>Ga0116149_1001763_pt1 | contig 25484 bp, 27 predicted proteins | sample AD_UKC057_MetaG_FD_89787 | JGI IMG/M metagenome (GOLD analysis project Ga0116149, IMG submission 89787) | Active sludge microbial communities of municipal wastewater-treating anaerobic digesters from USA - AD_UKC057_MetaG | ecosystem: Engineered > Bioreactor > Anaerobic > Digestate | place: USA...
AAATGGTTTAAAATTAATCCGAAATTATTTAAAGAAAATCCTTTGCAGTTTAAAAATAAAGTTTTATCTTTACCACAAATTAATACAAGTTATCATAAACAACCTTGTGAAACTTGACACTTTTAACTTAAGTTCCTTGATTTATCGCCTTAATAGGGTCAAGTTTAGCAGCTTTGCGAGCAGGAGCAAAGCCTGAAACTATTCCAACACAAATAGAAATTAGCGTTCCTGACATAATATTTCCAAAACTTAAAGCTAAGTCTAGTGGCGTTAGACTTCGCGCAACAGCGGTTAACAACCATACTAATATTAATCCTAAAATTCCGCCAACTAAGCTCAAAGCTGTCGCTTCTGTTAAGAATTGAATTAAAATAAGATATGATTTTGCTCCAATAGCTTTTAGTATTCCAATTTCTTTGGTTCTTTCTTTTACAGATACAAACATAATATTTGCAATTCCAAAACCTCCAACTAAAATAGCAAAACCACCAATAATTATTCCTGCTAAATCGAGTATCTTAAAAATTTTGTCTAAACTTTTTGTAATCATACTTGCTTGATTTAGCGAAAAATTATCTTCTTCTAAAGGTTTTAATTTTCGAATTGTCCTCATAATTATTGTGAGTTCATCAATCAATTCACCGGAGGTAATTCCTTCTTTAGCCGACACTATTATAAATGGATTTAAGTCGTCGTTTTCAATATCAAAAATTGTTTTTCCAAAATTTATAGGAATTAACACCAACTCATCAGAGCCTGAACTAAACATGTTTTCTCCTTGCTTTTCGAAAACTCCTATTACAGTTAGTTTTTTGCCATTTAGCTTAATTTGTTTTCCAATGGGGTCGGTATTTTCAAATAAACTTTCAGCACATTGCGCCCCTAAGATAGCCACATTTTGACCAGTATGTGATTCCATTTGTGAAAAATATCTACCTTTTTCAATATTCATAAAGTTTATTTGCATATAATCATGTGTGCTAAGAACAACACCAGCATCGTCTAAACTTTTGTTTTCGTATTCTATGGTTTGCAATGTCGAAGCTGCAAAAGCAATCTTGTCGGCACAAGTTGATAATTCTCTAATTTGTGTAAGTTCAGATAATTTTGGCGAAGGACGATTAATATATTTCCACCAAGGAAAGTCTGCTTCAAAAATCCAGGGCCATTTTTGGATATAAACAGTGTTTGAACCTAACTGTCCTATATTGTTTTTAATGCCTCTTTCTAAAGAATCTATAGTCGCCATTACAGAGATTATGCTAAAAATCCCAATGGTAATTCCTAAAAGCGATAAAAACGTTCTTAACTTATTATTAATTAATGACGAAAACGAAAATTTTATACTATCTAATATTAATCTGAAAAAAATCACAATAAATATTTTTTCAAAGATATTAAAATCGATTTAATTAAAAATTTACTTTCAAATTTTGTTGATAATTTGTTTAAAATAAGTTTTGAGTATGAGAAAAATTATTTTAATTTAGTCTAAAAAATAACAAACAATGAAAGCCGTAGAATATAATATTCCTGTACGTCAGATATTGACTGATTATTTGGAAAGAAAAGGATATAGAAAAACTCCAGAAAGATTTGCTATTTTAGATGAAATTTACTCTAGAAATGGTCATTTTGACATTGAGAGTTTGCATATATCTATGAAAAATAAAAATTATCGTGTTAGTAGAGCTACGCTTTATAACAATATTGATATTTTGTTAGACGCAAATTTGATTGTTAAACATCAATTTGGAAAAAATATAAGCACATTTGAAAAAGCTTATGCTTGTATGCAACACGACCACATGATTTGTACAGATTGTGGAAAAGTTATAGAATTTTGCGACCCAAGAATTGCTGAAATTGAAAAAACTATTTCTAAAGCCAGCGATTTTAAAGTTTTAAATCACTCTTTGTATTTATATGGGATTTGCAATGAATGTCAAAAGAAAGAAGAATATAAAAAATAATATTGAAAGATGAAAATAGACGTTTTATTAGGTTTGCAATGGGGCGATGAAGGTAAAGGCAAAATAGTTGATGTACTTACGCCTAAATATGATATAATTGCTAGATTTCAAGGCGGTCCAAATGCTGGACATACTCTTGAATTTAATGGAATAAAACATGTTTTACACACAATCCCAAGTGGTGTTTTTAGAAAAAATGCCATTAATATAATAGGTAATGGAGTTGTAATTGACCCTATTATTTTGAAAAAAGAAATTGAAGATACAGAAAAATTAGGTGTAGATTTAAGTGAAATTTTTTATATCTCTCGTAAAGCACAATTAATTTTACCCACTCACAAATTGCTTGATAAAGCTTATGAAGAGTATAAAGGCAAAAATAAAATAGGCTCTACTTTAAAGGGAATTGGTCCAGCATATACAGATAAAACTGCTCGACTAGCTTTAAAAATAGGAGATATATTTACCGAAAGTTTTAAAGAAAAATATAATACTGCAAAAGACCATCATCAAAAGATTTTTAAAGGATATAATTTTAATGAAGATTATTCCAAATTAGAAAAAGACTGGTTTGATGCTGTTGAATTTCTTAAAAAGTTCAAATTTATAGACTCTGAAATTTTTATTAATAAATCAATAAACGAAAATAAATCTGTTTTGGCAGAAGGAGCACAGGGAACTCTTTTAGATGTTGATTTTGGTTCTTATCCTTTTGTAACTTCTTCAAACACAGTTTCGTCTGGAGTTTGTACAGGGTTGGGAGTTTCGCCTCAAAAAATTGGAAAAGTTTTCGGAATTGTAAAAGCATACTGTACACGAGTAGGTTCAGGTCCTTTCCCAACAGAATTGTTTGATGAGGTTGGACAATATATGAGAGACAAAGGACACGAATATGGAGCTACTACCGGAAGACCAAGACGTTGTGGTTGGTTGGATATGGTAGCTTTAAAATATTCTATAATGATAAATGGAGTTACAGATTTAATTGTTACAAAATCTGATGTGTTAAGCGGTTTAGATACAATAAAAGTCGCAACAAAATATAAGTATAAAGGCGAAATAATTGATTATATGCCTTATGATATGTGCGATGATATTGAACCAATTTATGAAGAACTACCAGGCTGGAAAGAAGATATTACCAAATGCACAAAACTCGAAGAACTACCAAAAGAACTGCTAGACTATATTAAATATCTAGAAGAAAAAACACAAGTAAAAATTAAATACTTATCACTAGGTCCTGATAGGGAGCAAACAATTGAACTATCAGTTAAAAGTTTATAAAGTTCGTAAAGTTCATAAAGAAATGCCAATCATAAAACTTCTTTTAACTTTCGACTTTTAACTGATTATTTTTTCCAATTCATTATAAAATGTATTTTTGCATTCCAAATTTAGAAGATTATGAAATTCTTAAATAAAGAAAAATTGTTTTCGGCTAAGTGGTTTAAGTCCTTGGCTTTGATATTGAGTGGAACATTTATTATGTCTTTAGGTTATGTGTATTTTATTTCCCCATATAAAATAACACCTGGAGGCGTTTATGGTATTGCAATAGTTATTCACCATTTATTCGATTTGCCAATAGGTTTGACAGCTTTGGCTTTTGAAATTCCAATTACTTTGTTAGGCTTAAAATTATTAGGACCAAAATTTGGTTGGAAAACTGTTGTGGGTTTTGTTTCAATGGCTGGTTTTGTCGATTTGTTAACTTACTTTAATGGTGATGTCCCTTTAGTTAAAGATGATACATTATTGTCGGCAATATTTGGTGGAGTTTTGATAGGAGTGGGGCTTGGTTTGGTTTTTAAATCTCGTGCTTCTTCTGGCGGTAGTGATGTTATTGCCATGATTCTTAATAAATATACACGCATTCCGCTTGGAACTTTAGTAATTTATGTGGATTCCGCTATTGTTCTTATAAGTTTAGTAGCGTTTAAAGATTGGACAATTCCTTTATACTCTTGGCTTGTGATTTATATTACAGGTAAGGCTGTTGGCATTATTTTAGAAGGTGCTAGTTACGAAAAAGCTATATTTATTATTTCAGATAAATATGAAGAAATTAAAGAAACTATTATTCAAGATTTGAATCGTGGAGGTACAATTTTTCATGGGAAAGGAATGTATAGCCAAGAAGAAAAACAAATAATTTACACTACTGTAAGTCGTAGAGAGTTTGAATTATTAAAAGACTATATCTATGAAATTGATCCAAAGGCTTTTATAACAGTTACAGAAGCACACGAAATTATTGGCGAAGGTTTTAAATCAATGCGAGATTCTTTGAGTTCAGATTAATTTGATGCAATTTTTAATCCAATAATTGAAGCAATAAGTGTAAAGATAAAGAATAAACGCCAAAAATTTGTAGGTTCTTTAAAAACAAATATCCCTATTAATGCAGTTCCAACTGCACCAATGCCTGTCCAAACTGCGTAAGCAGAACCAATAGGTAAAGTTTTTGTAGCTTTTATTAACAACAACATGCTTATTGTTAGCGAAACTAAAAATGCAAAATACCACAAATACATTTCTGTGCCGTTGGTTTCTTTTGCTTTTCCAAGGCAAAACGCAAATCCAGTTTCAAATAAACCTGCAATAAATAAGATTATCCAATCCATAGTTTTAAATCATTTTTTTCTTTTAAAAATATAAAATTTTTCAGGTACAGGGTCGTGTCCATGTCCGCCCCAAGGGTTGCATCTTAAAATTCGCCAAGTACTTAAAATAAAACCTTTAATTGGACCATGTTTTTTAAAAGCTTCTAGCGAGTAGTTGGAGCATGTAGGAGTGAATCTGCACGAAGGTGGAATTAAAGGAGATATTAGCCATTGATAAAGTTTTACTAATATAAGAAACGGAAGTATTAAAATATATTTTAATATTTTCACAAATTTCATCTTACAACAATAAATAATGCTAATAAGCGACCTAGTTTTTTTTCAATTGATTATATGACTTATTATTGTTCGTCTTTCAATATTAGTACAAATCCAGAGCCGTGTATATTATTTATTTGTACAGTATCACTATCCTTAAAATATTTTCTAAGTTTAGTAATGTAAACATCCATGCTTCTAGCGTTAAAATAATTGTCATCGCCCCAAATCTTTTTTAGAGCTTGATTTCTGTCTAAAACATTATTTCTATATAAGTATAATTCTTGTAACAAGTCTGATTCGCGGGGAGTTAGTTTATGAACTGTATCTCCGTCTTGAAGCGTTCTTAGTTGAGTGTTGAAGACATATCTTCCTATATTAATTTTCTTATCTAGACTTTGTCCTGGTCTGTTGCTGTTTCTGCGTATAATAGCTCTAATTTTAGCTAATAACACTTCAGAATCAAAAGGCTTTGTTAGATAATCGTCAGCACCAGATTTAAACCCTTCTAACACATCGTCTTTTTGTGATTTTGCTGTAAGAAAAATTATAGGAATATTTTTGTTGATTTTTCTAATATCTTTAGCAATAGTAAAACCATCAACGTTTGGCAACATTACGTCTAGAATGCATAAATTATAAGTGTTTTTATTAAAAGTTGGGAAAGCGTCTTTACCGTCGCTAACTAAATCAACATCAAATTCGTTTAACTCTAAATACGATTTAAGCACGAAGCCAAAATTTACATCATCTTCAACTAATAAAAGTTTTTGTTTATTGTTATTTTGTTTATTCATATATTATATTTATTAATTAATCATTGGCAAAGTTATAATAAAAGTACTACCTTTTCCTAAAGTACTTTTAACATTTATATGTCCGTTATGGGCGTTTACAATTTCGTTTGCATAATTCAAACCTAAACCAAAACCTTTAATATTATGCAAATTCCCTGTGTGAGCTCTATAAAATCTTTCAAAAATTTTGTTAAGCACATCTTTCGACATTCCAATTCCTTTGTCTTCTACAGAAATATTGAACTTATCATTCTTAATATAAGTGTTTACTGTAATTTCTGGAGAAGTTTTAGAATATTTAATAGCGTTGTCTAACAAATTGTCTAAAGCATTGGCAATAAGGTCTCTGTCTATTCGTAAGTTTGGATTTTCTTCGCATAAATTTAATTTTAATTCTCCGTTTTTTTCCAAAATTACAAGCTCAATATTTTTAGCAACTTCTGCAACTAATTCATTTATATTTTCAGTAGATATTTTTAATTGAACATTTTTTTTATCTAAAACCGCCATTTGTAAAACTTGTTCAACATGTGAGTTCATTCTGTTGGTTTCTTGATTTATAATATTGAGCATATTATTTACAAATTCAGGATTTTCTTTTGCATTATTGCTTTGTATAGATGCTGCTGCAAGTTTTATAGTGGCAATAGGAGTTTTGAACTCGTGTGTCATATTATTAATAAAATCGTTTTTAATTTCAGCATTTTTCTTTTGCTTAATTAGTGCATATAAAGAAGTGCTAAAAGTTAAAACAAAAATTAAAATTAATACTATTGAAGTGCCTAATTGTGCGTAAATAGTTTCTAATACATATTTATCTTTAGTTGGAAAATCAATTAGTAGGACATCTGGATTTGTAAAAACAGATGCAGGAGTTAAATTAAATTTATAGCAATTTTTTAAGTTTTTAGCATTAAAATTTGAAGACTTTAATTTAATGTTTTGGTCGTTGTCGCTAATAGCAAACTCGAAATCAAGGTTAAGCCCAACAGATGCCAATGATTTTTTAAGAGTTATTTCAACAGTTTCTGCGTCAAATCTTTGTTCAATAGGTATTTGTCTTTGTAAAAACTCAGTTTCCAATTGATTAATTATTTGGTCGAACTCTATGGTTTTTTGAGTAAATTGTTGAAACATATACGACTCTATATAAGATAAATCAGAAAATTCTGAGTGAAAAGACACAGAGCTTAGTCCTGTTCCTGGGAAAGATTGAAAATGTATATTTGAATACTGATTAAAAATAGGTCTTAACCCCAATTGAACTAAATAAGGGTCAATGGGAACTAAACTGTCAACAACTTTATTTTTTTGATGAAGTTTATCATAAACAAAAAATACCGCATCTTGTTTTTGCAATACGACTATGCTACGCGAAATAGCTTCTGCAATTCCTCTTTCAACAATTTCTTTTGAGCTTTTGTAAGACTTAGAGAGGTGTGTAGCTTGCATAATGATTATCAATATCAATGAAATTGACATTAAAACAATTATTCCGTTGACCATTTTTCGCTTCTTCATATTACAAATATATATAAACCAATTGTATCATTATTTGCTCATTAACATTATTTTAACTTTATTTAACTTTGCATAAACACTAGTTTTTAAAATATTGTTGTTTCTTTGCATCAGAGAGAAAATGAAAAACAACGGTTTTACATTATAATAAGAAAATCCTCTCCTTTAAATAACAATGCTTAATTTTTAAAAGAAAAATCCCGTCTCCCCGGCGGGATTTTTTTACTTTTATTAAACAAGTTTGTAAAAATAATGTTTTTTTATTAAATAAAGGCTTAATTTTTAAAATAAATACAATAATTTTTAAAATTTTTCGTTTTATTTGTGAACAAATTAAAAACTTATTGGTTTATATAAATAGATGTGAATAAAAATCCTCTCCTTAATAAATAACAATGCTTAATTTTTTTAACACATCTTCGTCTCCCCGGCGAAGATGTGTTTTTTTATATCTGTTAAGAGTTTGTAAAGTTCGTAAAGTTTTTAAAGTTCATAAAGTTCGTAAAGTTCATAAAGTTCGTAAAGTTTGTAAAGTTCATAAAGTCCTTGATGTCTATGATGTTTGATATTTCTAAAAACACAGTTCCAATGCTAGTTGATGTGGCAAAATATGAAATAAATGGAAAAAAATAAAAATTAGAGGGAAACATTATATTTATGAAGTTTATACGAGTCCCAATTTAAAAGGATTGTTTTATTTAAGCAACAATCCTACTGATACGAATAAGTAGCAATATAATTATATTTTATTTTTAAACTTAAAACTATCCCAATCCCATGGTTTAGCAGCGCTGTTGATTTCGTTAATTACTCCAAATTTAGAATCATATCTTCCTTTGCCAAATTTAGAGTCGTAAAAATCTCTAAGTCTTTTTGCATACATATTGCAGTGTGGATTGGTTTCTCTATCTGGATTACTGCCTGTTGGATAAAAGCTAGCTCTTTCATTAATTATATCAGAATTTAAACTATTTAAAGGCACACATTGTGGATAGACTTTTTCGATTAAAAATTCTGTAAATTCTTGCGAGTATTCTATATAATTATATTTTACGTTCCATTCAAAACTATGGTGGGTGAACACGTCCATAAAGTTTAGACCAAAATATTTTTTCAACAATTTTTCTTTTTGTTTAAAAATTCCTGGTGTTGTTTTTTGTGTTTTAATTGTAGCTTGTTTTGGGTCTCTTGCCATTCTCCAAGGCTCAATACTTGGTGCAAAACTACAATGTGATAAACTCCATACATCTAAATCACCTAACAAATCTTTCCAACGTTCTATAATTTCATCCCAAATTTTTATGTCTCTTTCATATATGTAATCTATATCATTATGAGCGAGTTCAAGTTCTTTAAGATTTGGAATGTTAAATTTGTTTTTTGCAGCTAATTCATCAAACACTCTAAGTTTTTCTTCTGCTAGCTTTAAAGTCCAAGGTGTAGGATTTGCTAATGTAGAATCAAGTTGGAATTCTAATGCTTTTCTAAAAGTTGAAGTCCCTTGCATTGCTTTGTCTAGACCAGTTTCAATTTGCAAACGCAAAAATTTTGGAGTGGTCATTCCTTCTTGTTCGCCTAAATCAATTAAATCTTGAATTCCTTTGATAATTAATTCTGGATCGTGTAACACAGCAACTTCTATACTATTGTCAAAAGCATTAGGTTTTTCTTTTAAAGTTTTGTCTAAATCTTTTTTTGCTTGTTTTTTAAAGAATTTGCCAACTGTTGTACCTGTTGTTTCTTCGAAATATTCAATACTCTTATCTTTATGTTCTTTTGCATCAAAGTTTTTTGCATCTTCTATAGTTTTGTTGTAGCTGTCTTTAATTGTTGTGACTGCATATTTGAGAGCATCAACACATTGCTTTAATAAAGCAGCATCATTATAAGTTCCCCCATTCTCGGAATTTTGTGCTTGATATTGACTTGTTAATGCTTTGGTGTAGTGTGCCGAAAATTTTCCAAATAAATCTTCTTGCATTACTTTCCCAAAAAATCGTTAATATCAGACAATTCATTTCCTAATTGTTCCATTCTGGCTATAATTTCAGCCATTTTATCCATATCTTCGCCTGTAATATTTTGCTCTTGCAAATCTTTAAGCATTTTTCTGTAAGTGTCCAAAGTTGGATCTAACATCATTCTATCTATTGCCATAATGTATGGAGTTTAACGGTTAATAATTGATTTATATCTTGCAATTTGTTCTTCAATATGCTTGTCTTCGTAAGGAAATAGTCTTTTATGGCGATATTCTAAGAGTATTTCAGGCTTTAGACGCCATCTGTTTTCCCATGCCTGCATGTCTTCTTCTACACTTCTAGCATTTTCAATTATACTATTTCTTATATCGCTTGCAATTTGCTTCATTTCCGACTTATATTCTGATGGTACTTCAGCGTTTTCGTAAATTTCCAATTTGTCTAATAAAAACCAATCATCTACTAACACACGATGAGCTTCGTCTGATGTAATTTCCATGCTGTTTTTATTTGTTTCTTCGGTAATCATAATACCCAAATCTGTAGCATTACTACAAGAGTCAACTTTTTGCAAAATTCTTTCAGCATCTAGTATTCTAACATTTTCTTTATGTTTTTCGTAAAATGCTTTTTCCATTAGTGTCTCATCTTTAACTAAAGCGTTAGCACATAATTCATTTAAATTTCCCATTTTATTTTTAAAATCTTCTAAAGACTGGGAAGATTGCATTGCTTCAGAAAGTTTTTTTTCTGCTTCATAACTATATTTGTAATTTTCGTTATTAGCATATCTCTCAGCTCGTATGGCGTAATACTATTTGTATTCGTTTAATAGATTGTTGTCCATATTTGTTTTATTATTTTTCTTATTCAACAAAGATACAATAAATTTTTATTTAAAATCTTGTATAAATTTATTTTTTTGCGAAAGTTTCAGTATTATATATATATAGTGTTATAGTAATAAAATAATAATTCATTAAAATTATGTTTTTAATAATTTTGTACTTATCTTTGTAAACAAAATAATACTATTATAGATGAAAGTAGCAGATATTAAAGAGCTTGTCGAGGGAAGAGTTGTAAACAACAAGGTATGTTTAGAAAACATAGGTGAAATCAAGCATGCTTTTGCCTCAGATTTAATGAGTGATGTGCTTAGATTGAAATGTGAAAATACTTTGTTGATAACAGGTTTATGTAATGTCCAAACTATTCGCACTGTTGAGATGGCAGAAATAAAATTGATTGTTTTTGCTAGAGGTAAAAAAGTAGATGAGAATATGCTTGAATTAGCAGAAGAAAATGATATTTGTATTATCGAAACCGACTTTAGTGTTTACAAAGTTTGTGGACTTTTATATCAAAACGGAATTTCACCAGTGTATTAAAATTATGGAATTAAATTTTAAAATAGAAGGCGGTAATTTTTCAGGTGCAGGAAGTGCAAGTAGTGAAGTTAAGAAAACTTTAAAACAGTTAGGAGTTGATGCTTCACAAATTAAAAGAATTGTTATAGCACTATATGAAGCAGAGATAAACGTGGTTGCACATGCCTATAGAGGACAAATTGGAGTTAAAATTTCTGCCGATAAAATTTTTGCCCGTATCGAAGACGAAGGTCCTGGAATAGCAGATATTAGTAAAGCTATGCAAGAAGGATATTCTACAGCTTCATCAAAAGTTAGAGAAATGGGTTTTGGAGCAGGAATGGGGTTGCCAAATATTAAAAGTAATGTTGATGAGTTTGATATCCAGTCGGTTGTAGATAAAGGTACGGTTTTGGAAATGACATTTTATTTAGCTTAATATATGGAGGAACCAAAAGGAACATATTTTTATCATGCTTTAAAAGTTGACCATGACATTTGTGTAGGTTGTACGCATTGTTTACAAGCATGCCCAACAGAAGCGATACGAATAAAAAAAGGTAAAGCTGTGCTTTATGCCAATAAATGTGTTGACTGTGGCGAATGTTTTAGAGTATGTCCTGTGCGAGCAATTTATATAAAACAAGACGACTTTGCTGAACTAGGTAAATATAAGTACAGAATTGCTCTAGTACCAGCAGTTTTTATTAGTCAATTTGCTGAAAATGTTAGAACTTCGCAAGTTTATGCATGTCTAAAAAAACTTGGTTTTACGCATATTTATGAAGTCGAACATGGAGTAGGAGTATTGATTGAATTGATGAATAATTATATGCGTAAAAATCAGGATAGAAAACCTTTTATATCAGGATATTGTCCGGCAGTTGTTAGGCTAATTCAGGTTAGGTTCCCGTCTTTGGTACAAAATATTATTCATCTAAAAGCTCCTCTAGATGTAGCATCTATTACAATTTTAGAAAGATTAACAGACGCTGGAATTAGTAAAGATGAAATAGGAATATTTTATATCACGCCTTGTGCTGCAAAAATTGCAGCTGTTAAAAGTCCAGTCGAAAATGTCTCTTCATCAATTAACGGTGTAATAAATATAGACTTTTTATATAATAAAGTTCAGCAAATGCTTGCGAAAGAAAATACACCTGCCGAACCAATAAATCATAGCCTTTCGGGAAGAGATATTCTATGGAGTACATCTGGCGGAGAAGCACAAAATTTTGCAGGAAATAGTTTCGCAGTTGACGGAATTAGAAATGTTATAGGCTTTTTGGAAAGAATAGAAAATGATGAAATTGAAAGTGATGGAATAATAGAAATGAGAGTTTGTAACCAATCTTGTACAGGAGGAGTGCTTAACCCAAATAATAGATTTGTAGCAGTAAATAAACAAAAAAGACGTGCAGAATCTCTTGATAATCAGCTTGATGGTAGAAGTTGTTTCTTGCCAGTATTTAGTCAAGATTTTAATAATAGAGTAAAAGAATTGATGACTATTGACGAAATAAAACCTCGTTCAATTTTAAAGCTAGATGATAATTTGCAGAAAGCTTTAAAGATGGTGGAAAGTATAAATAAAACTAAAGCAATATTACCAGGAATTGATTGTGGAGCTTGTGGCGCACCAACTTGCTCGGCATTGGCAGAAGATATTACTCGCGGAAATGCAGAAATAGAAGACTGTATTTTTATGTCAGCTGAATGCGACAAATCTAAAGAAACATTAGGTAGAATTTGGAATTATAAAAATAAAAATAAATAAATTATGCTTTTAAAAGATATTATTGAAAAATTGGAGCTAAAAGTTTTAAACTTAGCTAACGAGAATGTTGATGTAAAAGATGCTTACGCTTCTGATCTTTTGAGTGATGTTATGGGTAAATCTAAGGCAGGTCAAATTTGGATTACTTTGCAAACACATAAAAATGTTTCTGCAATTTGCTCACTAAAAGATTTAGCAGCTGTTATAATTATAGGTAATGGACAACCCGACCCAGATATGTTAGAACATGCAAAAGAAGAAGAAGTTTGTGTGTTGTCAACTCCAGACTCTTGCTTTAATATTTGCGGAAAATTGTACGAATTAATAAAGTGATATTTAAAGCAGATTTACATATCCATTCTGTTTTGTCGCCTTGTGGCGATTTGGAAATGAGTCCTTCGGCAATAATTGCGGAAGCAAAATCAAAAGGACTTAATATAATAGGTATTAGCGATCATAATTCAACTCGTAATGCTTTAGTTGCTTCAAAAATTGGACAGAAAAACGATGTTTTTGTTTTGTGCGGTGCCGAAGTTACAACAAAAGAAGAAGTCCACTGCCTTTGTTTTATGCCAGATGAAAATACATTATTGGAATTTCAAAATTTTTTAGATTCAAAATACATATTTTTTCAAAACGACCCCGACAAATTCGGTTATCAACTTGTAGTTGATGAAGATGAAAATATTGTTGACCAAATTGATACATTATTAATTAATGCAATTGATTGTGGAATTGAAGATTTACAGAAAAAAGTTTATGAATTAAATGGTATTTTTATCCCTGCTCATGTTGATAAACCACGATTTAGTTTAAGTTCACAATTGGTATTTATTCCAGAAAATTTAAAATTTGATGCTTTAGAATTAAGCAAATACGCTGAGAAAAATAATTTTTTGCAGAATTTTTCATGGTTTAGCCTAAATCGTTTCATTACAAGCTCAGACGCACACTATATTCCAGATATTGGAACTGTTTATACCGAATTGGAAATGGAAACACCTAGTTTCGAAAATATTAGATCAGCTTTAAAAAATATAAAACCTAGATAAAAGTGAAAACTATAGATTTACACATTATAGACATTGCAAACAATTCTATTAGAGCAAAAGCAAGCGAAATTTTAATCGAAGTAAAAGATTCAGAAAAAGACAATTCTATTACTTTGGTAATTACTGATACTGGCTGTGGAATTTCACCCGAAAAATTGAAAGAAATAAACGAAAGTTTTTATTCTTCAAGAAAAACTAGAAAAATTGGAATGGGTTTAGCTCTTTTGAAGTATCACGCCGAGATTACAGGTGGAAAATTTGAACTTACTTCCGAGCTTGGAGTAGGGACAAAAGTGTATGCAAAATTTGTAAGAAACCATATTGACCGTCAACCAATAGGCGACTTGCCAGGAACTATTGCAATGTTCATTTGTCAATACTCTGATATAAATTTTATTTTCCGCTATATTTCAGATGATAATGAATTTGAACTTTCAACTGCTGATGTAAAATCTGTTTTTGAAAATATTGAATTAAATAACCATTTAATCCTTTCAAATATTAAAGAATTAATAGCTAATTCTATAGAATAATTAAAATTTCAAAACTTAAAAATAAATAATTCAAAACATAATTTTTGTCGCAAAAAAATATGTTGCAAAACAGGATTGCCCTTGTTTGAGAAAATATAATACTTATATTATTTTATGTTTGATAACATTTGTTTTATTTTTTTATTTTTAAAATCTTTTTTTGATATTTTGTAAAATATTGATTAGTAGTGTTTTGTGTTTGGTTTTGCAAAAAAGTTATTTAGAATGCTTATAAATTACTGATTATTACCTAATTAAAGCAAAATGATAACCAAAACAATTTGTTCAATAAGCAGTTTATTTTTATTTTTGTATCGGAAATTATATTATTTATCACATAATACTTTAAAAATATGAACAAAATCAAAAATCTTGCAGATCTTAGAAAAATGAAAGATGATTTGCACAATAAGATTACACTTCGCGAAAGAAGTGATTCACCAGAAGCCATTATTCAAATTAGAGTTGGGATGGCGACAAGTGGTATTGCCTCTGGTGCAAAGGAAATTATGGCTTATCTTATCGAAGAATTGGATAAGCGTAATATAGAAGCTTTAGTTTTACAAGTTGGAGATATGGGTTATTGCTATGCAGAGCCAACAATAGAAGTTACTCGTCCAGGCGAGGATCCAGTTGTTTTTGGCTATGTTGACATTGCTAAAGCCGATGAGATTATTGAAAAGTATATTAAAAATGGCGAAATGATTGAAGGTATTCTACCAGCAAACTATCAGTCAATTGATTAAAATATTTAAAGATTATGGCAAAATATAAAATGCACATTTTGGTTTGCGGCGGAACAGGTTGCAAATCTGCGGATAGCGCTAAGATTGTTGACAGTCTAAACGCTGAGTTAGAGTCTCATGGTATAGAAAGCGAAGCAAAAGTTATTTTAACAGGTTGCTTCGGATTTTGTGAACAAGGTCCTATAGTAAAAGTTATTCCAGACAATACTTTCTATACTCAAGTAAAACCTAGCGATGCTAAAGAAATTATTGAAGAACACATCATTAAAGGACGTAAAGTAACAAGACTACTTTATACAAATCCAGAAAATAAAGAACACGTAAGTGATTCAAAACATATGGATTTCTACAAAAAGCAAATTAGAATTGCTTTACGTAACTGCGGATTTTTAGATCCTGAAAATATTGACGAATCTCTTGCTCGTGATGCTTACCAAGCTTTAGGTAAAGCTATTACAGAAATGACTCCTCAAGAAGTTATCGATGAGATTAAAAAATCAGGAATGCGTGGTCGCGGTGGAGCTGGTTTCCCAACAGGTTTAAAATGGGAAATAGCTGCTAAAAATAAAGCAGACCAAAAATATGTAGTGTGTAATGCCGACGAAGGCGACCCAGGAGCTTTTATGGATAGATCAATCCTAGAAGGTGACCCACACACAGTATTAGAAGCAATGGCAATTTGCGGTTATTGTATAGGTGCCGATAAAGGTTTAATTTATATTAGAGCAGAATATCCACTAGCAATTAAACGTTTACAAATAGCAATTAAACAAGCTAAAGAATATGGTTTGTTAGGAAAAGATATTTTGGGTTCTGGTTTTAATTTCGATATTGAATTAAGATATGGAGCTGGAGCTTTTGTTTGTGGTGAAGAAACTGCTTTAATCCATTCTATGGAAGGCGAAAGGGGCGAACCAACAGTAAAACCACCATTCCCAGCAGAATCAGGTTTCTTAGGAAAACCAACAAATGTTAATAATGTTGAAACATTTGCTTCTATACCAGTAATCTTGCTAAAAGGTGCTGAATGGTTCTCAAGTATTGGAACAGAAAAATCTAAAGGAACAAAAGTATTTGCTTTAGCAGGTAAAATTAACAACGTTGGTCTTATCGAAGTGCCAATGGGAATTACATTAAGAGAAGTAATTTTTGAAATTGGTGGCGGAATTAAAAACGACAAGAAATTTAAAGCAGTTCAAACTGGAGGTCCTTCAGGAGGTTGCTTATCAGAAAAACACTTAGACACACCAATAGATTTTGATAACTTATTGGCAGCTGGTTCTATGATGGGTTCTGGAGGTATGATTGTTATGGACGAAGACGACTGTATGATTTCAATAGCTAAATTCTTCTTAGAATTTACAGTTGAAGAATCTTGCGGAAAATGTTCTCCATGTCGTATAGGTAACAAACGCTTACACGAAATCTTAACAAAAATTACCGAAGGTAAAGGTACTCTAGAAGATTTAGAACTACTTAAAAACTTGTCGGGAGTTATTAAAGATACAGCATTGTGCGGATTAGGTCAAACCTCTCCAAACCCTGTTTTAGCAACATTAAATAACTTCTGGGACGAGTATGTAGAACACGTAACTGAGAAAAAATGTAGAGCTGGTCAATGTGTTGCTTTAAAACAATACGTTATTGATCCAGAAGCTTGTACAGGCTGTACTGCTTGTGCTAGAGTTTGTCCAGTTGGTGCAATTTCTGGCGAACTTAAAAAGCCACATACTATAAATCAAGAAACTTGTATCAAGTGTGGTGCTTGTTACGAAAAGTGTAAATTCAACGCAATATTCATTAAATAACAGGAGGCTATAAAATGAGTCTTATTAATATAAAAATAAACGGAAAAGACATACAAGTCGCAGCAGGAACAACTGTCTTACAAGCGGCTAAAAAAGTAGGTATTGAGATTCCAACATTATGTCATATGAATCTTCACGACCTTAATATTGAACACAATCCAGGTGGTTGCCGTATATGTGTTGTAGAAGTTGCAGGACGTAGAAACTTGGCACCAGCTTGTGTTACAAAAGTTACAGAAGGAATGGAAGTTAAAACTCACACAATGAGAGTTCTTAACGCACGTAAAACTGTTTTGGAATTAATCCTTTCAGACCATCCATTCGAATGTTTAACATGTGCAAAAAATGGTACTTGCGATTTGCAAAAATTAGCACAAGATTTAGGCGTACGCGAAATACATTATCAAGGAGAGCAATCTTCTTATAAAGAAGACAATTCTCCATCAATCATAAGAGATATGGATAAATGTATTATGTGTCGTCGTTGCGAAACAATGTGTAATGAAGTTCAAACATGCGGTGTGTTAAGTGGAGTAAATCGTGGTTTCGATGCTGTAGTAGCACCAGCTTTTGAACAAGACTTAATTCAATCGCCTTGTACTTTCTGTGGACAATGCGTAGCAGTTTGTCCTACAGGAGCATTAACAGAACGCGACTATACAAATAGAGTTATTAGAGCTTTAGCAGATCCTACAAAAACTGTTATCGTTCAAACCGCTCCAGCAGTTCGTGCAGCTTTAGGCGAAGAGTTTGGATTAGAGCCAGGAACATTAGTTACTGGTAAAATGGTTGCAGCTTTACGCAAAATAGGCTTTGATAAAGTTTATGATACCGACTTTGCAGCTGACTTAACAATTATGGAAGAAGGTACAGAGCTTTTAGGTCGTTTGACTAAGTTCTTAAACGGTGATAAAGACGTTAAATTACCATTGTTAACTTCTTGTTGTCCAGCATGGGTTAATTTCTTAGAATATCAATTCCCAGAATTAAAAGATATCCCATCTACAGCAAAATCTCCACAACAAATGTTTGGTGCAGTTGCTAAAACTTATATCGCAGAAAAACTAGGCGTAGCTCGTGAAGATTTAATAGTAGTTTCTATAATGCCTTGCTTAGCTAAAAAATACGAAGCACAACGTCCAGAGTTTGCAGTTAATGGAAATCCAGATGTTGATTTTGCATTGTCAACTCGCGAATTAGCCCACTTAATTAAACAAAGTATAGGTGATCTTAAAGATCTAGAAGAAGAAGATTATGATAAATTAATGGGACAATCAACAGGTGCTGCAGTAATTTTTGGTAATACAGGTGGTGTTATCGAAGCAGCTTGTCGTACAGCATACGAAGTTCATACTGGTAAAACATTAGAAAAAGTTGATTTCAAACAATTACGTGGACTTGAAGGAGTACGTACTGCATCAGTTGATATTGATGGACTAGAACTAAAATTAGGAATTGCTCATGGATTAGGAAATGCTAGAAAATTATTAGAAATGGTGAAAAACGGCGAAGCTGATTTCCATGCAATTGAAATTATGGCTTGTCCAGGTGGCTGTATAGGTGGTGGAGGTCAACCATTACATCATGGTGATTCTTCAATACTAAAAGCACGTGCAGCTGCTCTTTATCGTGCAGATGAAGAAATGAAACTTCGTAAATCTCACGAAAATCCTGAAATAATCAGCTTGTATAAAGAATTCTTAGGACAACCAATGAGTGAAAAAGCACATCACTTATTGCATACTGAGTATTTTGATAAGAAAAAAGTAATTTACATCGAAAAATAATAAAGACATGTCAAGAATACAAATAAAATTAAAAGAACAAGATTATAAGGCAATACGTGAAATTTGCCACTCATTCAATAACGATCCTGAAGAGCTAATCAATGTTTTACATAAAACTCAAGGACATTTTGGATATTTGCCAGCTGAAGTACAAGAGGCTGTAGCTCAAGAGTTAAATGTACCAGTAGCAAAAGTTTACGGAGTAGTTACTTTTTATAGTTTTTTTACTATGAGTCCAAAAGGACAATTTCCAATCTCTATTTGTATGGGTACAGCTTGCTATGTTAGAGGTGCAGAAAAAGTTCTTGAAGAAGTGAAAAAAGAATTAAAAATTAACGTTGGTGAAACAACTCCAGATGGAAAATTCTCATTATCATGCTTGCGTTGCGTAGGAGCATGTGGATTAGCTCCAGTAGTAATGATAGGAGACAAAACTTTTGGTAGAGTTGCTCCAGAAGACGTGAAGAAAATACTAGCAGAATTTTAGTTCATAGTTTTTCATAGTTTGTTTGTTTCTTAAAAGGGTAGGCGATAAATAAAATAATTGCCTATCCCTTTTAGTTTCATAATTTTAATTAGAATCATTTTAGTAAAAGATTCATAGTTAGTTTGTTTGTTTATGAAAGTCAGATTTCCAAAATTCTGACTTTCTATTTTTATATAAACCAAGTATATATTATTTAACCTACATCAATACCAAAACCTGTCTTTTTTTCGTTGACTATAATAGAGCAATATTTGTTACTTTAAATTTATTTGAATATTTTTGTAAAAAAAGACTTATGAAAATAGCAATTTTGGCAGGTCCACCCGGTAGCGGAAAAAGTACTCATTCTAAACTTCTTGCAGAAAAGTTGGGATTTGTGCATATTTCAACTGGTAATATTTTTAGAAAGGAAATTGAAAAAAATACTGATTTAGGTAAACTTGCACAATCACTTATAGATAAAGGTAATTTTGTGCCTGATGAAATTGTATGCGAAATGATTGAAAAAATTATCACAACTAGTGATGAAAATACAAAATTTGTTTTCGATGGATTTCCAAGAAACTATAACCAAGCTGTTGAATTTGAAAAAATATTGGAAAAATTAAACCTAAAAGTAAATGTGTTTTTAGAATTTAATGTTTGTGAAGATAGTTTGATTTCTAGACTAATTGAACGTAGTAAAAGTAGCAACAGAAAAGATGATTCTGATGTTAGAATTATTAAACACAGACTTGAAGTTTATAAAAATAATACACATATTATAAATGATTTTTATTTTTCGCGAACTAATTGCTTTAAAATAAACGGAGACCGACCAATATCTGTAGTTTCTGCAGAAATTTTTGAAATAGTAAATAAATTTATGAGCTAAAATCTATGGTTACATCAAATTTTGTAGATTATGTAAAAATATTTTGTCGCTCTGGATCTGGCGGAGCTGGTGCTACTCACTTTAGACGAGAAAAATTTGTTGAACGTGGTGGTCCAGACGGCGGAAATGGAGGTAGAGGTGGACATATAATACTTAGAGCTAGCACTCATCGTTGGACTTTGTTACATCTGAAATTTCAAAGACATATTTTTGCTGAAAATGGAGAAAGTGGAGGAGCTTCTAACAGAACAGGTGCAGATGGTGCCGACCAAATTATTGAAGTTCCAATGGGAACTATTGCAAAAGATGCCGAAACTGGAGAATTCCTTTGCGAACTTACAGAAGATAATCAAGAAATAATATTGCTCGAAGGTGGTAAAGGTGGATTAGGAAATACAGAATTTAAAACTTCGACAAACCAAGCACCAAGATATTCGCAACCAGGAATTGAAGGAATTGAAAAAGCAATAATTTTAGAATTAAAACTTTTGGCTGATGTCGGCTTAGTTGGATTTCCAAATGCAGGAAAATCAACTTTGCTTTCTGTAGTCTCGGCAGCAAAACCAAAAATTGCAGATTATCCTTTTACAACCCTAGTTCCAAATTTAGGAATAGTGGAATATAGAGATTCTAAATCTTTTGTAATGGCAGATATTCCAGGAATAATAGAAGGAGCAGCACAAGGCAAGGGTTTGGGACACAGGTTTTTACGACATATAGAGAGAAATTCAATACTTTTATTTATGATTCCTTGCGATACAAAAAATATTAAAAAAGAATATGAAATCTTATTAAAGGAATTAAGAGAATACAATCCAGAACTAAAAGATAAAACAAGAATATTAGCAATTACAAAATCAGATTTAATAGACGATGAATTAATGGAATTGTTGAAAGCAGAATTACCAAAAAATATTGAAACAATTTTTATTTCTGCTGTTGCAAATAAAAATATTGATAAACTAAAAGATTTAATTTGGAACAAACTTAACGAATAATGGAATACTTAGAAAACTTAGATATTGATATTTTTCTTTATTTTAACTCACTTAACTTAGCTTGGTTAGATCCAATTATGAAATTCATATCTTCTTTTTGGATTTGGTATATCGTTGTGGCTATTTTTATTTTTTTATTAGTTAGAAAATTTAAAAAGAAATTTTGGATTCCATTATTAGTGTCTATAATTTGTTTTGCATTAACCGACCAAAGCTCAAATCTAATAAAACATAGTGTAAAAAGATACCGTCCTACACACAATTTGGAAATTTCAGATAAGGTACATACAATTGATGGTTATAAAGGTGGCTTGTATAGTTTTGTTTCGGGACATGCTTGTAATGGTTTTGGCTTAGCATTAATTACTTTGCTTTTTTTAAGAAATAAAAAATGGACTTGGTTTATTTTAATTTGGGCAAGCATTGTTTCTTACTCTCGAATTTATCTTGGTGTGCATTATCCAGCCGATTTAGTAGCAGGAGCAATTTTAGGAACTTGCTTAGCACTTGCAGTATATAAAATACATAAACTTATTCCTTATTTTAAAAACTTAGAAACGGATCGTAAAATGGCATCGCCCAATGTCTAACTTACCGACTTGCGTTTAAAAATTTCTATGTAACTTACTTACTTTTGTTTTTAGATAGGTTTTTAAATAGTTTTAATTCTTTGTTGAATAACGAAAAATTGCCTTTGTTTTGTTAAAGTAGTATGTTTGTATGAAATAGTACTGTTTAAATATAAAATTTAGTCTAGTGATGAAAAATTCCATTAATCTGCTATAGATATTGAAGTAAATGACTTACTTTTGCAACCCAATAATATGGATAACTAATTTACTTTAAATTATTTTAACAGATGAAGACCAAGTACATAGATTTAATTGAACAGTCATTCGAATTTCCAACAGAGGAATTTGAAGTGGAAGATGGAGAACTTTATTTTTATGATATTCCTTTAATGGACTTAGTTAAACAATATGGAACTCCTATGAAGTTTACTTATTTGCCAAAAATTAGTGAAAATATAAAAAAGGCAAGAGTGTGGTTTAATGTAGCTTTAACTAAAGCAAATTATAATGGCAAGTATTACCAATGCTATTGTACAAAGAGTTCTCATTTCTCTTTCGTTTTAGAAGAAGCTTTGAAAAATGATATTCATATTGAAACAAGTTCTAACTTTGATATTGACATTGTAAGAGCACTTTATGAATCTGGACAAATTGATAAAAATAAATTTATAGTTTGCAATGGTTTCAAAATGCCAGCTTATATTGAAAATATAGCTAGATTGATAAACGATGGTTTTACTTCGGTTATTCCAGTTTTGGATAATTATTCAGAACTAGATCAGTTACTTGAGCAAGTTGAAGGTGAGTTTAGCGTAGGTATCCGTATTGCTTCTGAGGAAGAACCAAAATTTGAGTTTTATACTTCTCGACTTGGAATAGGTTACAAAAATATTGTACAATATTATCACGACTTTATTGAAAATAATCCAAGAGTAAAACTAAAAATGCTTCACTTTTTTATAAATACTGGAATTAAAGATACTGCATACTATTGGAATGAATTGAACAAATGTATGAATGTTTATTGCGAGCTTAAAAAAGTTTGTCCTGAATTAACAGCTTTAAATATTGGTGGTGGGTTTCCTATTAAAAATAGCTTGACATTTGATTACGACTACGAATATATGGCTGAAGAAATTGTGAATCAAATAAAAATGGCTTGTGATGCAAACAAAGTTCCTGAACCAGATATTTTTACAGAATTTGGCTCATTTACTGTTGGTGAAAGTGGTGGTGCAATTTATTCAGTAGTCTTTCAAAAGCAACAAAACGATAGAGAAAAATGGAATATGATTGATTCTTCTTTTATTACAACACTACCTGATTCATGGTCAATTAGTAAAAGATTTATAATGTTGCCAATAAATAAATGGGAATCACAATACGAAAGGGTTTTTCTTGGTGGGCTTACTTGCGATAGCGATGATTACTATAATTCAGAGCAGCATGTGAACGCAATTTATCTGCCAGAATATGATGAAGAAGAAACTTTATATATTGGATTTTTTAATACAGGAGCATATCAAGAAGCAATAGGTGGTTTTGGTGGAATTCAGCACTGTCTTATTCCCGCACCAAAACATGTGCTTATAAGCAAAGACGAAGACGGTAAAGTTACTACCAGACTGTATTCTAAAGAACAATCATATAAATCAATGCTTAAAACTCTTGGATATACTTATTAATTGTTTTAATTTTGGTGAAATTTTAAATAATTATGTCTAAACGTACTTATGCAGGTATTCCAGAGGAATATTCAGACTATGAAAATGCAAAAGTTGTAATTTTGCCTGTTCCTTACGATAAAACATCAACTTGGGGAAAAGGAGCAGACAAAGGACCAGAAGCATTTTTAGATGCTTCGGAAAATATGGAAATTTATGATTTGGAATCAGATACCGAAGTTTTTAAACATGGTGTTTGGTTAAGCGATGTTTTAGATGTTGACGACAATCCTGAAATGATGGTGCAGCAAGTGAAAGCTAAAGCTAAAAAGTTTTATGATGATAATAAACTTTTTACAATGATTGGCGGTGAGCATTCTGTAAGCATTGGTGCAATAATGGCAAGTGCTGAAAAATTTGAAAATTTATCAGTTTTACAACTCGATGCACATTCAGATTTAAGACCAGAATATGACGACAGTATTTATAATCATGCTTGCGCTTTGCATTGGGCTTCGAAAAATACAAATTTAATTCAAGTTGGAATTAGAAGCATGGCTGTAGAAGAAAGAGAATTTGTAAACAAAAACAATGTATTTTATGCCGAAGATATTGCAAATAGAAATGATTGGCAACAAGAAGTAATTGATAAACTTGGACAAAATGTTTACTTAACTATTGATTTGGATTACTTCGACCCTTCGATACTGCCTGCAACCGGAACGCCAGAACCAGGAGGTTTAACTTGGTATCCGACTTTAGATTTACTAAAAAAACTTGCTAAACAAAGAAAGATTGTTGGATTTGATATTGTTGAGTTAGCACCAGACCCAGCACATTTAGCATCGAATTTTTTAGCAGCAAAATTGTATTACAAAATATTAACTTATATATTAGAAAAATAATGGAAGCAAAAGGAACAATTTCAAAATTTATTGAAGAAAATTTTAAACATTTTAATGCAGCTACTTTAGTTGATGCCTCAAAAGGCTATGTAAAACACTTAACCGAAGGTGGCAAGATGATGATTACTTTAGCTGGAGCTATGAGTACAGCAGAGCTTGGCAAAACTTTAGCAGAAATGATTCGCCAAGATAAAGTGCATATTATTTCTTGTACAGGAGCAAATCTTGAGGAAGATATTATGAATTTAGTTGCTCATAAGCACTATAAGCGAGTGCCTCATTATCGTGATTTAACACCACAAGAAGAGTGGGATTTAATGCAAAAAGGCTTGAATAGAGTTACCGATACTTGTATTCCAGAAGAAGAAGCTTTTCGTCGTATTCAAGAGCATATTTTTAAACAATGGAAAACAGCTCAAGATAAAGGCGAAAGATATTTCCCACATCAATATATGTATAAAATGTTGTTGAGTGGAGATTTAGAAAAATATTACGAAATAGACCCAAAAAACTCTTGGATGCTTGCTGCAGCTGAGAAAAACTTAGATATTGTTGTACCAGGTTGGGAAGACTCAACTATGGGAAATATTTTTACCTCATATTGTATAAAAGGCGATTTAAAACCTTCAACAATGAAAACAGGTATTGAGTATATGATGTTTTTAACAGATTGGTATCGCAAAAATTCTAGTGGTAAAGGCGTAGGATTTTTCCAAATTGGTGGTGGAATTTCTGGTGACTTCCCAATTTGCGTTGTACCAATGATGTACCAAGATCTAGAATGGGAAGATGTTCCTTTCTGGGCTTATTTCTGCCAAATTAGCGACTCAACAACTTCATACGGCTCATATTCAGGTGCAATTCCAAACGAAAAAATTACTTGGGGAAAACTTGATATAAATACTCCAAAATACGTAATAGAATCTGATGCTACTATTGTTGCACCACTTGTGTTTGCATGGGTGTTAGGGTATTAAACTCAGTTAAAAGTTAAAAGCGATGCACTGAACGTAGTTGAAGTGTTAAAAGTCGAAAGTTTGTAAAGTTTGAACCGAGCTTGCGAGCTCGCTGAAAGCAAAAGTTTGTAAAGTGGAATGTTGTGAAAATTTCTGGATTTTTATCTTTTAACTGCCAGTTACAGGCTTAAAGTTACTTATAATACTTTATCTGTTTTCAATCTTTCTAAAATTTTCTGTGCAGCTTTTTTTGCCAATCCGTTTGTTTCAAATGAACTACTTGTGTTAAACCTTGCCTTCCAAACTTCTTTTTGTGTAACAACATCAATTCCAGTTAAACTATAATTAACAAATTTAGCATTATTTTGATATGATATAGAAGCTGGCTTTAAAATAAAAACAATGTCTTTTTGATCATTATTAATAGCATTGTTAATCTTTGTATTTAAATCATCATTTTGATTGAGGGTTAGCTCATCACTACTTTTTAAATCAGAAAAAATAAATTCAACTTTTATATTTGCATTTCTAAATTGTAATTCCATATTAGTTTTTAGTTTTTCAGAAAATTTTTTAGTATTATATTTATCGTATAAAATTACAATTAGAGGGTTTTTATATGGTTCCTTAATAGCTGATTCATCAACAACAGTTTTTATAGATATACAACTTGTCATTAAGCTCGAACCCTAAATTTTTAGGTAATAGATATTTTCATCTGCTTTAATAATGTTTTGGTTGACTTATTCATTTCTGAAGTAACAAATTCATTACTATTGAATTTTATTTTCTTAATA
>Ga0116149_1001767_pt1 | contig 25454 bp, 25 predicted proteins | sample AD_UKC057_MetaG_FD_89787 | JGI IMG/M metagenome (GOLD analysis project Ga0116149, IMG submission 89787) | Active sludge microbial communities of municipal wastewater-treating anaerobic digesters from USA - AD_UKC057_MetaG | ecosystem: Engineered > Bioreactor > Anaerobic > Digestate | place: USA...
GAAGACCTTGCCCATCTGCTCGTACTTCACCCGGGCCAGGGGCGGGTACATCATCAGGATCAGGCCGACCGCAATGGGGATCGAGGTCGTCCCCACCTGCAGGCCGGTGATGAATTTCGACAGTCCCGGCAGAAAGAACCCGATCCCGATCCCCAGGCCGATCGCCAGAAAGATCCACAACGTCAGATACCGATCCAGAAACGACAACCGCTTGACAATCCCTTCCGCCATCAATCGGACCTCCTCGTGCAGTTCAGGCCGGTTCGGCCAGCCGGTCAGCGCGCCGCCTCGTCGAGCCAGGCCTTGATCTCTTCCCTCTTCGGGATCCTCCCCACGGATTTCACCTCGCCGTCCACCACCACCGAGGGGGTCGCGAAGACGCCGTAGTCGGCGATCTTCTTGAATTCCGTCACATGTTCGATCCGGGCCTCCCGGCCCGTTTCGGCCACCGCCTCCCTGACCAGCGCCTCGACCTGACGGCACTTGACGCATCCGGGACCCAGAATTTTGATGTCCATCGCCCTGCCTCCCGCTTCCCTGAAAATCAGGGTCGATTCATTGTCGAGCTGCGTGTTTTCCCACACTCTGACGCCGGAGAGGCCCCTTGCGCCTCCAGCAGCCACTGTTTGATCCGGTGCTTCGGCGGCACGGACCCGATCCAGACGACCTTGCCGCCGATCACCAGGGCCGGCGTGCCCATGACACCGTATTTCGCGATCTCCCCGGGCGCCGTCACGTGGTCCACCGCGGCGGGCAGATTCATCTCGCTCAACAGATCCAGGACGGACCGCTCCAACTGATCGCATCGGGTGCAGCCCACCCCCAGAATCAGGACGCTCAACCCCGCCGCCGGTTCATCCTCGACGGCCTCGCCCATGAATTTCTTGAATTCGCGCAGCAGGGCCTTGCCGTAGGCGGGTCTGGCGCTTGCCGGGATATAGTTGTCCGCCGAGAGGCGGTCGATCAGGGCCTCCCGGAGGGCCTCGTCCGTTTCATCGGTCCGCTTCCTGGCAATGTCCGCCATCGCCTCCGCCAGTCCGACAAGGCCGACCGGATGGCCGTTGACCCGAATTTTCGTCACGCCGTTTTCCGTCAAGACGCCCCCTTTATCTAACGATTTTCATGGGCGGGATTCAGGCCGACGTCCCCGGGCCGGCCGATCCTATCCCACCAGCCATCCGTAGCCCATCCCCGCGACCGTGGAAAGGACCACGACGATGGCGCAGTAGGTCAAGGTCTTTTTCGCGCCCATGATCCCTGCCAGCGTGATCATGCTGGGGAGCGAGAGCGCCGGACCCGCGAGGAGCAACGCCAGGGCCGGCCCCTGCCCCATCCCGGCGCCGATCAGACCTTGGAGGATCGGGACTTCCGTCAACGTGGCAAAATACATCAGCGCCCCTGCGACCGAAGCGAAGAGATTCGCCCAGGGGGAATTCCCGCCCACAAGACTTACGATGTAATGTTCTGGAATCAGGGCTTCATGGCTAGGGCGCCCCAGCAGGAATCCCGCCGCCAAAACCCCGACGAGCAGCAGCGGAAAGATCTGCTTCATGAACCCCCAGGTCGCCTCGACCCAGGACGACAGTTCCTCCTTGACGAACCAGGATTTCAGCATCACCGCGAGCACGATCAGGAGCACACCGGTGATATACCACTTGGCGGCGAAGATGGCTTTCCAGAGGTCTCCGTCGTCGGCGGCCGGTTTTGCAAAGGCGGCAAAAACGAGGATCAGAACCATTATCAGCATATAGACGGCGTCCTGCCAGAGCCTGCGCGTCTTGCCATCCTCTTCGGGCAGGTAAATCTGCCCGGCGGTCCGGTTCGCATCGTCCTTCCGAAAGATGAATGCCATCAGAAGACCGGCGATGATGGAGAAGGCGATCGCGCCCACGGCCCGGGCGAGGCCGAGCTGCCAGCCCAGGACCTTCGCCGTCAGGACGATGGCCAGGACGTTGATCGCTGGCCCGGAGTAAACGAAGGCCGTGGCGGGGCCGATTCCCGCGCCCCGCGTGTAGATCCCGGCAAAGAGCGGCAGGACGGTGCACGAGCAGACGGCCAGCACCGTCCCGGAGATGGAGGCGACCGAATAGGAGAGAAATTTATTGGCCTGCGCGCCGAAGTACTTCAGGACCGACGCCTGCGAGACGAAGACGGCGATCGCCCCGGCGATGAAGAAGGCGGGGATCAGGCACGTTAGGACATGCTGCCTTGCGTACTCCTGGAGCATCAGGAAGGCCTCCAGTCCCGACCGGCGGATCACCTCATGGTCCCACGGAATATAATATGCGACCAGAAATCCGGCCGCGATGAGCAGCAGTTTGGTTGTCTCTTTCATGATTTCCTTTCTTCACATCTTCCTGTGCACGTTTTACCGGGATCCGGCGGGGGAACCGGCGAACCCGGGGCCGGTCGTTCGGCCATCACCGGATGGCAATTCAGGCATACCGCAGATCACGGGTGGGTGTGGCAGAGATCCTCCCGCCGAATGTTTTGGCTCCGGGTGAGCAGTTCGCGAATATCCGGGTCTTCATGCAGCCAATGTCTTAAATTTCCCAGCAGGCTCGCTGCATAGGGACTTTGGGCGCCATCACTCAAAAAATAGTTGACCCACAGTCCTTCTTTCTCCCGCCCCACGAGTCCGGCTTCTTCCAGGATCTTCAGATGCTTGGAGACGGTCGGCTGGGCAATCCCGAGGGCGGCCTGGATTTCGCAGACGCACATTGTCCGCTGCTGAATCAGTTTCAGGAGTTTCACCCGATTGGGATCGGACAACGCCTTCATGACCTTGATAAAGTCCTTCATAGGCCCTCCTCTATATTGCCGGAACGGAATATATCCACCAACACCGCGCTTGTCAAGGAAATATGTCGGGCACGTACGAAGTGTTCCCGTCAAAAATAGCCTTGACAGAAAGCGATTCCGGGTTATTATACCCCCATGGGGTATTAAAATGGAAATGGAACCGGAAAAAAGAAAAATCATCAGCCGTCTGAAAAGGATCGAAGGCCAGGTGAGGGGACTCCAACGACTGATTGAAAACGAAGCCCCTTGTGCCGATATTCTCACACAGGTGTCGGCGGCAATATCCGCCATGAAAAAGACAGGTGTTGCAATCATTACCACACACATGGAAAAGTGCATCCGTGACGCTGTCGGGAAGAAAAGCCAAAATCTTGATGAGTTTCGGGTGGCGCTCACCCGATTTATCGATCTATCCTGATCGTGTAAATAAGGAAATCAACCCTATCGGCCAACCAACCAGAATTCAATCGAGTGATCTTGCAACGCCCGATCATGACCGAACATTGAAAGGAGGAAATCAGGATCGCGACTATGGGGGGCAGAACCGAGATTTAAGGAATCGTGCCGGATGCCGGTTCAAGATTGACCGTGCGACAGCCATAAGGCTGCCTTAAACAGCGGAACAGCCCGCAAGGACCCTTACAATAAACCATAAAGGAGGTGTCAGTATGAAGAGATTCATGTTCATCGTTTTAGCCCTATCGCTGTTTGCGGTACCGGGGATCGGAAGTGCCCAGGTGGCCGCCGGTCCATCCATCGCTCTCCCCCCGGCAGAGGTCATCTTGAATGCCTGCAAGGAAATGGGCGTCGAAGCCGTCGGAGGCGACTACGTCCTCTCGAAAATGGATGACCTGATCAACAAAACGGGAAAGGTTTTCGTCATCGATGCCAGGCCGGCCCGGACATACAATGACGGGTTCATTCCCACGGCATTCAACATGTATGACGCAAAATTCAACCTCATCTACCCCGAACTCGAGAAACTGAACCTCCCCAAAGATACGGAGATCCTCCTCGGCATCGGCAGGCCCTGCCCCATGAGCCTCGGCGACATCAAACGTCTCAAGGCCAAAGGATTTACCAATCTGAAGGCGTTTGTCAAAGGGCCGGTGTTCTTCGAAAAATACTTCTCCGAAGTCACCGCAGCGGGTGCGAGAAAACATATTTCAAACGGCGCTCTTGTCGTCAACCTTGCCGAAGATGCCGATTTATCCAAATTCTTTGCCGCAAACATCGCGAAGGACAAACTCGTAATCCTGGCAGGAACTGCCGACAACGCAACAGCCAATTATCGCCTGGCGGACAAGGTATACAAGGCGGGTTACAAGAAGACGGCCGTATTCAACGGCAATATCAAAGACATCCAATAGGGGGTGATGCATGAAAAAACTATCTTTTCTGATGGCCATATCGCTGCTGTTCGTCTTGGGGTGCGCCGCACAGCGGGACGTCGCCCCCGTAAGGGCCGATGCCGGACTGGCCGCCAATAAGGTCGCGGCCATCAAAATAGGCAAGGAAGAAGGCGCCATTGACAAGGAATTTTTCAAGAAAATCGTGGCTGAGAAAGCTACGAACGTCGCGCTCGTCGATGTCAGAACGCCCTTCGAGTATAAAGCGGGGCACTTCGAGGGCGCCAAACACGTTTTCATCAACGATCTCTACGACAAAGGTTGCGATGCGACGCTGGCGCAGTTTCCCAAGGAAGAGTATGTGGTCTTCGTGTGCGCCACAGGCGCGCGGGCGGGCGAAATGTATTTCGGGATCAAGGACGAGTGCAAGAACGTGGATATGAAGCGCTTTTATTTCCTGGATGCCGAAGTCATGTACACACCCAACGGTCCGGTTGTCAAATAAATCCCGTATTTCCCGGAGGGAGGCCCGTGCTGCCGCCCTCCGGGAAAATCATGTTTCCTATTCCCCCGCGTTTGAACGGAATCCTCCCCCCTGACACGTTACCCAGGTTACCTTTTGATGGGCTTGATATCGTAGATCAAACCCTCGTTGGCCTTGGAACCGCCTTCCTTGATGACGATTTCGTTGTTGAGGAATCCGTCTTTTGCCACATGGCAGGCATCGCAGGAGCGGGTTCTCGGCGTCTGCTTCCGGATGTTGTGCACGGCGGAGTTCCAGAAATTGGGGAGTGCATCGTAGTTCTCCATCTTGATTCCCGCCTTGCGGAAGGTGCTTTTCTTCGTCGGGATGAGCCGGAGCGTCGTCAAGGTTTTCTTGTCCCGCGGGTTCAGGCCCAAAATAAACCCCTCCTTCGATCTCGATCCCGTCCCCTCGTGGCAACTGTAGCACTGTCGATACGGGCCGCCGGAGTGGCAGCCTTGACAGCTGACCTTGTCCTGGTGCACTTGATGGGCCAGCTGATCCTTGCCGTTCTTGTGACATGACTGGCACCGGGGACGATCCCGGACTTCGTGCTTGGACGTGTAGGCCATGCCGTCCCCATGCATTTCAACCTGTTTATGGCAATCCACGCACATCATGCCCTTCTGGTAGTGAACATCGGGAGCCCCTCCGTACTCACCGGTAAACTCCGGATAGACCCGCCCGCCGTGACAGGAGGCGCAGGTTTTGCCTTCGTTTTTCCTGACGAACTTGTGGCCCTGAATCAGGCCGGTGGAGATCCCGGAAACGGGCGGAGACTTGACATGACAATCGCCGCAGGAGGCATGGCAACTGCGACATGATTTTTCAAAGACTTTTTCATCGAACGTCTTCAGATCTTCGGTAGAGAAACGGTGCGTCACGCCGGTCCGCTGGCCGATTGTCGTGTAGTGGAGCGACTTGACGAAATGGTCCGCAATCGGCTTGTGGCAGAGGGCACAGGCGGTCGGGTTGTCGGTGGGCCGCTTCACCAGGCCTTTATGAGCCTCTTCCTTGGTGAACGCTTGACGATTGCCTTGATGGCACAACCTGCAGCCCATCTGGAAATGCCGGTCACTTTTCAAAAGCGCAGGATCGACGACATAGCCCCGGTACAGTTCTTCCACCTTAACTGGCGGAGGCGCTCCCGCTCACCCTTCGCCCGCTCCCGCTTGAACCGGAACAGGTCGATGCAGGGTTTTCATCAGGGCATCATTCGTGTGACATTTGATGCAACCGCCTTCATCGGCAGCCGCGGCAGGAAACGACCAGAAGACAAGAAGGGCAAGAAGACACGAGGCAAAAAGAATATCCTTTTTCATGTCGCTCCTCTGTGCATTTAAATGTGTGAGGAAAGTAGCAGACGACACGGGGGCCTGTCAATCGTCTTTATATCCCAGGCCTGACGTCCCGCAGGGATCCCCATTCAATCTTTATCGAGAAATCCCCATCGGCAGTTCCTTGATCTGGTCTTCGCTCATGAAACCCGGATGACGAAGCACCTCCTTGCCCGAGGGATCGAAAAAGACACTCGTCGGAATCACCTGGATTTGATATCCGGCGGCCAGTGCGCGGTTGTTCCGGATGTCGATGATCATCCCTTCCAACTTACCCTTATCATCCTTAGCGGATCTTCTGCAAGACAGGTCGAAGCCGGTGGCAGGGCGGAAAATTTTTTGTCGAGATAGGCCGTGATCATTCCGGTCTCGCTATCCTGTCCCGCAGCCAACGGCATTGCGCATCCCTCTTCGGGCACGGTGATGCCCTCCTTTTTAGCCTACTGCAACAGGAGAACACGGTCGACCATGACCTCAATGAGTTTGTTGGGGGTCCCCTTTGACGAGATCCTAATACGCCGGATCAATCCGGGTCCGTTCCTGCTTGCAAAGGCTCTCGGGAATCTTCTCGCCGTTTACGTTGACGAGCGTGGGGGTCCCCCAAAGACCGGAGGGTATTCCTTAGCAGGATCGCCTTCCATGTCAATCGCCGCGCTCCCCCCTGCCGCCCTTACGGATGGAGTGTTCAAGCAAGGTCTTGTTTAAGGGGCCAGGGGAAAGGTGGGGCCTACCGAGGGCGGCAGCGCATTCAGAATGGCCTCCTTGACTTTCGCCGTCTGTCCGGCTGTAGGCGCCTTGCCGTGTTGCTTTTTCACGCCGAATTCCGTCATGATGAAGTGATTTCTGACGGGGATGTTCGCCTGGAGGAGGTTTCTGCTGGCGCACGCGAGAGGACAACCATCCAGGACCAGCATATCCTCCGCGTCTCTGGCCGAAGCCACGAAGCCGCTCAGGTGGGCACCGATGCCGGCCAGGCAAAATAAACTCCCCTGCCCCTCCCGTGTCAGTTGCAAGGCCAGCCGATAGGTCATCTGGCCGGTGTTCGCCGAACCCGCGCAGGCCAAAATCAGCCGGTTACTTCCCGTGTGGCAGCATGCTTCGGACATGTTCCCCCCTGCTCGACTTTTGATATGAACCGCTCTTGTTTGTTTTCCTTATACAAATGATGTCGGCACATATGATGAGGGTCAATCGTTGTTTTTCATATTGCCATCTGGCTATATATTGCCCGGGCAAGGCCTTGTCAAGAAAATCCTTGGGGGATTTTCAAAGCGCGCCACGTCACCCGCGATCCTGTGCGGTGTGCCGTTCCGTGACGATGCTGGGAAAATGAAAACCTTGCCCGTTTAATGAAATTTTGTCTTTACTTGCTTGAAGAACAGTCAGATACTGCTAACCCTATCGCATGCGCCTGAATATTCGACGTGAGGTGAGATGGGTGGCTAAAGCGTGTGGGATGCGGGAATCCCGTTGCCTTGGTCTTTCTGCGGGAGGGGGAAGCGGTCGTCGATCTTGGGTCCGGCGCGGGATTCGATTGTTTTCTGATGGCCGGGCGGCTTGACCGTATCCATCGGCAATGGCAGCGTACCGATTACATGAATGGAAAAGGGGGAACCATGGACAAGCCCGCGATCGATCTCGGCGTTTTCCTCCAACCCCGTTCCGTGGCCGTCATCGGCGCATCGGACAAGCCCGGCTCCTGGGGTTCGTTCATGATGGGGGGGCTGGCCGCCTGGCGCTATCCCGGCACGATCTACCCGGTCAACCGGCGGGCCGGGACGGTCTCCGGACGGCCCGCCTTTCCGGACGTCCGGGACATTCCCGGCGAGGTGGACCTGGCCGTCATGGCGGTGCCGGAGGCGTTCGTCGAGGAGACGATCCGCGCCTGCGGCGAAAAGGGCGTCCGGGGGATGTCCATCATCACCGCGGGCTTCGGCGAAGCCGTCCGGGGCGGGCGCGAGCGCGAACTGGCCTTCGCCCGCCTGGCCCACGGCTACGGGATGCGTCTCCTGGGTCCCAACATCAGCGGGACCTTCAACCTCCATGCCGGATTCAACGCGGCCGCCTCGCCCGCCGAACACCTCTACCCCACGAAGCTGGCGGCCGTCTGCCAGGGCGGATTCGCCTTCTACGATCTGCTCGCCGCCGGGTCCTTCCGGAAGATGGGGGTGGGCCGGTTCGTCCACACGGGCAACGAGTGCGATCTCACCGTGACCGATTTTCTGGAGTACTTCGGCGCCGACCCGGACGTGCCCGCCATCCTCACCTATCTGGAGACGGTCCGGGACGGGGAGCGCTTCCTCACGGTGGCGCGGCGCGTGACGCGGGTCAAGCCCGTGATCGCCTTCAAGGCCGGCCGGTCCGCGGGGGCCGCCCGCGCGGCCCAGAGCCACACGGGCGCGCTCGCTGGGCGCGCGGAGGTCTTCGCGGGATTCCTGCGCCAGGCGGGCGTGATCACCGTGCCCGCCATGGACGTGATGCTGCCTTTGGCCCATGCCCGGGTCGAACACCCCCCGCTGAAGGGGCCGCGGATCGGCATCGTGACCATCGGCGGCTCCTGGGGCGTGGCCCTGGCGGACGCCCTGGAGGAGGAAGGCCTTCAGGTTCCCGAGCTGAGCGCTGCGCTGCAGTCGAGGCTTCGCGCCCTCGACATCCCGCCCCGGGCCTCGACGCGGAACCCGATCGATCTGGGGGCCGCCGGCATGGTGTCCCTGCCGGACCGGCGGCAGGCGCTCGGCCGGATTCTGCTCGAGTCCGGCGAGGTCGACGCCCTGGTCGTGCACGGCCTGGGCCGGCCGGGCCGGATCACGGAGGCGAGCTCCGAAGACTGGAAGGCCTTCTTGAGATTCGAAAAATGGACCGTCCGGCAGTTCGTCGACCTGGAGCGGGAAACGGGCCTTCCCGTGCTCGTCGGGGCGCACTTTGCCCCCTGGGAGAGCCAGCTCGTCTGGGATCTCAACGAGAAGGGCATCCGGATCCACAACCGCCTGGACGAGATCGCCCGCGTCCTGGCCGGCCTGCTCCGGGACGGGCGCCGGGGGCCGGGGGGCTGATCGCCTTCGTCGCCGCCCGGGATTCGAAGGGCGAGGGGTTCCTTCCGCCCGGCGCGCGGCGGCCGTTTTGCGCGCCCAGCAGGGGGCCGTTCCGACCGCCGGGTCGACCGGGCGGCCCGTCAGGGACCTGCCGCCGGAACCTGCCCGCCGGGGCGGTAATGGGCCATGATGACGTTGCGCGTCCGTTCGATGAGGGCCTCCAGGTGATCGCGGTCCTCGCCCTTGGTCGCGATGGGATCGCTGACGACCACCTCCACGGTGCCGGGGTTGAAGGCCACGCTTTTCTTCGGGAGGATCCCGCGGCTGCCGTTGATGGTCACGGGCAGGATGGGCAGGCCCTTTTCCACGGCCATGACGAAGCCGCCCTTCTTGAACGGGCGGATGCGGCCGTCCGGTGAACGGGTGCCTTCCGCGAAGAACAGAACGCTGACGCCCACCGGCAGGCGGTCCAGGCCCTTGTGGATGCTTTCGACGGCCCGGGCCGGATCGGCCCGGTCGATAAAGATGTTGCGCGAGGCGTACAGGGCATAGCCGAAGAGGGGAACCCTGAGAAGCTCCTTCTTGATGATCCAGCGATACTGGGTGCGCAGCCCCGTCACGAGGGCCAGGATGTCGTAGAGGGAGGTGTGATTGGCGATGATGATGTAGGACTGGCCCGGCCGGATCTTGTCCCGTCCCCGGGTCACCACCCGGACGAACGTCACCTTGAGCATGATCCAGGCCCAGAGCTGGGTCAGGTTGAACGCCAGATTCCCCGTGCGGCTGACGAAGGCGGCCAGGCAGACGGGAACGAAGAGCAGAAGCGTGGCCAGAATGGCCCAGAAGTAGATCCACAGCGTTTTGGCCAGGCGCAGCAGAACGGTCACCTCTTCCCTCCGGCGGCGGGACGAACGGATCGACGGGCGCATTCATATACCATATTTTTCGACCGGGGCCATAGGGGAATCGGGCGCTTCACCGCGCGCGGGTCTCTTCCGGCGAGCGGGCCGGAAGGAGAGGGGCAAGGAGGTTTACGTGAAAACGAAGGACGGGTCCATGCGGGAGCTGATGCAGTACGCCTTTACACGGCTGGACGGCGCCGTACCGGGACCCTGACGCCATGCGCGGCGCGGTTCCTGTTCCCGGGGGCAGGGCCCGGATGGGCGCTTTCATTTCGGAAAACATCCTGAAGGGGGGGCTCACGATGAGCGAAGTGGAGCGGTATCGGCAATTCGGACAGAACCTAGAGGCATTGCTCCGGCCGGCCTCTTTTCCTCTGGCGATCAAATTCATCCGGACAGAGGAAGAAATCCCGCCGGGCGCCAAACGTCCGGCGTCGGATTTTCGGCATCAGAATTTCATCTGTCAGAACTTCAAGATCGCGCGAACGTATGGATGGACCATCGCCGTAACCCAGAAAGACTGCAATTGCAAAATTGCACGCACCGTTTACGGTTGGGATCCGCTGACCCCCGAGGCCCGACAGTTCGCGGTTCAGTTCACGGTGGGATTATATTCCAGGGATGCCGCAACGTCGAACAAATGGACCGACGCCTTGTATACGCTCAAGGAGAACGATGCGGGCATTGTGATCTCGCCTCTGGCCCGCACGAAAGTTGTGCCGGACGTCATTCAGATCTATGGCCTGCCCGCACAGATCATGCGATTGGTGCAAGGCTATTTATACATGGAAGGCGGCACGATGCCCTTTACCTCTTCCGGCCGGGCGGGGTCCTGTCACGAAGGCGTGATCAAAACGATCCAGCTCGGCGTGCCGCAAGTGGTCCTGCTGGGAAACGGCGACAGGGTTTGGGGCGGCGCTGACGATTCCGAGATCATGTTTTCATCCCCTAGCAGCGCATTGGGGCGTCTTGTGGAGGGACTGGAGGCGACCCATCAGGCCGGCCTCAGATACCCCATTCCGAAGTACATGAACTATTCTCCCGGATTTCAGGCCGAATTCGAACAACGGGCGATGGAACGCGCGGGGGGCACGCTCGTCAAAGAAAGATGAAGAGCGTCCGCGATCCATCGGCACGAATCGACCGGTGGCGAGAATGTGCGGATCAACAGGCTGGTCAGCTTCCACTCGCAGGAGATGATCGAGATCGGAAACAATGTCCGCATGGACGACTTCTGCGTCAATCCACGGGATGCAAAAAGACGCACCGCGTTCCCAAGCCGAACCCGTCGTTTGGATCGCCGATGCTTCACCGACGCCGAAGGACGCCGGCGGGAAGGAAGCCGGAGGCACCCCCCGTCTGGAGGGCGCCCCCGGCTCAAACACACCCTTATGAACCGTTCCGGCTCTAGATGGCCCGGACGTTGGCCGCGGACGGCCCTTTCTGACCCTGCTCGATCTCGAAGCTGACGCGCTGACCCTCGGCCAGCGTCTTGAATCCGTCGCCCTGGATCGCGCTGAAATGGACGAAAACGTCCCCCCCTTCATCCTTTGCGATGAACCCGTACCCCTTCTTCTCGTTGAACCACTTTACCGTGCCTTCTGCCATGCTGCCCAACCCTCTCCTGTCAGTGTGTTTGCGGACGGCAATAAAAAAACCACCTTGACCCGCAAGTGCATGGTGGTTGTTCCATTGCCCTTCAATACGTCTTCCTTCAAATCCCGTCTGGCGGCATGGAGAAAGCCGCATTGTTCAAAAAACCATGTCTTCCTTAAGGTGTGTTGAAAAGGATGTCAAGTCTTTTTTCACGCTCCCGGGAGCGGGACGTGAAAGGCAAAAACGACCTGCCTGATCTGCGCGATCCCCCCGCCGATCCCGCAAACGGTCTTGGACAACGTCCGGAGAAGATGGTATGAACGCCTCCATGGACATCCAAAACCCGAAAATTCTGGAAATCCTGGCGTGCCTTTCCCGCTACCTGTACGGGAAGGACCTCGCCCTGAAGCTCGCCCTGATCACCTGCTGCTCCCGGGGACACCTCCTGATCGAGGACCTTCCCGGTCTGGGCAAGACCGTGCTCGCGCTCTCCATCGCCCGCGTGCTGGGGCTGACCTTCGGACGGATCCAGTGTACGAGCGACCTGCTGCCGACAGACATCACGGGCCTGTCCATCTACAACAAGAACACGGCGGAGTTCGAGTTCCGCCCCGGTCCGGTCTTCAACCACATCGTGCTCGTCGACGAGATCAACCGGGCCACCCCGAAAACCCAGAGCGCGCTGCTCGAGGCGATGGGGGAAAAGCAGACGACGATCGAGGGCAAGACCTACCGCCACCCCCAGCCCTTCTTCGTCATCGCCACCCAGAATCCCGTGGAGCACTTCGGCACCTTCCCCCTGCCCGAGTCCCAGATGGACCGCTTCATGATGCAGATCCGGATCGGCTATCCTTCCGGCGACGAGGAAAAGGAGATCCTGAAGCAGGGGAGCAGCCGCCGCGAACTGGACCGGATCGACCCTCTCGTCTCGCGCGACGAGGTCGTGGAGATGCACCGGCGGATCAACGCGGAGGTCCACGTTTCGGAAAAGATCCTGGGCTACATTCTGGACATCGTCGCCGCCACGCGGCGCCATCCCTACATCCGCGCCGGCATCTCGACCCGGGGGGCGCTGGCCGTCACGGCCTCCGCCCGGACCTACGCCCATTTCTGCGGCCGGGATTTCGTCATCCCGGAAGACATCCGCGAACTGGCCCCCTTTACCCTGCCGCACCGCCTCCTGATCAAGGAGGAATACGAAAGCCTCGACAGGAAGGAGCTGGTCCAATCGATCCTCGACACGGTCAAGGTCCCGGCGTAATCCAGGTCACACGGGCCGGATGGATCTACATGGCCCTGACGCTCTTCCTCGGCATCGCGGCGATCAACACGGGCAACAACCTCGTGTACATGATCGTTGCCGCCCTGCTCTCCTTCCTCCTGATCTCGGGCTTCTACGGCAAGCGCAACCTGAGCCGGCTCTCTGTCGACGTCACCTTCCCCGAGGAGGTGTTCGCCCGGACCGAAACCCTCGCCACCGTCGTCCTCCTCAACCGGCGGCGCTATCTGCCCGCGTTTCTGATGCGGGTGGCCCTGGGGGAAACCTCCGTCCTCTTCCCCTACCTGGAAGCCGGACGCCGGGCCTCCCGGTCCGCGCGCCTGACCTTCGCCGAACGGGGGCGCCAAGCGGTCGCGCCCCGGTATCTGGCCTCCGCGTTTCCCTTCCGTTTTTTCATCCGCTACCGGCACCTGGAGGGCGACCTGTCCGCCCTGGTCTACCCCGAACCGAAACCGGGGTCGGTCGGCCAGGAGGAGGGCCGGTCCCGTTCCCGGCCGTCGGAGGCCGGTCTGGACCGGACCGGCGCGGGCACGGATCTGCTGTCCATCCGCCCCTATCTGAGGGGCGACCCCCTCAAGTACATCCACTGGAAGGCGAGCGCCCGGACGGACCGCCTGCAGACCAAGGAGTTCACCCTCCCGGCCGTGCCGCCTCTGGTGCTCGACATCGCCCGGATTCCCGGCCCCCTCGAAGGCCGGCTGTCCATCCTGACCTTCTGGGTGCTCGACCTGTTCCGGAAAGGCGTCCCGGTGGGCCTGAAGATGGGCGAGACCCTCTATCCGCCCGTCCACTCGCCCCACCAGAAACACCTCCTGCTCAGGGCGCTGGCCCTTTACGGGCGCGAGGGGGAGCATCATGAAGGTTGAGGGCGTTCTCAAGATCCTGACCTACGCGCTGGCCCTGACGGGATTTGTGTCCGTGGCCGCCCACGCCGGGGGCGTCTTCGTCGCCGGGTTCGTCGCCCTGATGCTTCCGGCCGCCTGGCGGGACTGGCGCCGGCCCTTCGTCGTGCCCCGGTGGATCCTGAACGCGCTCGCCGTGGCCATGGTCATCGTCACCTTCCTTAGGCTGCGGATCGACAACATCGTGTCGCCGGCCGTGGACATCCTGCTCGTCATGATCGCCCTGAAATTCACGGAGGACAAGCAACCGCGGGATTACCTCCAGATCTTCGTCCTGTCCCTCCTATTGCTGGCGGGCGCCTCGCTGCTGTCGCTGGACATGATCTTCCTCGCCTATCTGATCGCCTTTCTCTTCCTCCTGTCCTCCGCCACGGTCCTGCTGGCCTACTTCACGGAAGACCCCGCCCTCGTCCTGCCCCGGCGCACGCTGGCCGCCCTCACCGTCAAGCCCCTCCTGATTCCCCTGGTCGCCCTGCCGGTGACGGTCCTTCTGTTCGTCCTCCTCCCGCGGACGAGCCACCCCTTTCTCGATTTTCTGAACCGGAGCGGCCCGTCCACCAGCGGCTTCACCGACCACGTGCGTCTCGGCGGCGTGGCGGACATCCAGGAGGACGCGACGGTCGCCTTCCGGGTGGCCACAGGAAGGCTCGACGAGGACGCGCCGTACTGGCGGGGCATCGTGTTCGACCGCTTCGACGGCCGGACCTGGACGTCCCTCCGGACCCCGCCCGCGACGACGTTCCACCTCCCCGCGCCGATCCGGCACGTCCGCTACATCGTCTACCTGGAGCCCGCGGAAAACCGCTGGCTGTTCACCCTGGACAAGCCCGTCTTCGTTTCTCTCCGGAACGCCCGCAGGGGCGGGGATCTCGTGTACACCCTGCCGGACCCGGTTGTACGGAAGATCCGGTACGAAGGCGTCTCCGTCCCCGCCGAGGCCTTCACCCCCGCCCAGGAAAATCCCGGGGCGTACCTCGACCTGCCCCCGGGGCTGGAGGACATCCGGGCCCTGGCGGCCGGCCTCACCCGGGGCCTGGCCCCCGTCCCGGCCGTCCGGGCCCTCCACGGCTACCTGCACCACGGCCCCTTCCGCTACGCCCTCTCGGATCTTCCCCGCTCGTCCCGGCCGCTCCAGGAGTTTCTCTTCCGTCACCGTTACGGCAACTGCGAGTATTTCGCGTCGGCCATGACCGTCATGGCGCGTTCGGCGGGGATCCCCGCCCGCATGGTCGGCGGCTACCGCGGCGGGTATTACCAAGACCTGGGCGGGTATTACGTCGTCCTTCAGAAAAACGCCCACGTCTGGACGGAGGTCTGGCTGGAAGGACGCGGCTGGCTGCGCGTCGATGCGACGCCGGCCGCCCTCTCGACCGCGACCTCCGCGTGGCAGGGAGGGCTCGGCTTCCGCGTGCGCATGGTCTTCGATCTGCTTGAATATTACTGGAATATCAACGTCATCGCCTATGATCTCCAGAAACAGTTCCGCCTTCTGACGAGCCTGGAGCGGACGCTCCGGAACCCGGGCTGGCGCCTGTCCCTCGACCCCGGACAACGTCTCCGGGCCGGCGGCGCGCTCCTGATCCTCCTGGTCCTGGCCGGCGCCCTCCTGCTGCGCCGGATGAAATGGCCGACGCCGGAGGAACGGCTCCTGGCCCGCTTCCACCGTCGCCTCGCCCGCCTCGGGCATACCCGCCGTCCCGGCGAGGGCCTCGAGGCGTTTGTCGCCCGCCTCCCCGCGGACGTTCCCCGGCGGCAGGCGGAAATTTTTGTGGCGGAGTTCGAGCGTTTCTATTACAAGGATATCGCCATCCCGAAGCGCGAACGCGAACGCCTCGCCGCCCTGATCCGGGCGATCCCCCTGGGCCGCCCGGAGGGATGACCGGGTCCGGATCGACCGCTGACTGTCCCCGGGCCTGTCGACGGTCGTTCCCGCCCACCATCGCGTCCGGGGCCTTTTGTCTCCGACCCCGGCCCCTTCACCCTTTGCCCCCAGGAGGTATCATGCCCTTCATCGATCTCGCCACCGTCGCGGAGCGCGAAATGGCCCCCGGGTTCCGGGCCCGCTTCGTGCACACGGACCGCATGACCCTGGCCTACTGGCATATCCGGGCCGGCGCCGCCCTGCCGGACCACGCCCATCCGCACGAGCAGGTCACCAGCCTGATTACGGGCGCCTTTTCGCTGACCGTGGACGGGGAGACCCGGACCCTCGCCCCGGGCGGGGTGGCGGTCATCCCCCCCGGGGTGCGCCACAGCGGCCGCGCGGAGACGGACTGCGTCATCATCGACGTTTTTCATCCCCCCCGCGACGACTACCGCTGAAACGCGCGTCGGGCTTTGTCCGGAAGAACCGCTTTCCCCCGTAACCCCTTGTTTTTCCGGAGGCAAAATATCTTGAAAAACCCCTTCAAAAAGGGGCCGTTTTGTGCTATGGTCGGTCATCCGATGGCGAAATTTAACTAATTGAAATCATTAGAGTAAATAATGGCAAAGATTCTCTGCATCGCCAACCAGAAGGGAGGGGTGGGAAAGACCACCACGGCCATCAATCTGGCCGCCTCGATCGCCGCCGCCGAGCGGCGGACGCTTCTGATCGACTGCGACGCCCAGGGCAATGCGAGCACCGGGCTGGGCGTCTCGCGGGAGGCGATCCGGGAGCAGAACCTCTACCAGGCCCTGATCGGCAAACGCCCCCTCAGGGAGGTCATCGTCGGGACCATGATCCCGCAGCTCGACATCGTCCCGGCCGACCAGGACCTGATCGGCATCGAGGTGGAGTTCGTCCCGCTGCCGGACCGGGAAAAAAAGCTTCGCACGCTGGTCCGGGCGCTCGAAACGCCCTACGAGTTCATCATCCTGGACTGCCCCCCGTCGCTCGGATTCATGACCCTGAACGCCCTGGTTGCCGCCGACGCGCTGATCATCCCGCTGCAGTGCGAATACTTCGCCATGGAGGGCCTGGGCCACCTGCTCAACACCCTGCGCCTGGTGAAGGCCCGCCTGAACCCCTCCCTGCAGCTGGGGGGGATTCTCCTGACCATGTTCGACACGCGGAACCTCCTGTCGCACCGGGTCAGCGAGGACGTCCGGCGGCATTTCGGGTCGAAGGTCTTTCAGACCTGTATTCCCCGCAACGTCCGGCTTTCGGAAAGTCCCTCCCATGGACTGCCGATTCTTCTGTACGACATCCGGTCCCGGGGGGCCCTGTCCTATATGGACCTGGCCAAAGAAATTCTCGCCAACGGGAGGAGATAGATGCCGCCGAAACTGTCCCTGGGAAAGGGTCTGGGGGCGATGTTCCCGGATTTGCTGACGGATGCCTCGAACCGGCCCGCCTATCTCACCTGCGGGATCGAGGCGCTTGCGCCCAACCGGTTCCAGCCCCGGCGGACCTTCCGCGACGCGGAGCAGCGTCAGCTCGTTCAGTCCATCCGCCAGAACGGGATCGTTCAGCCGATCCTCGTCCGGAGGGCCGGCGAGGGATACGAGATCATCGCCGGCGAACGGCGCTGGCGCGCCGCCCAGGAAGCCGGCCTGAGCGAGGTGCCGGTGATCGTCCGGGAGGCGACGGACCGGGATCTGGCCGAGGTGTCGCTCATCGAAAACCTGCAGCGGGAGGACCTGGACCCCATCGAGGAGGCCAACGCCTACCAGACCCTGATGGAGACCTTCGGCCTGTCCCAGGAGGAGGTGTCGTCCCGGGTCGGGCGGGAGCGCTCCACGGTCGCGAATACGGTCCGGCTGCTCAAGCTGCCCGGGGAAGCCCGGCAGGCGATCGTCGACCGGCAGATCAGCGCCGGCCATGGCCGCGCCCTTCTGGCCCTGGACACGCCGGGGGAGCAGCGACGCGCGCTGGCCCTGGTCCTAAAAAAACGTCTGAGCGTCCGGGAAACGGAGGCCCTGGTGCAGCGCGCCAAGCGTCCGGTCCCGCCGGCCGCGGCCAAACGCCGGGACCCGTACGTTCAGGACCTGGAGCGGACCCTGACGAAGACCGTGAAGTCCCCCGTGAAGATCCATCAGGGGCGCAAAAAGGGTTATATCCAGATCGCCTTTCAGAACACCGAGGAATTGAACCGCCTGTCCCGGCTGCTTCTGGGCTAAGCCGTTGCATTCATTTATCCACAGGTGTGGATAGCCTTGTTGACAAGGATGTGGGTCGTGGAAATTTTGTGGGAAAAAAGCACCGGTATCCTCAAGGAAAAGATCAGCAGCCAGAATTTCGAGACCTGGATCAAACCGGTCCGGATTTCCGCCATGGACGGCCAACAGATCCAGTTGACCGTCCCCAATAAGTTTTTTCGCGACTGGCTCCTCGACAATTACATCTCGCTGATCCGGGAGGCCCTGAAGGCCGCCTCTGGCGTGGACCTGCAGGTCGACTTTCGGATCGGCCGGGACGGGAAATCTCCCGCCGGAGGCGCATCGGATCCGGCCGGCGCCCCCGCGGCCCGCTCCCGGACGGCCCGCGCCAAGGCCCCCTCCCGCAACCACCCGACGCTGAACGTCAATTACAGCTTCGAGCGTTTCGTGGTCGGGTCTTGCAACCAGTTTGCCCACGCGGCCGCCGTCGCCGTCGCGGAGCAGCCGGCCAAACAGTACAATCCCCTGTTTATTTACGGCGGCGTCGGTCTGGGAAAAACGCACCTGCTCAACGCCATCGGCCTGCAGATGCTCTCCCTGTATCCCCAGCGGAACGTGGCCTACGTCTCCGCCGAGGAATTCATGAACGAGCTGATCAACTCGATCCGTTACGACAAGATGCCCCAGTTCCGGGAAAAGTACCGCCGCATCGACTGCATGCTGATCGACGACATCCAGTTCATCGCCGGCAAGGAACGGACCCAGGAGGAGTTCTTCCACACCTTCAACACCCTCCACGACGGCGGCAAACAGATCGTCGTCACGAGCGACAAATTTCCGAAAGACATCCCGAATTTGGAAGGGCGTCTGCGTTCCCGCTTCGAGTGGGGGCTGATCGCAGACATTCAGCCGCCGGAGATGGAAACCAAGATCGCGATCATCGAAAAGAAGGCCCAGGAAAACAACCTCGATCTTCCGCACAACGTGGCCAATTACATCGCCTCCCACGCCGAATCGAACATCCGGGAACTCGAGGGATTCCTGATCCGGATCGGTGCCTTTTCCTCCCTGACGGGACGGGAGATCGACCTCGACCTGGTCCGGGAGGTACTGAAGAAGATCCTGAAACAGCGCGAAAAGGAAGAAATTTCCATCGACGATATCGTCAAAACCGTGGCCGGAAAACTCAACCTGAAAATCGCCGATATCAAATCCCCGAAGAAAAACAAGAACATGGTTCTGGGACGCCAGGTGGCCATGTTTCTGGCGCGCCAGTTGACCCCTGCCTCCTACCCGGACATCGGCGAGAAAATCGGCGGCAAGGACCACTCGACCGTGATCTACGCCTGCCAAAAGATCGCCCGGTTGATGGAAACGGACACCAAGCTGAAAAAAACGGTTCAGGACATCGAGGAGGTTTTGCAAAGCCGTTCCTAACAGAAGGCCACAGGGTCCTCCACAGGGAGGAACGGTCAATCCTTTCGATTTTCAAAGGAAACTTTAGATTATCCGGATATCCACAGGGCTTATTACTAATACTGTTTATGTTTATAATGAATTCAACCTCAGTCTAAAAGAAAGGATGGGAAACATGGAATTCACGACCCGCCGCGAGACAATCCTGGAAGGGGTGCAAAAGACCCTGGGAATTGTGGAAAAGAAGACCACCATGCCCATCTTGAATAACGTCCTGGTCCGGGCGGAAGAGGGCCGGGTCAAACTGATGGCCACGGATCGTGAGATCGGTTTGATCACGCAGTATGACGCGGACGTGTCCGTTGCGGGCGACATCACGCTTTCTGCACGCAAATTATCTGAAATGCTGAGGGAACTTCAGGGGGAGACCATCCTGTTTCAAAAACAGGAGAACAATCAGGTCCTGATCAGTTGCGGAAAAGTGGTGTACCGGATTCCCGGGATTCCCGCCGAGGATTTTCCCCTGGTCGTCTTCGACGAGTCGGTGAAACTGTATCCCATCAAGGCGCAGGTGCTGCGGGATCTGATCCGGAAGGTCTATTTTGCCATGTCGACGGACGACCTGCGACGGAACCTCAATGGCGTTTTTTTCGAAACGGAACGGCGGGGGGAGGGCTGTCAGGTGAGGATGGTGGCCACGGACGGTCATCGTCTGGCGAAGGCCTGCGCCGGCGTCGAGGATCCGGATTTTCTGGCCCTGGAAAAAGGGGTGATTCTGCCGCGGAAGGGGCTGGGCGAGATCCGGAAACTGCTGGAGGGGGAGGATGGCGATGTCGCCGTCGCGATCGCGTCCGGGATGTGCATGATCAAGACGGCCAATACGGTTCTCAAGGTCAGCCTGATCGATGCGGAGTACCCCGATTATCGGCGGGTCATCCCCTCCGAGCCCGGAAAGCGGGTGACGTTTGACAAGAATACGGTTCTGCACGCCTTCCGGCGCATGGGGGTTATGGCCAACGACCGGTACAGCGGGGTCATCGTCCGCCTGACGGAGAACCGGATGATCCTGAATTCCCAGAATCCGGATGTCGGCGAGGCCAGCGACGAGATCGAGGTGGGGTATGGGGAGGCGGAGTTGGAGGTGGGGTACAACGTCCGTTACCTGATCGATGCCCTGGAGGTGATCGACGAGAAGGACGTGGCCTTCGATGTCGGCGCGGGGATGAAGCCCGGCGTGATGCGCCCTGTCGGAAACGAACAGTATTTCTGCATTATCATGCCCCTGAAGCTATAAAGGCCAGGGGATTCGGTCATTAAAGGCAATGAAGGTTATCTATGGAAAATGATCAGATAAACGACAAGACGTTGCGGGAGCAGTACGACGCGGAAAGCATCAAGGTGCTGGAGGGCCTGGAGGCCGTCCGGAAGCGGCCGGCCATGTACATCGGGTCGACGGGAAAGGAAGGCCTTCACCACCTGGTCTACGAGGTGGTGGACAACAGCATCGACGAGGCGGCCGCCGGGTTCTGCGATGCCATCACCGTCGGGATCCGTATGGACAACAGCATCGTCGTGGACGATAACGGACGCGGCATCCCCGTGGACATGCATGCCACCGGCGTGTCGGCGGCGGAGGTTGTGCTGACCAAGCTTCACGCCGGGGCGAAGTTCTCCAACGAAAGCTACAAGATCTCCGGGGGGCTGCACGGCGTGGGCGTTTCGGTGGTGAATGCGCTGTCGAGCGGCCTGGAACTGGAGGTGAGAAGGGACGGGGTCCTGTATACGCAATCCTACGAGCGCGGTGTTCCCAGGGCGCCCCTGGAAAAGATCGGCAAGACCCGGGGACGGGGAACACGGGTCACCTTCAAGCCGGATTCGGAGATCTTCGACGAGATGGAATTCAGCTTCGATATCTTGGCCAACCGTCTCCGGGAGCTGGCCTTTCTGAATTCCGGCGTGAAGATCACCCTGATCGACGAGCGGGCCGACAAGCGGGGAGAATTCTTCTACAAGGGAGGCATCGTCTCTTTCGTGGAGTACATCAATCGCAACAAGCGGGTCCTCCACAAGCATCCCATTTTCGTTCAGGGCGCCCGCGAGGATTGCGAGGTGGAGATGGCCCTCCAGTACAACGACACGTACGTGGAGAACATCTTCTCCTTCGCCAACAGCATCAACACGACGGAGGGCGGAACCCACCTGATCGGTTTCCGGTCCGCCCTGACGCGGGTGTTCAACAACTACGCCACCACGAGCAACCTCCTCAAGAACACGAAGGAATCCCTGCGCGGGGAGGACCTGCGGGAGGGGCTGGCCGCCGTCATCAGCGTCAAGATCAAAAACCCGCAGTTCGAGGGCCAGACGAAGACCAAGTTGGGGAACAGCGAGGTCCGGGGGCTGGTGGAGGGCATCGTTTACGACAAGATCGGGGTCTATCTGGAAGAGAACCCCGCGGTGGCCAAGCAGCTCCTGAACAAGTGCATCGATGCGGCCCGGGCGCGCGAGGCCGCCCGCCGCGCCAAGGAGCTGACCCGCCGCAAGAGCGCCCTGGAGGTCGGCTCCCTGCCGGGAAAGCTCGCGGACTGCCAGGAGAAGGACCCGGCGGCCTGCGAGATCTATCTGGTGGAGGGGGACTCGGCCGGCGGATCGGCCAAGCAGGGACGGGACCGGAAAAACCAGGCGATCCTCCCCCTGCGGGGCAAGGTCCTGAACGTGGAGAAGGCCCGCTTCGACAAGATGCTGCAGAATGAGGAAATCAAGGTCATCGCGACGGCCCTGGGCACGGGGATCGGCAAGGAGGACTTCGACATCGCGCGCTTGCGCTACCACAAGGTCATCATCATGACCGACGCCGACGTGGACGGCCTCCACATCCGGACGCTCCTGTTGACCTTCTTTTTCCGGCAGATGCGCGAGCTCGTCGAGCGAGGGTTCCTGTACATCGCCCAGCCGCCCCTGTTCCGCATCAGCGACAAGAAGACCGAGCTGTACATCCACAACGAAGAGGCCATGAAAAACCACATTCTGGACATGGGCGTCGGCCGCCTCCGCCTGCTGACCGGCAACGGCACGCCGCTGACGGGGAGCCGCCTGTCCGGCCTCGTCAAGAAGGTCATGCGGATCGAGGCGGTCCTGGACAAGTTCGAACGCGAGGAGCGGGACCGGGAGGTCGTCCGCCTCCTGGCCGGCGACCCGGCGCTTGCGGACCGCGATTTTCGGACCGAGGCGGACCTCGAGCGCGTGGCCCGGCGCACGGCCCTGGCCCTGGGAGACCGGCTGATCGAGGCCCGGGTCGCCCTCGACCCGGATCACGGCATCTTCAAGCTCGTCTTTCACCTCCGGCGTCACGATCAGGAACAGACGACCTGCATCGACCGGGATGTCCTGAAGATGCCGAAATTCCTGGAAATCAAATCCCTCTTGAACCAGGTGACGGCCCTGGGCGAGGCGCCTTACCAGGTGCTGGCGGAGGAGAGCGAAACCGCGTCGCCCTCCGTCCTGCCCGACATGCCCGCCCTGATCGAGCACGTCATGGCCGCCGGCAAAAAGGGCATGACCCTGCAGCGCTACAAGGGGCTCGGCGAAATGAACCCGGAGCAGCTCTGGGAGACGACGATGAACCCGGAGAAGCGGACCCTCCTGCAGGTCCGGGTCGAAGACGCCGTCCAGGCGGACGAGATCTTCACGACGCTCATGGGCGATCAGGTGGAACCGCGCCGGGAGTTCATTTTCCGCAACGCCCTGTACGCGTCGAACCTGGATGTGTAGAAAGGCGGGCGCCCGGCCGGGGGCGTCGGGGGCGGGGATGAGCGACCCGGGACATCCCTCCCGACGCTTTCTACATGACGCCCAACATCGATAGGGATTGAAAGGTTACACATGGAGCAACTGCCGTATCAGAAGAATGTCTCGGTAGACATCGAAGACGAGATGAGGAAGTCCTACGTGGACTACGCCATGAGCGTCATTATCGGGCGCGCGATTCCGGACGTCCGCGACGGCCTGAAGCCGGTGCACCGCCGGGTGCTGTTCGCCATGAACGAAATGGGCAACCGCTGGAACCGGCCCTACAAGAAATCGGCCCGCATCGTCGGGGACATCATCGGCAAGTACCATCCCCACGGGGACCAGGCGGCCTACGACACGATCGTGCGCATGGCCCAGGAGTTCTCCATGCGCTACTGCCTGATCGACGGCCAGGGCAATTTCGGCTCCGTCGACGGGGACCCGCCGGCCGCCATGCGGTACACGGAAGTCCGCATGCACCGGCTCTCGGAGGAAATCCTGGCCGACCTGGAGAAGGATACGGTGGATTTCGTCCCCAACTACGACGAATCCCTGCAGGAGCCGACGGTTCTGCCGGCCCGGATTCCCGTTCTGCTGCTGAACGGGACGGCGGGCATCGCCGTGGGCGTCGCGACGAACATCCCCCCGCACAACCTGCGGGAAATCGTCGACGGGACCGTCGCCCTGATCCGAAAGCCGGACATCACGGTCGACGAGCTCATGAAGCACATCCACGGGCCGGATTTTCCGACGGCCGGATTCATCAACGGCCGGGAGGGGATCGTCTCCGCCTACCGGACCGGCCGGGGCATCATCCGGATGCGCGCCCGCGCCCTGATCGAGCGCAACGCCCGCAGCGACCGGGAGAGCATCGTCGTCACGGAACTGCCCTACCAGGTGAACAAGGCCAACCTGATCGCCGCCATCTCCGAGCTTGTCAAGGAGAAGAAAATCGGGGGCATCGCCGACCTCCGGGACGAGTCGGACCGTGAAGGCATCCGGATCGTCATCGACCTCAAGAAGGACGAGCCGTCGGCCATCGTGCTGAACCAGCTCTACAAGCACACCCAGATGGAGGCGACCTTCGGCATCATCATGCTGGCCATCGACCACGGCCAGCCCCGCGTCTTCAACCTGAAGGAGATGCTGGAGAGCTTCGTAGAGTTCCGCCGGCAGGTCGTGACGCGCCGGACCCGCTACGAACTGGCGCGGGCCGAGGAGCGCGCCCATATCCTGAAGGGGCTGCTGATCGCGCTCGACCGGATCGACGAGGTCATCGCCGTGATCAAGGCGGCGGCGAACCCGCCGGCGGCCGGAGAGGCGCTGTGCGCCCGCTTCGGCCTGTCCGAGGCCCAGGCCCGGGCCATCCTGGAGATGCGCCTCCAGCGCCTGACCGGGCTGGAGCGGGAGAAGATCGAACAGGAGTTCGCCGAGCTGACCCGGCTCATCGCCGAACTCCGGGGGATTCTCGGCGATCCGGGGAAGGTCCTGGATATCATCGTCACGGAGCTCGCGGAGCTCAAGGCCCGCTACGGGGACGAACGCCGCACGGAGATCGTGGTCAGCTCCGAGGACATCAGCATCGAGGACCTGATCGTCGAAGAGGACATGGTCGTGACCGTCTCCCACAGCGGCTACATCAAGCGCAATCCCGTGAGCCTCTACCGGAGCCAGCGCCGCGGCGGACGCGGCAAGATGGGGATGCAGACGAAGGAAGAGGATTTCGTCGAGCGGGTGTTCATCGCCTCCACGCACAACTACGTCCTGATCTTCACGAACCAGGGACGGGTGTACTGGCTCAAGGTCTACCAGATCCCCCAGGCCGGACGGGCGGCGAAGGGCAAGGCGCTCGTCAACCTGATCAATCTGAACCCGGGCGAGCGGGTGGCGGCCATCCTGCCGGTCCGGGAATTCGCCGCGGGCAAGTCCGTCGTCATGGTGACCCAGCGCGGGATCATCAAGAAGACCGACCTGACGGCCTACGCCAATCCGCGCTCCACGGGCATCATCGCCATTACGATCGACGAGGGCGACGAGCTCATCGACGTGCAGCTCACCACGGGCAGCCAGGACATCTTCCTGGGGACCCGGAAGGGCCAGGGCATCCGCTTCCACGAGGAGGACGTCCGGGAGGTGGGGCGCACCGCGCGCGGCGTCATCGGGATCCGGATGGACGAGGACGACGTCGTCGTCGGGGTGGAGATCCCCGCCGAGGGGACGACGCTCCTGACGGTCTCCGAGCGGGGCTACGGCAAACGGACGGCCATCGAGGAGTACCGGCGCCAGAGCCGGGGCGGCAAGGGGACGATCAACCTGAAGACGGTCCCGAAGGTCGGGACGGTCTCCGGCATCTCCCAGGTCGTCGGCGACGAAGACATCCTGCTCATCAGCGACGGCGGAAAGATCATCCGGATGCGCGTGGACGAAATCCCCGTGATCCATCGCAGCAC
>Ga0116149_1001779_pt1 | contig 25350 bp, 19 predicted proteins | sample AD_UKC057_MetaG_FD_89787 | JGI IMG/M metagenome (GOLD analysis project Ga0116149, IMG submission 89787) | Active sludge microbial communities of municipal wastewater-treating anaerobic digesters from USA - AD_UKC057_MetaG | ecosystem: Engineered > Bioreactor > Anaerobic > Digestate | place: USA...
ACACCGACCAATCGTACCACCCATGTTAAGTATGTATTTTATTATCCATTGTAATTAATTACTTCCGAGTATCCACTTTATCAATTATACATTTATTAATTGACAAATCATTATCTGCGGTTTATCTTATTAATAACACATTCTATACACTATATAAAAAACAGGGGATTATTCCTGGCGCATCGACCGGAACTATTAATTATGTGCATGTAATTTCACGCCTGTAAAAAACCCGGGCATATCATGCAAGTCACTTAATCGGCAACGTCAAGAATTTAAGCGGGAATTTATGGAAAACAGCGGATCACATCCCGTTGAATACGACCATTTCCAGATTTTCTGCTCGGAAGTGCTCACCAACGATTCGGGCTTCCCGCAGATAAACAGGATCAAACCGATATTCGAGAAAATGACCATTGATGAATACATGTCCCTGGTCGACAAGGTGTTTGAAAATAATAATTACGATCTAACGACCCAGTTTTTCTATTTCCTGCTTCTGTTTCGCGACATGCCGCATTTACAGCAATACATTAATTCGCCCCGGTTCAGCACCGACCATCTTGAGAAGTTCATAATTTTTGTCTATGGCTTCTGCGCGCTGCACGAACAGACGACAGGACATATCCTCGACGAAATACTTTATTTTCTTTCAAGCGAGCGCCTCCTGGAGCTCGCGGTGAATTCGTCGTACGTGGCACGGGACAAGCTCCTGCTCTTTTTCATCCTGACCAAGCTCGACACGAAGGAGCTCAACACGTATTTTGCTTCAATAAAGGATATCTCCAGTTTCAAGATGCATTTCATGCGGCTGCCGGACGAGATACTCAAAACGATGATATCGAGGAACTACCAGCTCTTTCAGTATATCATGATGCTGATGATGGACGGGGACTCAAAAGGAGACATGTACTCGGATTTTTTCAGCAAGTACCGTGGTGAGATCGAGCAGTTCAGCAAGCTTCACGACTTCATCCGTAAATACAGGAGGGAAATGACTTCGGAAATCGACCGGAGTCGCCCGTTCAACAACCGGGACATGAGCCGGATATCATACCTGGTGAACATGATCAAGGACATTCCCAACCCGGACAAGGCGATACAGTATTTCAACAGCGAATCGGTGTTCATCGATGAATTCGAAAAGAACATCATTCACGCGATAGTGACCAACCCCGTGATGAAAAACATCTTCCATGCAGCCGGCGGTGCGACACCAACCGGCAAAGACACGAAAACCCGCCACCGATGAATCCTACAGCGCATGGTTACGCGCGAATGTGATCCTCTTTTTAATCGAGGGATGGCTGTAGAACATGAACTCGGTCACCGGGTTCGGGTCCTTGTCGGCAAGGTTCATGTCGGCAAGCTTCTCCATGGCCGAGATGAACGCCTCGCGGTCGCGCGTGGCGTCCAGCGCGTACCGGTCGGCCTCCCGCTCGTACAGCCGGGACAGGGCGTTCGACAGCGGCATGGTGACCAGGCTGAACAGCGAGAGGTAGAGAAAGAGGATCGGTATCGCGGCAATCTCGTACACGTGGGCATAGCCCATCGCTTCCAGCGTCAGCCGGTACAGCTCCCCGCACAGAAAGAATGAAAGGAATATGCTCGCGCTCCCCAGCACGATCGACTTCACGATATGCCGTTTCCTGTAATGGCCCATCTCGTGCGCGAACACGACTGCGATCTCGTCCGGGGTGAAGTGCTCGATCAGGGTATCGCTCAGTATGATGCGCTTGCTCCGCCCCAGTCCCGTGAACCCGGCATTCGCCTTTTTCGTGTCCTTGCTCAGGTTGAACGAATATATCCCCCTGATTGAAATGCCCTGCCCCTCCAGCAGCCGCGTGATCCGCTCACGTATCTCGTCGGACTCCAGCTCCTTGAATCTGTAGAAGATCGGGAAAATGATCACCGGCGCGATCCGCGCCAGGAACACCGATATGAAAAAGATGAACAGGCTGAACCAGAGCCACCAGAGCCAGCCGGTGAGCTTCAGGAACACGTAAAAGACCAGGGCGACCGGCACACCCACGACGATGCCGATGGCCGCCCCTTTTATCTTTTCGACGAGCCAGGCCGTCACGGTCTGGTTGGACAGATCGAAACGGTGCTCGATGACATACCCGCCGTAAAACTCGAACGGGAAATCCAGCACCGAATAGATGGCGCCCACTGCCGTTACGAAGAAGAAAAAGAGTACGTAGTCATTCGTAATATACCGGGAGAGGAAGTCCACGATCAGGGGCGATATACCGCTGAAGGCCAGGATCGCGATGATGACCAGGTTAAGGACTATGTCCGCGATGGAGAGACGCAGCTTGATCGCGTTATACGCTTTTTCGCGGGACAGTTTCTGTGCGGTTTGCCGGGGTTCGTCCATGGCGCCGTGCTTCTGCGGTCATTCCCTTTCGGAATCGTATCGGGTGGGGCCTGACCGTTGCCTTCTGAAAAAGGAGGCCAGCCGCTCCCCGTAGCGGATAATGACGAATACGAGAATCGCAGCTGAAATGCTTGCGATCGCCAGGCTCGCCTCCATGCGCACGCCGGCGGCCAGGCACATCGGCCCGGTGACGAGCCAATCGACCACTCCTAAGACGAGGCCGGCGGCGACGCGCGCTTTTTTCCGCAACCCGAAATAGCCGGTCAGGGCGACAGCCACCGTAAGGCACACGGCAAGGACGAGCGCAGCCGCGACATATGGATTGTCGGTCTTCATGGCGCCGTTCGGCCCCTGCTCGGCGACTGCCATGAGCGGAAACGACGCCAGCGGTATCAGATAGATAAGCCTGTTCATCGAAGTGCACCCCGTTCGCGCATTGAACCGGCGCCTATGCCGATGCCATGAGCTCCCTTCCCATCTTGAAGGCCTTCAGGTTCATGTCGATGAACTTTTCCTTCACGAGTGACCTGATGGCCTTCTCCCACTGCTCCTCGGTGAACTCGAGGCGGTTGGAGAGAACCCCAAGCATGACTATATTCAGCGCCTTGCGGGTACCAACTTCTTTTAAGACGGGGCTCGTGTCAACAAATAATGCGTTTTTCACGTTTTTGCCTACCCACTCCCTGATGTCGGGAGGGTACTTCATGACGCCCGTCTCCACCGGGGCAGGATTTACCTGCTCCATGTTGACGATCAGGGTCCCGTCCGGCGCCAGGTAATCAAGCTTCCGGACCACTTCAAGCGTCTCAAGGCTCACGATAAAATCCGCCTCTTCGCGGGGGATGAGCGGGGAGTAGACCTTGTCGCCGTACCGCACGTTGCAGTCGACGCTGCCGCCCCGCTGGGCCATGCCGTGCACCTCGGATTCCTTCACGTCGTACCCGGCATTCATCGCCACTTCCATCAGGATCTTGCTTGCCAGGATGACTCCCTGGCCGCCGACTCCGGCGAATATCACGTTCTTCATGCGGGGTACCTCACTTAATCAATATGCATTTTCTGTTGGATATGATCACCGACGGCTCGGGAGCGGCGACCTCCTCGCGCACGACCTTCTCGAACGCGTCCATATCTTTCGGATCGATAACGACGACCCTCTTGACGCCGACCGCCCGTACCAGCTGTTCGAGGTTGAGCGTGTGGGTCTCCTCGCCCATGAGGGTCCTGCCCGTCGCCGGGTGGTCCTGGTGCCCGGTCATGGCCGTGCCCCGGTTGTCCAGTATGATGACCGTGCCGGTCCCCCTGTTGTAGACCAGGTCGATGAGCGGCGTTATGCCCGAGTGCACGAAGGTCGAGTCGCCGATTACGGCCACGCTCTTCCGCGCCATCTCCGGACCGTGCGCCTTCTCCATGCCCAGGTGCATGCCGATGCCGGCGCCCATGCAGCCCTGGGTGTGCATCGCCGAATAGGGCGGGAGCGCGGCCAGGGTATAGCAGCCGATGTCGCCGTTCACGTTGAGGTCCAGCTTCCCGAGCACGGTGAACACGAACCCGTGCGGGCAGCCCTTGCAGAGCGCCGGCGGCCGGGGCGGCACCGGGTTGGTATCGTATTTCGGATACGCGCCGGCGCGCTTCTTCCCGTTCATGGCCGCGTCGACGATGTCCGGGGTCAGCTCGAAGCAGAGCGGGATGATCTCCTTCCCGGTGCAGGGTATGCCGAGCGCCTTGACATAGTCCTCGATGAAGGGGTCCAGCTCCTCGACCACGTAGAGCTTCTCCACGCCCGCCGCGAATTCCCTGATCATGTCGTCCGGCAGGGGCCAGACCATGCCGATCTTCAGCACCGAATCGTCGGGGCAGGTCTCCTTCACGTACTGGTAGGCGACGCTGTCGGTGATGATCCCGCGTTTTTTATTTTTTCCCCACTCAATGCGGTTGAGGCCGCTTGTGTTGGAATATTCCTTCAGCTTGATATGCTGCTCCTCGATGAACACGTGGCGCGGCCGCGCGTGCACCGGCAGCATGACGTATTTCTGGAAGTTGCGCACAAAGGGCTTTACCGGCACGTCCTTCCTGCCACCCAGCTCCACGATGCCCTGCGAGTGGGCTATCCGGGTAGTGATCCGGACGATCACCGGCCGGTCATACTGCTCGGAGATATCGAAGGCGAGCTTCACGAAATCCCTGCACTCGGCCGGGTTCGACGGCTCGATCATCGGCACCTTCGCCGCGCGGGCCAGGTGCCGGTTGTCCTGCTCATTCTGCGAGCTCCACGCGCTCGGGTCGTCCGCGTTGATGATCACGAATCCGCCGTTCACCCCTGTGTAGGAAAAGGTGAAAAGCGGGTCTGCCGCCACGTTCAGGCCGACGTGTTTCATCGCGGCCAGGGCCCGCGCCCCGGCCACGGACGCGCCCGCGGCGACCTCCAGGGCCACCTTCTCGTTCGGCGACCACTGGGCCTTGATGTCGCGGTAATCCCGCGCGATTGTTTCCAGGATCTCGGTGCTCGGCGTCCCGGGATACGCCGTGGCAACATGGCACCCGGCCTCGTACGCTCCGCGCGCGATGGCCTCGTTGCCCAGCAGGACCTTTTTCTCCATTGTATTCTCCGAATTCTTGATTGAACGGGACGGCGGGGCAGCGCCCCGGCCTCCCCTCGGTCGTGTCTGTTACCCGATGATATCGATACTCTTGACGATCTGGTACCCTTCCTGTGCAAGGGCCTTCTTTGCCGCCTCGATGTCGTCAAAGCGGAAGATCATGACCGCCCTGTCGCCCCGCTTTTCCGTGAAGGCGTACATGTACTCGATGTTAAGCTTGTTCTTCGCGAACGCGTCTATCGCCTTGAAAAGGGAGCCCGGCTTGTCGTCAAGCTCGACGGCCAGGACCTCGGTCGAGGAGCAGGTGATGCGGGCGTCGTGAAGGACTTTTTTTGCTTTTTCCGAGTCGTTCACGATCATCCTCAAAATTCCGAAGTCGGACGTCTCGGCGATAGTCAGCGTTACGATATTGATATTCGCGTCGGACAGTATCTTCAGGACGCTCTGAAGATGGCCCGGTTTGTTTTCCATGAATACTGAGAGTTGGGTTACGTTCATTGTTGGCCTCCATGATTATATTATTTTGCCCCGCGTGCCGCTGCGCGGCACGCGGGGCAAATAAAAAATATCTATATCTTTCTCCGGTCCACGACCCGCACGGCCTTGCCCTCGCTCCGGGCTATGGTCATGGGCTCGACGAGCGATATCTTGGCGGAAATGCCGAGAACGCTCCGGAACCGGTCGGAGATACGCTTCTTCAGGTCGTCCAGCACCTTCACCTCGTCGGAGAAGAGCTTCTCGTTCACCTCGACCATGACCTCCACGTCGTCCAGGGCCGCCTTGCGGTCAAGGATGATCTGGTAGTGCGGCTCGGTCCCCTCGACCTCCATGAGCACGTTCTCGATCTGGGACGGGAACACGTTCACGCCGCGGATGATGAGCATGTCGTCAGAGCGGCCGGTTACCTTTTCCATCTTGACCAGGGTGCGGCCGCACTTGCACGACTCGCGGTAGAGGCGGGTGATGTCGCGCGACCGGTACCGGATGCCGGGGAAGGCCTCCTTGGTAAGAGTCGTGTACACGATCTCCCCCTTCTCGCCCTCGGGAAGTATGTCGCCGGTTTCAGGGTCGATGACCTCTACATAGAAGTGGTCCTCGTGCACGTGCAAGCCCGACTTCTCCTGGCACTCACCCGAGACGCCGGGACCCATGACTTCGGAAAGCCCGTAGATGTCGTAGGCCTGGATGCCGAGACGGGATTCGATCTCCTTGCGCATGTTCTCGGACCAGGGCTCGGCGCCCAGGACTCCCGCCCTGAGTTTCGTCTTGCGGATATCGTAATCGGGCCGCTTCTTCTCGATGTAATCGGCTACATTCAAAAGATATGACGGCGTGCACGCCAGTATGGTCGTGCCGAAGTCCTTGATCAGCATGAGCTGGCGCTCGGTGTTACCGCCGGAGATCGGCACGGTCAGCGAGCCGAGCAGCTCCGAGCCGTAGTGAAGCCCCAGGCCGCCGGTAAAAAGGCCGTAGCCGTACGCGACCTGGATGACGTCCTTCTCCGTGGCGCCGTAGGCGACCAGGCAGCGAGCCACGATCTCGGCAAATACCCCCACGTCATTTTTGGTCAGCCCCACGACCGTGGCGTTGCCGGTGGTACCGGACGACGAGTGCACCCGCACGATCTTATCCATCGGCATCGCGAACAGGCCGAAGGGGTAGTTGTTGCGCATGTCCTGCTTGGTAAGGAACGGCACCCTCTTCATGTCGTCCAGCGACTTGAACTGGTCCGGGTGAAACCCGGCATCGTCGAATTTTTTCTTATAGAAGGCGTTGTTCTTGTACGCGTGGCCGATGGACCACTTGAGCCGCTCGAGCTGCAGCTCCCTCATCTTTTTCAAAGGCATTGTTTCTATTTCTTTATTGAAATACATCGCGTCCCCCTGATTGGTATGTATTATGTCACGAATAAATCAGCGGTTTAATTCATGGCGGCGCCCCCGGGCGCCAGAATACACAATAGAGAATGTAGCGATCTTTTTTCAAGGAAAAAATATCGCACGATGCATCAAGTCAGCCGCACCGGGAAGCATGTCATGTTATTAGTATTGACATTGCGGCATTAGCATGATATCCAATCGGCCATGCGTGCAATAGCTCTTTCCCGGAGAGACATTACGATGAAAACGTCCAGAAAAATTGTTATCGCAGCCGTTCTACCGGCGGTCGTGCCGCTGGCGATACTTATCGCCTCGGTCATCATGAGCCCCTGGTGGGCCGGCAGCAGCCTTGCGGCAGCGCGGGGCCTGGAGCGGCCCCTTGCCATCGCCCACCGCGGCGCATCGTTTTACGCGCCGGAGCTGACCCTGCCCTCCTTCGCCCTGGCGCGGGACATCGGCGCGGACTACGTGGAGACCGACGTGCAGCGGACGCGCGACGGCGTGCTTATCAATTTCCACGACGACGACCTCTCCCGCACCACGAACGCGGCGGAGGTATTCCCCGGGCGGGAGAAGGACCCGGTCGGGAGCTTCACCTGGGCGGAGCTGCAGAGGCTGGACGCGGGGTCCTGGTTCAACAGGGAAAACCCGGACCGTGCGGTGAAGGGCTTCGCGGGAACGAAGATACCATCGTTCAAAGAATACGTTGCCCTGCTTTCGTCCGGCCGCAACAGGCCCGGGCTCATGATCGAGCTGAAGCAGCCGGATATGTATCCCGGCATCGAGGAGGAGGTTCTTACGGCCCTGCGCGCCGGGGGCTGGCTTGACAACGCGAACAGGGTCATCGCTGCCGAACCGGTTGCGAACGAGCCGGGCCGCGTCACTGTCGGCCTCGGCCCGCGCCGCGTCATACTGCAAAGCTTCGACGCCGGGTCCCTCGCCCGGCTGAAAAAACTCGCGCCGACCGTCATGCGTAACTACCTGGTCGACGTGGAGGACCGGGACAAGTCGGGGAGCTTCGCCGCCCTGCTTGAAACGGCCCGGTCGCTCGGCGCGGAGATCGGCCCGAGCGGCTACCTTGCCTATCCCTGGTATGTCGGCCCCGCGCACCGCGCAGGGCGGGTCGTGTTCGTGTACACGATCGACAAGACCTGGCACTTCCTGCTCTTCACTTTCTTCGGCATAGACGGCATGATAACCAACCGGTGCGATTCATACATCGAGTTCCTTGGCCGCACCGTGCATGCGCACCCGGCAGAGCTGCTGATGCCTTACCGGTAGACGTGCTGCATGCGGGTTGTTATGCAACACCTCAAATAAATAAGCCGGGACCCCCCGGCTGTAAAAAAAACCGGACGCAGGAAGAAATCCCTTCCCGCGTCCGGTGGAGTATTGGGTGCCTTACAGCGGCAGTGATATGATGTATTTCATCTGCGGTCAGTTTACCGAAAGGATCGTTACTTCCACCCTCCTGTTCTTCTCGGGGGCGCCGGCCAGGGGCTTGGAACACCCGTATCCTTTCGCGACGAGCCGGTCCCTGCTGATGCCCTGGCTGACCAGGTACCCGTACACGGCCTGCGCCCTTTTCTCGGAGAGCGAGGCATTGTACGACTCCTCGCCCGTGGAATCGGTATGGCCGCCGATCTCGATCTTCATCCCGGGATTTACCTGCATGAGCCGCGCCAGGCGCGACAGCTCGGCCCGGGTCTTGTCGTAATCGAATACGCTGTCGCTGTTGAGCCTGAAGTAGAGGTTATTCAGTATCATGGACGCTCCCGCCTCGATGGGGACCAGCTCGATGTCGCGGATTATGGCGTCATACTTCTTTACATCCGCAAGGTCGAGCCGCGCCGAGTACATGAGGTATCCCTTCCTGCTGATCGACAGCTCGTACACCTTCCTTTTGTTCAGGACGATGAAGTACTTGCCGTCTTCGCCGTTGCTCGAGAACACCTGAGTCCCACCGGTCTGCACGTCGGTCACACGGATCTCCGCGCCGATGGCCTTTGACGCGTCGTTCTTGTCCGTCACGGTGCCCGCGATCGTGATGATCGAAGAGCTCTTCATCTCCGCCGGGAGCTTCGCGGTCCTGATGCGGTACACGAGCCGGCCGCTCCGCTCCTCGGGGTGCGAATAATAGATAACGTCGCCGGACGCCGGCACGGAAACGATCCGGTCGTCATACTTCGTGTTGATCTCGTCCCCGAGGTTGACCGGCTCGCTCCATGCGCCTCCGCTCATCATCTCGGTCTTGTACAGGTCGTACCCGCCGCGGCCGCCGGGCCTGTTGGAGGCAAAAATGATCGTCGTGCCGTCCGCCATGATGATCGGGGCGAAATCGGAGTACTCGGAATTGACCGGCGCCGGCATGCGGACCGGCTCGGTCCACTGCCCGTTCACCTTGATTGATCTGAAGATACAGAACCTGTCATTGCCTTTCTTCTCGTCGCATTCGCGGGTAAAATAGAGTGTTGTGCTGTCCGGTGAAATCGACCCGAACCCTTCATACCCGGCGGTGTTGACCGGCGCGCCCATGTTCACCGCGCGCCCCCACAGGGCCTTGCCCCGTTTGGCGATCCAGAGGTCCACATCACCCTTCCCCCCCTTCTGGTCGGATGTTAATAGAAGATTGTTCTGGTCATAGGTGATGAAGGGGCCGGCCGTGTTCATTTTGGTATTGGCGAATAGAAGGGGCACCGGCGGCGTCCATCCAAGATTGGTCTTGAACTTGACGACGCAATCGTACTTGCCGGGATTCTCATGATCAGATTGAAATATGAGCATTTTGCCGTCCGGCGAGACGGTGGGGCTGTGCTGGGAACGGTTCGCGTAATTGTATCCGCATGACGTCACTGCAACCGCCAGGAACAGAATAACCCCGAAAAGGAACCCATTGTGAAGCTTATGTGTGTGTTTAAGCATGATAAAACTCCTTCCTTTAAAAATTAACAACACGGTTCCCGTGTTGCATGGTTAAGAACATACACCATCCGGAAGGGGTTTTCTTATCAATTTCACATATCGAACAATTCGGTTATTGCCGATTTTACAGGCTGTGGAAATGGTGAGGCCCCTGCGGGGGCAAAATTAAAAGGAGGGGGTACCACCGCGGGTACCACCCCCCGCGCCGCCCTACCGCCCGGGTATGGACAGGAAGGAAGAAAGGACCATGACAATAATTTTCAGCCATCACCAGGGAATTATTGATAAAATCAATGATACGATACAGATTATTCTTAGTTTTGGTGTTGATGCAGCACTATCAGAACATAAGATTGATTCGGCTAAAATATTACAACAATCACTTGAAGGTAAAATATAATATGTTGCTAATTGCAATAAAAGCGACGCTGGTTTTTAAAATCGGAATATTGATAAATTAAATGGGATTAATTTTACAATCACTGAGGACATGTATATTCACGATCTATTGAAGGTGGAGGATGTATTTTGAATATTATATAATAAATTATAAATATAATAAAATTGTTCCAAATATTATTAAAAGAAAATTAAAAATAAGCAAAACAACTATCACACGTCTTTTCTTAATCGTTAACAAGTATAATGAAATTACAATAGAAATTCCTATGCCTACAATAAATAGAGTTGTTGTTACAATAAATATTTTTCTTAAACTAAATAGTCCTAGAACTACACCTGGCGAACCATTTCTATAACTATTACATATATATATGTATAATATAAATGGAATAATTAAAATGAATATTGACAAGCAGGTAATCAATAATGAAATGTTTAGCATTTCCGTTTGAGGTAGTTTAAATAATTTCATATTATTATTTGTTAAATTTCTTCTGAGCTAATTGGTATCAATATAATGATCGTAAATTTCAAGCCCCCTGTCCATTGTTTTTTATGTTGAAATTTGTTATTCGATCTCCCAGGATAGTTCAGATGCCTCGACAAGCTCGGCACAAGTAAAGCGCTTTGTGTCCCGTTAGCCTTTAGTGAAGAATGAGGAGTTTACCGGATATTTATAGATTAAACAAGCCGGGGTGAAGTATGGAAAATTTTAATTATGATTCGTATTGTGGAATATATTGTGGTTCCTGTGATATTTTAATATCATATAAAACGGGAATTATGCGTAAACTGGCAATTTTTTGGAATGAATCCACTGTGAGGAAATTTCAAAAAATCACCGGAGCCGTTCAAACAAATCAACCTTATGCTGTTCAATGTCATGGTTGCAAATCAGATCAATTGTTTATAAATTGTTCCAGCTGTAAAATCCGGGAATGTGCTATTAATAAAAAGGTTGAACATTGCTTTGAATGTGCAGAGTATCCCTGTAAATATATAAATAATTTTCAAAAAGGAGACGTTGTTTTATCACATTTAAAAAATAACCGTGCGAATCTTGAATTCATTAAAAAAAATGGAGTTCAAGCTTGGCTGGCTGATCAAGAAAAAAAATGGCAGTGTCCGGATTGTAGCACAAGCTTTTCATGGTATACTCCAAAATGCGAGAACTGCGGAAAAGATCTCAAGGGAAAATCCAAATCTTTTTCTTTGTTTAAATCGTCCCTTATGAAATTAAGCATTTATTTAGCACCGAATAAAAAAAAAGGAAAAGTAAATGTCCGCAGTAATGGCAGTGGATGAATGGCACCTCTGATAGGCACGGGTTTAAACCCGTGCCTATCAGAGTATGCTTACTACCGCCTGCGGTTGGCGCAGAAACACGGGCCGGGAAATCTCACGGGAGAGGGTAACCATGAAAAAAGGGAAAGAAGGACATGTATACATGAGGCTGGACAGGATGAAGAAAATATCCGGTGGGGCCGCGAAAAAGGCCAGGAGCCTGGGGGCGCACCGGAAGGTCGCCCTCGCGTATCGGTCGCGGAGGCTCGTGTTCGGCGTCATCCTCCTCTGCGTCGCCGCCTGGTTCGCGAACAAGCACCTCGCCGCCCGCGACGTGGAACCGAAGTGCTGGTTCTGCTCCGCCGGCGAGCAGGCGGAGGTCCGGGGCGTGGTGACGAAGACTGAATGCATCTCTTACAGCACCAAGGCCCGCAACAATGAATACCGGGTGGAATACGCGTACACGGTGAAGGGCAGGTCCTACACCGGCGTCGGGTACCAGACGGGGTACATTGTCCTGGAAAAGAGCCCGGTCACCGTCGACTACTCGGTCAAGGACCCGTCCTGCTCCTGCATCAGGGACATCCGGTGCGCAGCGGACAACGCGATGTTCACGCTCCTGTTCGGCGTTCCCCTCGTCATTCTCGGCATACCGCTCGTCCTGGGCGGCGCGCGCAGGATCATGCGCGCCCTGTGGGTCATTGAGCACGGGACAGTCGCCGGGGCCTCGGTCGGCACCATCACCCGCAAAACTGAAACGCATATGACGGGGCGTGTTGGGGTGTGGCGCACCACCATCAGTTGGATCGCCACCTGCAGCTTTACGGACGCTTCCGGGAAGGATTTCCACGTCAAGGTAGGCATGCCCGAGGGCCTGCTGAAAAAGGGGGACGAGGTCAAAATCGTGTACGATCCGGGCATGCCGGAGAACGCGATCGCCATCGGCGCCCTGCCGTGGTTCGTAAAAACCGATCCGCCGCTGTCAAGATGAAGGGAAGGCGCGGCATGCCGTGCCCCTTTTTCAGTAATGAAAATTTTAAGCACCCTGCCCGCTGTTTTTTTTGATACTTGTTATTCGATTACCCGGGATAGTTCAGATGCCTCGACAAGCTCGGCACAAGAAAAGCGCATTGAGTCGCATAAGCCTTTACTGCATGAGAGGCTCTTTCCTGTATATTAAGGACCGCCATTGTCATAAAATAGTCCACCCGAGAAATACAGAACGTAGCTGCCTGCATCCGCATCGCTGGTGATGGTAACGGTGGCAGAATAGGTAGCATTGGATGTAGCATCGTTGTAATACGCAACATCAAAGAATTGCTGATCACCTGGATTAATTACCCGGGGAGTTAAAGAAAAACTAAAATAATTACTTGTCCCGCCGGGTGGAGTGGACGGGTCCGGGGAATACACAACATTTACACTGGTGATTGTCACGGCGGTGTTGCCCTGGTTGCGGATGTTCAATGTCAGCGTGGTGTATGGACTGCAGCCTGAATAACCCCAGCATACACTGAGCCATGATGAGGATTCCCTTGGCAGAAGCGTGCTATTTCTGTATAGATTGATAATTTTAGTTGCGGGAGAATTCCCCGTTAGATTGAGAGTGAAGGTCGGGTTTGCCGGATCATCGCTGACGAAAGTAACGGTGGCCGGCAAAGTACCCGGAACCTTGGGATTAAAGGTGATGGAGAAGTCAACGCTTGCTGCCGGGGCGATCGTGGTTGACTCAGGACCGGAGTAGGTGTAGTTGACCGTATCGTTCAGCACGATGCTTGAAATGGCAAGCGTACCGGTGCCGGTGTTGGATACGGTAAACACCTTGGCAGGGCTTGATTGATTGGTCTGAACCGTGCCGAAGTCATATGGCGGGTCATTATTGTTTGCGATGGCAGTCGCGCCGTCAAAGATTCCGATGATTCTTGTTACGGAGGCAGTCCCGCTGAGATTAAAAACGAAGGACCCTGCTGACGGGTCATTGCCCAGTATGGTTAACGTGGCTCCATGGGAGCCGGACACCTTAGGGTAATAGTAGAGGGTGAAATCAGTGCTCCCACCGGGCGGGACCGTGGCGTTAGACGGGCCTGAGTATACGAAGTTGTCAGGGTTCGCTGTATCTGTAAAGGTTATGCTGTCTATGGTCAGGTCTCCGGTGCCGGTGTTGGCGATGGAGAAGGTCCTTAGCGCACTCTGGGTGCCCGTGGTCAGGTTGCCGAAATCGCACGGATAGGGGTTGTCCGCCAGGACGGTGGCGCCTTCCAGCACCTCGATCTGCGGAACCGGCACCTCGTACACCGTGCCGGTGAGGCCCAGGGTGTAGGCCCCCGCGCCGTTGGGGTCGTGGTAGGCGATGTTCAGGGTGTCCCCGTACGTGCCGGCCATTCCGGGGTCGAAATCCACACGCAGGTTTGCGCTGGTCTTCGGCAGTATGGGCCCCGGCGGTACGGACGTGAGCGTGAAGGCGGTGCCGTTGTCGAGGTCGAAACCGTCCAGGTACAGGTTCGCCGTGCCCTTGTTCCATATTTTCAGGATGCAGTAGGAGCTTGAGCCGATGTCGTAGCTGCCGCCGTCCGGGAGCAGCGTCAGTCCCTGCCAGACCTCGATCACGGCCCGGTCGATCTCCGTGCGCTCGCACGCCACGGTCACATTGAAGGGGGAGTAGTCCTCGCCCGTGTTGATGGATACCAGGGCTGCGCGGTACCCGTCGTTCACCTGTACCGTCGCGAAGGTCACGGTAAATGTCGTTTCCGAGCCGGGGTTCAGCAGCACCGGACAGGCGATGCCGCTTATGGAGAACCGGTCCGCGTACCTCCCGCCAAGCGTTACGCCCTCGATCGTGAGGTCCACCGCGCCCCTGTTCCGTGCGGTAAGGGTTATGCTCCGGGGCGCGTCTTCCAGCGTAAGCCCCATGTCGATGAGTTCGCCGGGATTGACGGGGGCGCCGTTATAGAGCAGGGTCAGCTCGGGGAGGGGTTTGCCCGGTTGCAGGAGGATCATGTCCAGCCGGTTCTTGATGTCGGATATATCGTCGCCTAATTCGCCGAGCATGCTGTCGCATGAGGTCACTGTGCTGAGAGATAAAAAAAGCAGGATTGAGAATGCTGTTTTTAGGGCATTGCTGCGCAGGATTGATCTGATGTTCAAAATAAGAAATGAAAGCATGTATCCACACCAATGGACAACCAATAGTCAGGATATCAGGCAAGAGAGTATTATTCAAGGAAAAAATAATATGCCTGACCGGGAGTTTATGCTGCAGCGTAACTGTAAATATTTTATTAAAATGATTTGCAAATAACAGAGTTTATACTAATAATACATATTGGGTGACACGTGGAATGATAATTTATATATACATATAAAATATTTTTGTTATTAATAGGTCAGGTTAATTTAAACACACCGTCCACCGCTTTTTGTGTTGATACTTGTTATTCGATCTCCCGGGATAGTTCAGATGCCTCGACAAGCTCGGCACAAGTAAAGCGCATTGAATTGTATAAGCCTTTACTGCATGAGGGGCTCTTTCCTATATATTGAAAAAACACTCCTACCCTCCGTGTCACTGTGCCTCTGTGGTAAATCCTTGAAGAGCGATGGTGACTATCACGCCATCTCCCTATATTCCGTCGGCGTCTTCCCCACGACGCTCTTGAAAACGCGGTTGAAAGTGGTGAGGCTCTCGAATCCCACGGCAAACGCTATTTCGATGATCTTCTCATCCTTCTCTGACAGCTTCGCGGCCGCGTCCTCGATCCTGAGCTTGTTGATATAGTCGTTTATCTTGTATCCGGTATATTTTTTAAAGAGCGTGCTCATGTAGTTGGGATTCAGGCCCACGGCCGCGGCGAGCCCTTCCCGCGACAGGTCTGAGGTGTAGTTTTCCTTTATAAACTGTATTATCTTCTCGAGCTTCTCCTGCGTCGTTTCGCTGATAACCGGCTCCCCGGCCTTCAGCCGGTCATAGAGGTGGTTTATCTCGGCGTTCTTCTTTGTGAGCTCCCTGGCGAACAGGACCACGAACAGCAGAAAAAACACCGGCGAGCAGAAGGTCGCCAGGAGGAAGGTGAACCTGCCGCCAGTCATCGACAGTATCACCTCGACCAGGATCACGAGGCCGCCGCCGACGGAGCTGAACAGGGAGAGCCAGAACTTGTATCCGTCGGGCTTCAGCCGGTTGAGCCTGACGGTCAGCGCCACGGCCAGCGGGACATTGAAGCATATCGTGAGAATGCCCAGCGCGTCCCCCGTGTAATGGGTAAAGGGCATGTCGGCCCGGTAGACCAGCAGGAAACCGAGGAAGTTGAGCACGACCGCGGCCAGGAGGCCCGGCACCAGTATCCTGTTGTAATTGGTGATATAGATCCCGTATATCGACTGTATGATCAGGATCAGGGCGATCGAGAAAAACTGGACCGTTGCCGCATGCATGAACTTGATCACCAGGAAATCCAGGTTATGGAACGGATAGAAGAGCGAGGCGATATAGAAAAAATAGACGATCACGCCGAACGAGCTGTACAGGTATTGCTTTTCGGTCCTGTTCCAGAGGTAAAAAATTGCAAGCACTATAAACGCGAAAAACGACACGATGATGACGGCCATCGGAAGGTAGATATATACCAGGTCACCCACGAAGCGGGCGCGCGAGAAGCTGTCCCTGTCCTGCAGGGTGACCGTTGACAGTATCCCGCCATACTCGTTCGCGAATATGCCGATCCGCACGTGAACCGTGTTGGCGCCCCTCGCGAGGACCCCGGGCGGTATCTCGTAACTGCGGCTGCGGCACATGATGCTGATGTCGCCCGGCGAGCTTGATCCGACGGGCATCCCGTTCACGTACACGCTGTCGGTGTAGTATATCCTGCCCAGCGAAATGCCGTGATAGGCCGATGGGTCTCCCGGCATGTTAAACGCGCCCTTCAGCCAGGCATGCTGCAAGCCCCGGGCGCTGCCGGAGGGGAGCCTGAACGTGGAGGGGATGCTGAAAAGCCGCCAATCGCTCCCGGTGCCGATTTTTTCCAGGGACGGCTCGTCGTCGTAGATGATGCTCCACTCTGTTACGGGGATTGAAGTTGTGTCGCTTTTACAGGACGGGCACAAACAGGCGGCACAGAGCAGGGCGAGAATAATCGGGCCCCGGATTCGCTGCAGGGGGTGCATTGTCATTTCTTCTCCGGCTTCACCGTCAGGAAATACTCGCCGTACACTTCGTGGAAGCTTGACGTGCCAAGGCGCTTTGTCTCCCCGTAATAGAACCCGGAGCGCGGGTCCGTGGAATAGGAATAATTCATGAATATGAGGGAGGTATCAATGCCGAAAAATCCAGACAGCGAGGTTGCGGTCTCCGTCTCGAGTCCCGTCCCCGGAACGCCGAGCAGGAGCGTGTCGCAGCTCCCGCCGAGGGGGACCGGCAGGACCTCGTCTTCTTCCCCGCTTTTCAGACCGGGTATCGCGTAACGGCCGCGGTGCAGCGCTCCCCACTTCCACTCGTCCATGACCGGGCCCGAACCCCTGTTAAACCAGCGCATGGTCTTGAGAAACGCCCGGTCGAAGATCGTGTCCCGGGTCTCGCGGCTGAAGGTGGCCGTGTCGTCAAAGCGGGGAGACCCACCCTCCCTCAGGATCGTGTAAAACTGGGGCACCAGCAGGTCCCAGCGCTCCATTCCGTCCCCGGTCATGTCTTTAAGGTCGTCGCCGTACGCCTCGGACATGAAGCGCCCGAGCAGCATGTAAAAAAGCGATGGCGCGACCGATCCGGGGTCCATGCGGCCGTCCCAGTTCTGAAAATAGATCCTGGCAAGGCGGGACGACGCGACGGGGTTGTCCCCGAGTATCGACAGGAACTCGGGCAGGAACAGGCCCGCAAAGGGCGAATAGGTGTCCGCGAGCACGTTCTCGACGTCCTGGCCGGCAAACCGCTTCTTCCGGTCAAGGAGGGCGTTCAGCCGCCCGCTCCGCTCGTCATCGATGATGGCGTTTTCCCGCACCGCGGCAGGCGCGTCCGCAGTGAAGGAGCTGCCCGCGGCAACGGCGCCGTCCGTCCTTTCGCTGAACGCGGAGAGCTCGGTCATGCCGGTCCAGGCGGCGTCAGCGCCGTGCCTGAGCACGCTGTCGGTCTTCGTCCGGGACGGGACCTGCCCCGACCAGGCGCGGAGCGCCGCGTCATCCGCGCCGAAGAGATACACGCGCGGGAACGAGCGCACGTTCTTCACCAGCGCCCCGGCCTCCTCGATGCTCTTCGCCACCGGAATGCCGAAGAGGGATGCGATGTAATCCTCCCCGAAGACCACCGACCTGACCGTTACCACGAACGAGCCGTATTCCCTGTTCTCGTACACGTCGTTGAGCAGGGGGCCGTGCTCCGTTACGCGCACCGCGCCGGCGCCTCCCGGCCGCTCGAAGTCGAGCCATCCCGCGGCTCCGAGATACTGGTAGGTGTCCCCGCTCCTGACGATCGGTATGGCGATGAAATCCTGCGCGTCAAGGTTCAGCGTGAAGGCATAGAAGGCGATATCGAGATTGGTGCCCGAGAAGATAAAGGGTATGCCCGCGTGCGTGATGCCCTTTATGATCCGGTCCGGCGTGTTGACGTGGAGCGGGTACCAGCCCGGGTAGAGCGGCAGGGGGTCCTCGCAGGAAAAGGCGGTCACGGGATAGCGCTCCTTCACTTTCTGCGCCGGGAGGTAAAAAGCGTACCCGCGGTTGAAGGCGCCGATCCGGTTTTTCACGAGTTTCTTGATCTTCCGGACCGCCTCCACGCAGTCCGCCTCGTCCTCCGGGAAAAAATAGATGAGGTTTTCGGGTATGATGTCTTTCAGGCCGGCGGAACTTTCCTCGCGGGAGAACTGGAAGATCGTCTCCCTGTTATTTAAAAACGCGTTGGACCACTCCCTGAGGAGCAGGATGGCGATACCGTCCTCCGGCGCCCAGTCGCGGGCCACCATGTTCGCGAGGCGCAGGTCGGCGCGGGCCGTGTTGACGCCGTGCGCGTACGCCTTCAGGTAGGAGGCGTACGGCTCTTTCACGAGCTTCATGATGTCCCGCGCGCGGTCCATGAAGCCGATGGCGCGGGAGAGCCTGCCCAGCGCAGGGCCGTCCGCGCCTGCGATATCGCCCGTCTCGGCCGCCGCGATCGCACGGAAATATTCCATCTGGCCGTAGCGGTCCTGCGCGTGCAGGTAACCGATCGCAAAATAAACGTCTTCGAAGTTCTTCGCCTGTACGAGGGGAGTCCCGTTGATATCGCGCTCGAGCACGACATCCGCCGTCACTGCGCCCCGGGTCGTCCCGGCATAGGATATGCGTCCCCGGTAATGGTTCACGAGGAGAACCGCGGCAACGGTCAGCGCGATGGCCGCGGCACAGATTCCCGCTATGATGAGCTTCTTTTTCATATGACCGGCGTATCCCGGAGAGGATTTCGGCGCGGAGGACGCGCTATCCCTTGATCCTGATCGATGCCTTGACGACTTCCAGCCTGGTGTAGTAGCTGTCCAGGAGAGAGAAGAACCTTCCGAAATCGCCGGACACGTCGATTATCGACTTCCCCTTCACCAGCTTCGCCACGGTCTTTACATCGGTGGTATATATGTGGCACTGGACCATGCCTTTTTGCGTTTGAACGTCGGCTATGACGCAGAAATCGTAATCAATGTTCCCGGAGTCCACCACGTCCTTCACAGTCAGCCCGACAAGCTCAATCCTGCGCTTTCCCAGCTCGTCCCGGATAAGCGACTTCATGGCCGGATTGTCCGTGGCCTCGATACGAGCCTTTTCCTCGACAACGCCGTCTATGAGAATGGCCTTCTTGAATGAGCTGCAGGACAGGACGACGACAGCGGCTATGATAAATACGAACAGGTTGATTTTCATGGTGCGGCTCCTCTTTCATAAACTCTCCGGCAGCGGCACCGAGACGCGGGGCCGGCCGGTCAAAACGGAATAATATCGATATTCAACGCCAGTCGGCAAATTTGTCAAATAAATAATAGACTTGTTGTATAACTGCTTATCATAACCGGTTACGAAGCCTGTCATTCCCGCTAACGCCGGAATCCATGCGAAACATATGGATTCCGGCTCTTCGCTGCGCTTCGGCCGGAATGACAGTTGAATCTTGCGACAAGCCTCATGCTCTCTCCCCGGGCAGCGCGGTCATACCGCAAAACACTCCGGGCCGATCTCAACCGGCGACAGGTCCTCGCTTTTAATCGCTTTCGCCATGGCTTCGGCCTGCGGCAGAACGTGTTTCAGGTAGTAGCGTGCGCTCAGGAGCTTGCCGTTGTAGAACGCGGCTTCGCTGTTCTCCTTCATGAAGGCGTCACGCTGCGACCGGTCCGCCGCGTTGACGGAGGCCGCCCCGAACAGGGCGTCGAGTCTCGGCGCGGCCAGGCCGGCCTGCCAGAAGAGGAGCCAGCCCAGCACGATGGTGCCCATCATGTTCAGGAACGGGTAGGCATTCGAGATGGGGACGTAGAACTTGCCCGCCTTCCCGCACCGGGCGAAGAACATGCCCATTTCGCCAAGGAGGTTCACCCCGCCCTGTAAATCAGCGGCAAGATCTTTCAACACGTCAATCCCGCCGTATGTCTGGATGGCTTTGTTCATCTCGCCCAGGAGTGCCATGAAGTTCGCTCCCTTTTTCTGGCCCAGCTTCCTGCCGACCAGGTCCAGGGCCTGGATGCCGTTTGTCCCCTCGTAGATCGAAGCGATCTTGAGATCGCGCAGGTACTGCTCCACGGGATAGTCCTGGCAGTACCCGTATCCTCCGTAGACCTGGATCGCCGTCTCCGCCACCCGGAACCCGATGTCCGAGCAGTAGGACTTGCAGATCGGGGTGAGGACCTCCATGATCCCGTGCCACTTTTCCGCCTCCTCCCGGTTAACAAGCGTCTCGGCCCGGTCCACGCAGAGGCCGCAGAAATAGACAAGGGCGCGCATCCCCTCCACGTGCGACTTCATCCAGAGGAGCATGCGCTTGACGTCGGCATGGTTGATGATTGGAACGCGCGGCGCGTCCGGGTTCTGGAAATTGGCGATGTCGGTGCCCTGTACCCGTTCCCGCGCGTACTTGAGCGCGTGCAGGTAGGCGGTGCCGGCGGTCCCCATGCCCTGCAGCCCCACCCCGATGCGGGCCTCGTTCATCAGCTGGAACATCACCTTCATCCCCTGCCGCTCCTCTCCCAGGATCTCGCCGTAGCAGTCCCCGTTGTCGCCGAGGTTCAGCAGGCAGGTTGCGCTCCCCTTGATCCCCATCTTGTGCTCGATCCCGCCGATGGTGTAATCGTTCCGGCGGCCCAGGGAGCCGTCCGGGTTGACCAGGTACTTGGGCACCAGGAAGATCGATATCCCCTTGGTCCCTGCCGGGTCGCCCTCGATGCGCGCCAGCACCGGGTTCACGATGTTCTCGAACAGGTCCGAATCGGCGGAGGTGATGAATATCTTTGTCCCGCTTAAACGGTAGGAGCCGTCGGGCTGCCGCACCGCCCTGGTCTTCAGGCTGCCCACGTCGGAGCCCGCCTCGGGTTCGGTCAGCGCCATGGAGCCGCCCCAGAGGCCGGCGTACATCTTCTCCATGTATCTCTTCTTCTGCTCCGCGGTGCCGTATTGCTCGATCAGGTGCGCGGCGCCCACGGCCAGGAAGGGGTAGCTCAGGAAGGCGAAGTTGTGGATGAAGCCTTCCGCCGCCGCCAGGTACAGGGTATACGGGAAGCCCTGGCCGCCCGCCTCGGCGGAGGTCGATATCGTTGACCAGCCCCCTTCCCTGAAAAGCTTCATGAGCCGGTGGTAGCACTTCGGAACAATCACGCTGCCGTTCTCCAGCCGGCATCCCTCGCGGTCCGCCTCGGCGTTCGCGGGATAGACCTCCTCGATGGCGAGCTTGCGAGCCGTTTCGAGGGTCATGTCGAACACGTCCCGGGAAAAATCCTTGTACTTTTCGCTCGCGCAGAGTTCTTCCACATTCAGCATCTCGTAGAGAACAAAATTTTGATCACGATCGTCATATACCTGGTTGGCCATAATGAACTCCTGATCGGATGTTTTTTGGGATGAGAGGGAAACACGAGCCCTGTTTGCGGGAGAAAACAGGGTGAGACACGGGCCAGTGCCGGCCCCGCATGGGCGGCACCAGAATCTGACATTATCCGATGAAAGCTATTTTGTCAACCAAAAGTGGCGCACCGGTCCGCGGGGATTATCTCCACCGCCATTTATTCTTGACAGCGGCCGGCCGGACCGCCATGGTTTGCCGGTCAAATTCGCGCGAGAGACAGGCCACATGAAAACAAAAAAACAGAATGCTGACAAAAACCCGGCGGTGCTCATCACGGGCGGATCCGGCTTCCTTGGCGCCGCGCTGCTGCGCGAGCTTCTGAAAAAGCCGGGCCGGGAGACCCTCTCCCCCGGCGAGATCCGCATCTTTGACACCCGCCCGCCGGATAACGCGTCCGACCCGCGCATACGCTACATATCCGGGGACATACGCTCCCCGGAAGCGCTTGACGAAGCGTGCGCCGGCGCCAGCCTCGTCTTTCACTGCGCCGCGATCGTCGACTGGGGCCAGGCCCCCCGCTCGCGCGTCCACGACATCAACGTGAACGGCACCCGGAACGTGATCGGAGCGGCCCGGCGCGCGGGCGCCAGGGCGCTGGTCCATACCAGTACCATGGACGTGATATACGACGGCCGGCCCATCACGCGGGGCGATGAAATGAAGCCCTACCCGAAAAAGTTCACCATGGCCTACGCCGAGACCAAGGCCCTGGCCGAGCGCGCGGTCCTCGAAGCGGACGGGACCCGGGAACACGGCACGCCGGCGAACGCCGCGCCCCTGCGGACCTGCGTGATCCGCCCCTGCGGCATGTTCGGCGAAGGCGATCCCTACCATGTCAGCTCGTTTCTAAAAATGGCCCGCGGAGGCAGGCTTTCGTTCCGCATCGGCAGTGGCAGGTCGCTGTTTCAGCACGTGTACGTCGGGAACGTCGCGCACGCGCATGTTCTGGCCGCGCGCTCGCTCCTGGAGCCGGAGCCCGCGGCCGCGGGAAGGGCCTACATCATCACCGATTTCGAGGCGAAAAATTTTTTCGATTACATGGCGCCGATACTCGAAGGGATCGGGTACCGGATGCCGCCGAAGCGGCGGAGCATCCCGATGCCGGTCATGTACGCGCTGGGCGGCATCATGGAGTTCGCGTCCTTCCTCTGCCGGCCCATTGTCCGGCTCCAGCCGCTCGTCAGCAGGACGAGCGTCGCCATGGTCTGCAAGGATATGACGTTTTGCGGCGACCGGGCATGCCGCGAGCTGGGATACCGCCCCCTCTACTCCGAAGAGGAGGCCATCGCCCGCACCATCGAATACTTCAGGGCGAAGGAAGAAGCGTAGCGAAGCCGGGGCGCATCAGCAAAGCCCGTCAGGTATGCCCGCCTCGCAGGGCACCCCGACCGAACAAAGGCCGCACCCGTATATGAAGATGTGGTACCGCTTATTGCAGTGCCGGAGAGAGCGCGCGACCCGCCGGTAGCACGCTTCCTTGTCATGGGCGCCCCCCGCGGTGATCGCTCCCACGGGACAGCGCGCCGCGCATTTAAGGCACTTCCTTCCCTGGTAGTGCAGGCAGTACGCGTGTATGTCGTCGAACCGTTTGCGGAGCTGCTCCAGGGGCAGGTGCACCACGAAGCTGCCGCACCGGTGCGCGCACCCTTTCTCCGTGATGAAAAAGTCGTGCATGCCAAACGTGCCCAGCCCGGCGGCATACGCGACATGGCGGTGCGACCAGGGCGAGGCCCAGCCGACGCCCGGGTACCGCTTTTTGTTGAACATCGGGGTGACGTCCGGCGCCACGGCAAGCACGCCACGTTCCATGAGGCGCGTCACGATCCCGCGGACCATGACCTGGCTGAAGATCTCGCCGTTCAGCCTGGTCTGGGCCCAGCGCTCCGACGCCCATTCCTTCGCTGCCGCGTTCTCGCGGCGCGTTTCCCCGGTAATGGGAAGTATGAACGATACCACTGACAGCTCGGACGCGGGGGGCGGCGCAACGCCGTTTTGCCGCGCCTGCCAGGCCATGATCTCTTCCGGGGTGAAATGGTGCGGGCCGATGATCGTTTTGAATTCGGCAAAAAGCGGGTCGTCGCCCCTGACGAACCCCACGAGCGGTGCATCGAAGAGCCTCTCGCCGGAGAAGGGATACTCCATTGAATTGCCGGGATGCAAGGCGACCGCGCCGGATATTGTGTCGACGAACCACCGCGCATCGAACATGGCAGCTTCCGGCGCTGCGGTTTTATTGAAGCGCGGCTGGGCAGGGAAGCCCAGTCCCCGCATCTCGCCGAGCGCGTTCATGATGCCGCCGAGGTCGGTGATCATCGACAGGCCCCGGTAGCGGTCCTTCATTTTACGGTGTTCCATGGCCACAGCCTCCGCGGCGATCCGGCCCGGCCCGGCGCCTCACGGCGCGGTGCCGACAGTCAACACCTACACCGGAAACCAGGCCCTGTCAATACTTTCGCGGGCGCGGCGTGAGCGGCGGGGCTAAATAACGATCAGGAACCGCCCGCAGTGGTTGCAGACCGCTATGTTTTTCGACTCGCGCACCTGGGCCAGGTAATAGGGGGCCAGGTCCATGTGGCAGCCCGCGCAGGCGTTCCGGTCGAGTATCGCGAACGGGTTCAGGGATCGCTTCCTCATCTTCTCGTAATAGGCGAGGGATTTGCGGTCAATGATCTTCCTCAGGTCGTTTATCTTGTTCTGGATCGTCTCGGACTGATCGCCCTCGTCGAAGAGCTGGTTCAGCCGGTCGAGCCGGATCAGAAGGTCCAGGTTGACGGAGGGCACGTTCGCCAGGTTGTCGTTCGGGTCGGCGCCCGGCCTGTTCTTGTCAGTCAGCCCCGCGAAATAGAGCTCGCTGAATTTCTTGAGCAGCGAATAGGCCGAGGGCCTGGTTTTTGCCGCGTCAAACGCGGCACGCCGCTCTTCGTCGGAAAATATCCACGCCATCATCCCCACCAGGTAGAGGTACTTGGTGCTCTGCTCCGTGGGCACGATGTTGAGAAGCAGGTACCGGACCGGAAGCCCGTCGTGCGAGTGGTAATCGATGCCCTTCCGCGCGATCGCAAAAATCGACTTCAGCTCTTTAACTGAATCCGTCCTGATATGGGGGATCGCGAGCCCCTTGCCGATCCCGGTATTGTCAAGCGACTCGCGGTGCATGATCTGCGCGTAGAGCCGCGTGGCGTCCTCTATCTCCTTCATCTCCTCAAGCTGGGTAAGAAGCTCCTTTATCACGAGCTGTTTCTCGCCGGATTCAGCGTACACCACGTGATCTTTGGGAATAAAATGTTCAATTTGCATGCTACTTCCTCTCGTGTAAAAAAACTTTTTCGCGGCGCCGCAATTTCAACTCCCGGGCGGCCCGGAATGTCCGGGCAATCGCCTTGCATGCTACCGCTGCTTCCATCATCGTCCGCCGCACGAACGATGATGCACCAGGTCTCCCGCGCCGGACATGCAACACGCCGGCCCGGGAACCGGGACACGGTTACAAAACGAACCTATTCCTAAATATGTCAATGAACATGCGGAAATCCCCAAAAAAATTTACTTGAAAAAGGTGACAATCCGTGAATAATGACTTGTCAAACGGGATATACAGCACTGAATATACCGGAACGGCGCGCGAATCGCCAATTTCATTATCACGGACCCGGCAGAGAAGACAAGAAACGACCATGGCACGAAACGGAAAACTTGCAGAAGACAATATCGTTAACAGCATCATCGGCGAAGGGTCCGATTTCAAGGGAGAATTCAAGATAAACGGGCTCCTTCGAATCGACGGCCACTTCCAGGGGACCATCGAGACCGACGGCAAGGTGCTCG
>Ga0116149_1001788_pt1 | contig 25260 bp, 24 predicted proteins | sample AD_UKC057_MetaG_FD_89787 | JGI IMG/M metagenome (GOLD analysis project Ga0116149, IMG submission 89787) | Active sludge microbial communities of municipal wastewater-treating anaerobic digesters from USA - AD_UKC057_MetaG | ecosystem: Engineered > Bioreactor > Anaerobic > Digestate | place: USA...
AAATCGCTTCGGATGATATGATGTTTAACGGAAAGGTTGAATATCAAATCGGACATGCCTATAAGGTATTCGAGTTAAGGTGCTGGCCGTTAGAAAAAGGGCATTTCTCGAACGGATTTTTGAAGTGTGCCCATCTGAGGGATACAACAGAAGAAAACATAGATAATCAGCAACAAATTCAAAAGGGTAAAGCAGAAAGCATAAGTCTTTTTACAAGCGGTATTGCTCATGACTTCAATAATCATTTAACCGGTATACTTGGGTACGCATCTCTCATGAAAACTCATCTTGAAAAGGACGAAAGGCTTTCAAAATATGCTGCAGCCATTGAAAGTTCAGCCAAAAACGCTGCAAAACTCACACAGCATCTTTTGAACTTTTCGAGGAGACAGAGAAATAGTGCTGGCATTGTCGATATCAATGCAATTATGAATGATTTAATCTTCTTGCTCGAAACAAGTTATAAGGATATTGAGATCGATAAGCATCTTAGCGAACAGGTATCCCTAATCAAAGGAAATGAGACGGAAATCCAGAATGCATTGCTCAACATATTTATCAATGCAAAGGATGCCATGAATGGTATAGGCCATCTGTGCGTAACGACCGGGCGCAAAGATACAGAAAAAAAGGGTTTTATAACAATCGAAATAGAAGACTCTGGAGCTGGGATAAGCGAAGAACTAAAACAGAGGATTTTTGAGCCATATTTCAGCACAAAGAGAAATGATACAAATAAAGGCATTGGACTCTATCTCGTCAAAAAGACAATTTCTGATCACGGTGGCTTTATCGAAATCGATAGCAAACCGGGGAAAGGAACAACTTTTATTATTTATCTACCTGTAAATGCCGTAAAAAAAACCAATAATTTATCTCAAAAAATTGATTCCACAAGGCGTATAAAGCCAAAACTCCATGCACTTGTTGTCGACGACGAAGATACGATAAGGAAATTTGTAAATGGTGTTCTGACTGATGCGGGATTAAAGGTCATTGAGGCAAAAGACGGCAATGAGGCAATAGAAATCTTCAAAACATCTCACAATAATATAGACCTGGTAATACTCGACATGATAATGCCAGGGATAAAAGGCGACAAGGTCCTCAAGGAAATGAGGAAGATATGCAACGATACAAAGATAATCGTAGCAAGCGGTTTTATGAGTGAACGCCAGAGGGAATCTCTGAAAGAAGAGCATGTCGACGCATTCCTTAACAAACCATTCACAGACAAAAACCTTATAAGAACAATCTGCAGCTTGCCAGACTTGTCCTGCTGAAAAACTTGCAAAAAATATATTTCGATGTTAAAGGACTTGTTTGGTGTTTTCTATAATGATTTCAACACGTCTGTTTAATGCCTTGTTTTCTGCGGTGTCGTTACTTACTATTGGTCGATATTCAGCATAACCAGTCGCAGAAACCCTATCAGGGGCGATGGGTCCCTTCTCTACAATATATCTTACAACCTCTGTTGCCCTCCTGACAGACAGTTCCCAGTTTGACTTGAATTCGCCCTTGCTGATAGGCGTATTATCTGTATGCCCTTCTATTCTAATATGGTTTTTTATGTCTTTCATGATGGGAATGATCTTGTCGAGCGCATTTTTTGCCCCCTGTTTCAGGTCTGCCTTGCCTTCATCATAAAAGGCCTTGTCCATAATCCTGACGACAACCCCCCTCGCATCGGTAAAGACCGTAATATTGTTTTTAAGTCCGTTTTCGTCTGCAATTTCCCTGAACTCCTGCTTAATTCTCTCTTCTATCATAGCGTTTGAGCCTATCTGCATCTGCAAATCCACAGGAAGTTTACCTTCCAAGTTACCCTTTTTGGCAATACCTGAACCACCTGAAAAGATCGATTTCAGATGTGCCGTAACCTCGTTGTACTTCTGCGCATCCTGTTTTGAGAATGTATACATCATGATAAAAAAGGCGAGTAAAAGTGTTATAAGGTCTGCATATGTCAAAAGCCATCTTTCAAGGTTTTCATGCTCATCTGCACCATTTTTTCGTCTCATTTGAAATTATCACCCCTCTTGTTTGGAAGTAAAAACGACATCAGTTTCGTACGAATAACCCTCGGATTATCTCCCATAGATAAGGCAATAGCCCCTTCACAGATTATATCAAGGTAAAGCGCCTCGTGCTGATGTTTCGCCTTGAGCTTATCCGCTATAGGCAAATAAAAGATATTTGCAAGCGCAACACCCCAAAGAGTCGCAATAAATGCACCCGCTATCGATGACGCCATGTTTTCACTGCTCTCCATATTGCTCAGGGCGTGTATTAACCCAAGTACCGTACCAATTATACCAAAGGTCGGGGAAAAACCTCCCAATTTCTGAAAGAACAACGCACCCACCCTATGTCTTTCTTCTATATATGACATCTCGATTTCGAGAATCTCCCTGATTTTACTCGTTTCAAATCCATCTATTGAGAGCTGTAATGCCTTTTTAAGAAAAGAATTCTTGATTTTTGGAAGTTCATTCTCAAGACTTAAAAGACCATTTTTTCTCGATTTGGTGGCAAGATCACATATAAGATCGATCAGTTGTTGAAAATTGAGATTCTTTTCGGATAAGGCTATACCCATCAATTTTGGAAGGTTCTTTATTTCGCTGAAAGGTATTGTAACTGTCGCTGCGCCAAATGTTCCACATATAACGATAATCATGGCAGGAACCTGTATTAATGATGATAGATGTCCCCCTTCCATCAAAAAAGATGCAACCACTGCACCAGCACCTAATATCAGCCCTAATAATGTTGTTATGTCCATACATCATCAACCTAAAGACTCAAACTTATAACGCAGCATCTCCCTTTCTCTCATAAAGATATAATTTATTAACATCTCCCTGTCTTTATCGTTTATGACGAGAAAGTTAAAGGCTGTCTCCCAAAGTTTTTCATGGTCTTTTTCTATCGTTTTGGTTCTTGTAACTTTGCACAATGTATGAATCTTTAAATGGGGGTACATGGGTAATGCGATTTTCATCTCAACATAGTCCCCTGACGTCATTTGCACATCTGAAACAAAGCTGATGCCAGAACCGCTGATATCAACCCTCGTGTTTCGTGAAATATATTTTTCCTCGTCAACAGATTCGTTCAAATAATCGAGTATCATGTCGAGTTTTTTATTGATGACCATAAGATAACTATAAATACGTTCGTTTTCCTGTTTGTCTTTTATCGGCGCATTCCTGAACAGCTCTATATCTAAAGGGTCATCTGTAGGTTTTGCAGGGCTAAATCTTACCGTGTTTTTTAGTTCATCAAACTCTTCAAGCGTGATGATCCTCCATTTAATTAAAAGACGATCCTCAATCCTAAAGAATTCTCTGTTGTTATCCTTTATCATGATCACCGCTTTCCATCATTGGAAGAAAACATTCAACGATCGAAGGGTCAAACTGACTTTTCGAGCACCTCTGGATTTCCTTCAAGGCATCCTGTTTTTGCATTGCATTTCTGTATGGTCTGCTTGAAGTCATTGCATCATAGGTATCACACAAAGCGATGACACGTGAAGCAATAGGTATATCGTCTTTTGCTATTGCATCAGGATAACCCTTCCCATCGTATCTTTCGTGGTGGCTTCTAATGACCTTTGATTCCCTGGCAAGAATTACAAACCTGCTCAAGATCTCCTCGCCAAAAACAGAATGGCTCTTCATGATTTTATACTCATCGTCTGTAAGACTGCCCGGTTTAAGCAATATTGCATCTGGTATGCCAATCTTGCCTAAGTCGTGAATGGGCCCCACAAACCTTATCACATCCCTTTCAAAACCTGCAAGGTCCATCTTTTCTGCTAATTTCAGACTCATATTGGTAACCCTGTTGCAATGACCTTCAGTATACGTGTCTCTCTTGTTGATTGCATCAATCAAACAGGTAAGTGTCTGGAACACATTTTCAAAAAGACTTTCATACAATATTCTGTTTTCAATCTGGGCAGATGCCTTTTCTCCTATGAGTTTCATAAAAAAGATATCGCTGTCATGGTAGGGCAACTTGCTTGTATCAAGACTGTTTCGATTTTTAACAGCCATTACAAAACCGATATGCTCATCTTTGACCTTGATAGGCAGAAACAACTGGTCATCCTTGACAAAATATCTTTTTTGTGTGTTCAAACGGTTCAGAACATCGTCTCCAAAAACCATTTTATCGTCATGATGAACATCGCCGTTTCCATTGCTTGCCCTTTTCTCTTTATAAAGCACAGGCTCTCTGCTGCAATCATCGAAGAAATAAAATCTGCAAATCTTGGCATCGAGTACCTCAGATATAATATCAAGTGTTTTTTCGTATACATCATCATAAATGCTGAGAGAGTTGAATTTGCTGGCAATATTGTAAGTCGTGGTAAGTTCTTTAATCTTCGCCTGAAGCTCCCTGTTTAACAGTTCAATCCTCTTCTTGTCTTCAAGGCTCTTATAGATATGCTCTTTTTCCACAAGAATAGACCGTTCCCTCAATGTCCTCATCATAATCAGTATCAATTTGTCGAGCTCAAAGGGTTTCAACAGAAAATCCGACGCCCCCTTCTTCATTGCATCAACTATTGCGTCATGGTCTTTATAACCGGACATCATGATTACAGCGATTGTCGATTTTTCGTCTTTTATAGTCTCAAGAAGTGCAACGCCGTTTATGTCTGGCAGTTTCACATCGAGAATAGCAACGTCGATATCCTCATTCCTAATAAGTTCTATCGCCTTTTTACCGGTAGTGGCACTATAGACATTACAACCGTTCAATGCAAAAAAATCAGATAATACAGTTATTATACTGTCATTATCGTCAACCACTAGAACGTTTGTTCCTTCAATCATCGCTACATCCTTTTGGCTTTATTCAATCATCAAACGATTCTTTGAAAGCCTTCCCAGATACTTTATGCTATCGACGAGTCTCTCTGTGTGATTTTTTTGCTCCTCATCAACGGATTCGGTGGAAGTGTTTTTTTCGGCATCATATTTTTTATATTTCTCGATTTCTGAATGAAACCGTTTCAGTTTATCCAAGAGTTCCTCATTTGCCCTTTTCAGGATGATTTTTTCTTTTGCATTTTTTATCGTAACCTTGAGTTCCTCCATCCTGAAAGGCTTGACGATATAGTCAAATGCACCTATCCTAACAGCTTCTATTGCAGTGTCAACAGACGCATAGCCTGTAATAATGACAAATTCGATTGTATCGGTTTTTTGTTTCAGGAGTTTTATGAGCTCGATACCTGATATTCCAGGCATCTTTAGATCTGTGATAATTATATCGTAAGGATTTTCGTTGTACTTCTCTAAAGCCTCTTTTCCGTTACTTGCGCCTTCGATCTGGCAGTCACTGTCAGCAAGATATTCCTGAACAATTTCCCTGATCTCCGCATTGTCATCAACTATAAGAATTTGAAACAGTTTGTCTTTCTTCATCGTGTCCCTTAAGCTTCTCAGCCATGTGCTCTCCAATTCTCTCGAATAATATCCTTTTCGCCTCTTCAGATATCAACACCTTATCTTCTTTAAAACCAGAACCATTGACAGGCTCTTTTTCGCCCACCTTTGATTTGGCTTTCATGTTCATCGTGTAGCTTCTTATAACATTGCTTATCTGGTAATCTGATATCGTCATTTTATCACCTGATATAGTTATCGGATATTATTTTTAAAACTTAAGAAAATTTATCCTTTTTTATTAAAAAAAACAGGCATAGGTGGGAATGGAAATTTTGGAGAGTATTTCTTTACGGCTTTTTTGCTCTGAGAAAGCGCATCCATCTCTTTTAACAGTTTTTTTCGTTCTTCCTCTAACCTTTCTATAATATCCGTCTCCTGTAAGAGATAATTTTGCGCTTCATCGACATCGATTAAATCGTTTTCCTTCATCATGCATTCCAGAAAAACCTTTCTTTGCATAAGCAAATCTATGAATTTATCAGGGTCATGCTCATCCAATGCCTTTCTGGTCAGTTCAATATAATCTTCTATATAAGATGCGTCCACAACACAAATCCTCTTAAAAATATTATCGACAATTCGATGGATTTATTAACTAAAGTTTCGCATTTATTTTCTGTCCCTGCATCATTCAGAGCTGTTTGAGTGTATAAGACTTTCCTTTGTATATATGCTTCACTCTCCCTTCTTTCAGTCTACATCAGCATTGTCCAGTTACACTTTTGCATAGAGGATGCCTTGTCTGCCATTTATGGCACCCTGTCTCTCCCATTCTATTTTGCTCATCATGGCCTCATTCCTGATCTTTATCCGTAGTTCCCTCACTCTTTTGTTACTTACCTTTTCCTTCTATTCTGTGTGGCAGCATATGGCGAGGAGAAGATAGGTAATGAGACCTGATCCCTGTCTTCTGTCTTCTGTCTTCTGTCTTCTGTCTTCTGTCTTCTGTCTTCTGTCTTCTGTCTTCTGTCCCCTTCTCTTCACACTATGAATAACCATCAATAACCATCAATTACTATGAATTACTATAATTTTCTATCTCCTATCCCCTGTCTCCTGCTTTTACACTCCTGCCATATACTCTTTGGCCTCGCGGTTGTCAGGGTCGATAGCGAGGACCTTTCCATAATAGAACTTCGCCGCGTCTTCAAGGCCTCCCTGGGAACAGAGCCTGCCCAGGATAAGGGCCGCATCCAGGTTGTGCGGCTCTCTTTCGATGATCTCATGGTATTGCTCGATGGCGTCGTCTATATGTTCTGTTTCAAGATAAACGCTCGCCAGGTTGATTCTGTGGTCGCAGTTGTCCGGGTCCAGTTCAACAGACTTCTTCAGGTGGTGGAGAGCCATTTCGACATCGCCGGTCTGGAAATAGAGGACACCTATGTCGTTATGGATTTCAGGGTTGGTGTCGTCGATCTTGAGGATCAGATCTAATTCCCTGATGGAAAGATCGGTTCTATTGATTTCTTGCAGCGCCATGGCCTGTTTGTACAGGTTCTCCACAATCTCCCTCTCCCGGTCTCCCATAGGGGTTTTTTCAATCCTGTCTGGCACCGATTTTTTCTCTGTGACCTGAGCCTCCTCAACGGGTGTTTCCTGTCCCGATTGCCTCCGTACCATGTCATCGTGGAGGAGGGCAATCTCCTTGTGATCGGGATAGAGGTTTGCCGCCTCTCTCAGCAGGGATTGGGCCCTGTCGAATTCCCTGAGATCGCGCGCCGCCTTGTGATATGCGTTTATAATTCCGCTTACTGTCGGTGAGAGGATAAATGCCCGTTCAAGCAGCGACAGGGCTTCATCGTGACGGCCCTGTTTCTGCCTCAAGAGTCCGAGGTTTTTATAGGGTTCGCCGTATCCCGGGTCGAGACTCATCCCCTTTTCAAAAAGTTCTTCCGCCTTTTCCGCATATCCTTTTTTATGCATCAGCAAACCGTTCAGGTTGATCGCCGGCGCATAATCAGGCACCATCGAGAGAAGTCTTTTTACGTACATCTCGGCCTCGCCGTAAAGCCCCAGTCCCTCCTTAATGTACCCGGTGTACTCCAAGCTCTTTAAGTCTTTCTTCATCTCTTCAGGCATGTGTTGGATGACATGGAAGGCATCGGAAAACATCCCCGATTCGATAAGCATCCGGGCAAGTTCATGGTAGGGCCCTTTCAGATCGGGCGACGCCTTTATGCGCTCAATAAGCACATCAGCGGCTTCATTCAGCATCCCCTTCCGGAAGAGTTCATTGGCGGCGTCAATCGCCTTCAGGGCTGCCAGTTTATCTCTCTGGTCACCCCCTTCTTTAGGCCGCCACTTGCCCTTCTTCTCGGCAACTGCGGCGTCGACCTTGTCACCAGTGGAAGACCCTGTGTCTCCCCCGCAGTGAACATACACATCGCCAGCGATATAGTTTTTGTATCCCTCCAGGGCAGCGCGGAGGCAGAAATCATAAGCCATTACAGAACCGTGGTCCAGGCTTTCGTCTATCAGACCTATATCTTCAACCAGCTTCCTGCGGAACAGGAGGCAAAAATTGTCTATATCACGGACGGCAATCCTGCGATGCCGGTATTTTTCCTTGAATGCGGTGGCGATATTATCGAGGTGATCTGAAGAACGATAGTCTTCTTCGGCGACCTGCTGAATCCCCGAGGCCCTGCGGGACATGGGTACAACAATCCCTGTCTCTGGCGAGTGGTTTAGGCAAGACAAAAGACCCGATAGCCAGTCTGGGCCAACCAAAACGTCGTTGTCCAAAAGTAAAATAAACTCGCCCCGTGCTTGCCGTATGCCCCGATTGTACGCATTTGCGCTTATACCCTGCTTGTCAGTTTCCATAAGCCTATAGTTTTTATTTTCCCAAACCTGGCTTTTCAGCCACCTGACGGTTTTGTCGATGGACCGGCAATCCACAAAAATAATCTCGTGGTTTTCTGGTGTGTGCTTGCGGATCCTTTTGACGCATTTTTTTGTCTGTTCCAGGCGGTTGTGAGTGAGAATGATGATGGAGACGAGGTTTTGTTCTGCAGACTTATGTTGGAATAATGACGATATGTCTTCTTTAGCCGCAGGAATCGGCTCAGGCATATCAATTGACGGTGGATTAAATATTTTTTTAGGCGCAACCGATTTGTTTTCTGAAAGAAATTTCTCGATCAACGGCCTTATGAAATCTACCATTCGGATTTTTTTGAACCGTTCATAGTATTCTTCAGTAATTTGCTCAAGGTCAGGGCGGTGCAGGGTTTCCATGCAGAGATCAACCCAACGAGCCGTCTCAGCCCAGGGAAAGCAGTGTTCATAAAGTTGCTGATCATGACATCGCTCGACGATGACCAGTGATCGGTTGTTCAGCAGGTAAAGAACCCTGCTCCCGCCTAAATGATTCATGCCCGGCCCCTGATTCGGCGCCAGGTTGATTTTTGCTCTGGCAATCAAATCGTTGCGATACATGGCGGCATCGTCGAATATGGTTACGACTTTTCCGCCACATGCAACCAACGCTTCAAGAAGTTTCTTCCGGTGAGGTGTGATGGAACCACAAAATAGAAAATCGATATCTTTGATAAATTTGTGGTGAACTTCCTCCATCAACGGATGATAACCCATAAGTATTAGTTCCGCCTCTACCTGTAATTCCTTTAACGCTTTGATATTGGATTCAACACCCGTCCAAACTGCCTGGGCTTGCCGCATGAGGGGTAAATAAACATCAGCGAAGGATTTTTGAACCGACCAGTTGTTTATGGAATCGCCCGTAATGATCTCCGATTGGAGCAGAATATAATTCCCTGCTTGCTTGATCTTATCAACAATGGATGGGTCTGTCTGATTATGAGCGCCGATAATAATGTTAGTGCGATCAGAAACCATTTTGTTTCTGAGAATACAGCATTCATATCCTGCCGATTCGATCCCATAACTGAGATATTTGCATATATCGTAAAGGAAATGGGTATAGTTCAGGCCTTCCGGTTCCAAGACACATATTGAAAATTTCATAACTTCGCTATCCTTTCCGTCTCACCATTATGTATTATCGCACTCTTTTAAGATAACCGTCCGGTGCGGATGTGAGAAGAATTTTTGCCTCAATGTCCTTGTCAATAACAAAATGGTTATTGGTTTTTAAAAATTCCCGTAAAGCGGTCTTTGGATTATTGCCGGGCCCCCAGGGCCGGTCGATGATCATATGCGGCGGCAGATCCTCGATGCCGGTATCGAAGACAACGCAGTAGCTTCCCACCGTGACCAGCGGCGCGTACAATTCAAGTTCTCGAAGAACATGATCGTGCGTGTGATTGGAATCGAGGCAGACCAGAACGGTGTTGGCCCCGTCGCAAAGCGACCGCACCTGGTCGACGACATCCGAAGAAACGCTCGATCCTTCAATCATGGTGATCCGCTTGCACATGGGATGCTTTTCGATTTCGGCGCGGTTGTGGGACCGGATATCGATATCGATGCCGATGACCCGGCCGTTGCCCGTCAGTTCGAGCATCGACGCGTAGAAGATCAGGGAGCCGCCGTGGGCGATGCCTGTTTCAATAATCACATCGGGTTGAAGGGACCAGATGATTTCCTGCAGGGCGACCAGATCCTGGGGAATTTGAATAATCGGGCGCCCGAGCCAGGAAAAATTGGCGCTGTACCTGGCAAAGGCCAGTTCCTTGATGAATTCATTGGCGATGGCGATCAGTTTGCTGTCCGTTTTATTGGACTGGATTCGTTCTTCCCGCTCCCGGTAATATTGCGCAATCGGGTTTTCCTGACTGGTATCACTCATATTCATTTATCCTTTCGCTTTTTAGTAGATATGTTCGACATCTTGTGTGATTCTTCAACCGCCGCCAGATCGCGCCAGAGCTTGAGATAATTGTCCTCCGGGAAAAACATGTGATAATGACTGGCGGTTCCCCGCGTGCATGCCTTCCAGAGCTGCGACGAGGCGTATAAGTTCTTAATGCTGTCCAGGGCTGCTTCCCTGTCCCGTTCGGTTTGCGCCTTCAAACTCCCTTCGAATACTGCGCCATAAGGGCCGAGCGATTCAAGGAAGACCCGGGCTGCTGAGACGCCTTGCCCCTGATGCCCGCCCGTCCATCGTCGCGGGGTTTTGGGAAGAAGAAGCGCATCCTCAAAGATCTGTTCCCAGCGGTGAACCATCAGATCCAGAGAATATCGTTCTTCGGCTGCCTTTCGGGCATTGTCGGCCAGCCGCCGGCGAAAATCCGGCTGATGATAAAGGGTTTCCAGTGCCTGCGTATAAGCATTTTCATCGGGGGCTACGATACCGGTAATGCCGTCTTCGACGATCAGGGACTCGGTCGGATTTCCCATCACCACGGGAGGGATGCCGGCCGCCATACTCTCACCTAGGGATTGCTCGCAGGTGCCATAGTGATGAGGGGCAAGCGGATAGCCGAAAATATCAAATTTCGACAGGTAATCCTGAATATTGCTGATCTGCCCGGTAAAGACAAATTGTTCATGGATTCCATATTGCCTGGATTCTTCCCGGATTTGTTTTTCGCTGGGGCCGCCGCAGACGATAAAACGCACATCCGGTATCTTTGCGTCACTGCTCATTTTCAGAAAATGAGGATGCAGTTTGCCGTAATCGACGGTGCCGATGTAGCCGATGTTGAATCCGGAATGGGGGTTTGGCCTCACGGAGGCCGTGTGTTCGATTCCGCCGGTCGACCAGATCACGCGTAGCGCTTTTTGACGATTGTCCGGAAGACTCCGCACCTCGGGTACATTCAGACTGAGGGGTGATGTAAAGACAAATAAATCCGGGTAGCAAAGAGCCGGCTCGTTGAAAACATACGGGGCGGAGAAACCTGATATGTGACTCCAGAATATTATCCGGGCGGAGGGCAGCGACTCGCGAACGAGCAAAGCGTAAAGCAGCGGATGATTCCACCAGTGCATCAGCACAACGTCAGCGCGGGAAACGGCCGCCAGTAACCCAGGCAGATTTTCCGACATTTTATCTGCAAGAAAAAAGCCTGTCTCCCGGGAAGCCGCTTTTGCTTTTTCATTGGCGTATTCAAGGCTCAGAACACGATGCTCAAAAGCCGAATTATTGCCAGCCTTCGCCAGATAATTCAAAAGAACGCTACCCACGCCGCCACCCAGATGAGCTGTTATATGCAAAATTTTTATTTTATTCATGGGCCTGCCTTCTAAGTAATAATAATTATGGATCCTGAGAAGGATATTTCACGCAGGTATTCCTGCATTGGAATTTGATTAAAAACGGACGTCAGCAATACAGTTGCGTCCGCTGCCGCCTTCTGGATCTGTTTGGGTGAAACAATGCGAATTCCAGAGACTGTTCTTCCATGCTTGTCTTGATTTTTATCCAATAGCGATTGAACATTGCAATTCAGCAATTCCGTAAATGTGGATAAAATGAAAAACTCTATGCCAATACCCCATATATAAAGTTTTGCTTTTGAATCTTTGAATGCTTGAAGCATTTGTCGGTGTTTTGTGAGATATTCATTTTCCGTATTTATATGGTCACACATTCTATTCCGCAATTGTTCATGATATTCCGGTTGACCTGTCATGTACTGCTGAGCTTGTTTTTTTCGAAAAAGCATTTTTAATGAGGGGTATCCATAGGACGGATTGTTGAAAGGGATGGTCATCTCCGATTTGGTTATCAGTTCAAAACCGTGCCTGGTCAGCAGAAGCTCTAAATAGTGGCTGCTGAAATGATTGATGTGTTCGATAGTGGCAAGCCAGAAAAAATCAAATACTCTCGCCTCGGAATAATTTAATGCATTAGGAACTTCGATAAACAACAGACCGTTGGTTTTTAAATATTGATTAGCTTGCCGGATCACGCTGTCGGGATCCAGTAAATGTTCAAAAACATGTGTATAGATCATCAAATCAATCGAATCGTCGTTGTATGATGAAAAACCAAAGGCCGAACCTTCATGAACCGGTATGCCCTGTTTTGTTGCAATTTCGACCATCCTTTTGTCCAGTTCGACGCCGCTGGCATTAACGAATCCATTGTCAATCAGATATTTAACAAACTGTCCCTTACCACATCCAACGTCAACGATGGCATCAGCACGTTGAAGAAATGGTTTTAAAAATTCAACGTAGTTCTTATATCTGGCAAAATCACTTCCACCAGTCCCAAAGCTGCCTTCCGTATAATAATAATTTTCTATTGTATAAAATTGATTGAGTGCTTGTTCGTCAATAGGATCATCGTTAAAAACAAAACCACACGCCATACATTCAGCAATCTGAATGTTCAAAGGAAGTATCGATCCGTCAAACGCCTTCAATTCCGATGTCAGCATGGATTTTGAATTAAAAGATTTGCATATGGGACATGCTCTTTTTGTCTGCAAGACACTCTCCTGTCGTTTTCTTTAATAAGAAATCACCATTTTGTTAACATAACGCAACCGTCGCTATTACATTTCCATAAAGTCAATCCGCGTATGTGTTAGATGCTCTTTAGCCCTCCAGCTCAGATTATGCGCGACAACCGTTCCCTGTTCTTCCATTTCGATTGCACCGATCAGCATTCGTTGCTCTTTTTCTTTTTCATCGATTTGGTTTTTAATTTTTGCGGCTTTTGTTCCCTCTCCGGGCATAAAAATGTTACCCATGACGTATCGGAAGCGGTGATTGCAGACAAAACGGACAGTATCATTCCATTCCGATACGGTTTCTGTAGGGAATCCGCAGATGATGTGCGTTTCCAGTTCGATTTCCGTACTTCCATGGATGGAGTTGAACAGAAAATCCAGATCTTCAGACGAATAATTTCTGTCCATTAATTTAAGAATTCGTGTATTGGCCGACTGAATGGGCACAAGCATTTGAAATATGTTTTTGCTTCTGATGAGTTCGCTCAGTTCAGAAAAATACTTTTTCCACCAGATTGGATTGATTTGTTTGAGGGATATTTGAATATTGGGATCCATATCCACCAGTGCGTGTAAAAGACTCACCAGGTTGGAATCCATATCAGTCCCATAGGCGCCGATATCATCACCGAAGAGAGCTACTTTTTTAACGCCTGTACGGTCGACCAGTTCGTGTGCCTTGGCGACTATTTTGCTAAGCGGATAGCTTTGAAAGGGTGGGAACGCTTGCACTTCAGTGCAATACGAGCATCTTTGTGTGCAACCTTCGGCGATGAATAATTTGATGTACTGATCATCATTAGCAATTTTCATTTTGGGATGCTGTGCGCGATATTGATCCAAGGGGATGAGGATAGGGGCTTCGGCAACAGGATAGGGCGCCTCGTTAAGCACACCGCCAAAAATTTTTGCGAATTCTTCGTCGTCATTATTAAAGTGAATCACCTCGCCGTGAAATTCTTCTTGGATGAAGCTGGGGTTTATGGACGGTAAGCAACCAGCCGCCACAACCTGATATCCGGAATTTTGAAAATCTTTTAGAACTCTGATGCTGTTATCGTGAAAATCTTTTCGGACAGCGCATGTCCATACCAGTACTTTATCAGCCATTTCCGGCGAATCGACTATTTGATGCCCGTTTTGCTTGAGCGATTCTCGATATTGAGAAAAATTTACCCTGCGCATGGGGCAGATGTTTAACGACCGTAGAAAAATTTTCACTTTTGCACCTCCGTGGATAGTATTATACAGGAGAACCTGATGGTTTCCCCGTAAAACAATAAGCGACTAAACGATTGATTCGTCCATCTATGGCACTGCATAAAGAATTGTATCTGTACAGCTTTTTGAATGATGTCTTAAGAGGAACTTGTATTCTTTCACCATGCCAGATATCAATTCGGGTATTTCGATAAAATCCGCTATATTATGATAAAGGCACACCGCCAGACGCGGTTTATGCTTCTTTATGGTTTTTTCAGCCCCCAGAAGAGCTTTGTATTCCGAACCTTCAATATCCATTTTTATGATGTCTGCAAAACCGCCGTTTAAAACGGAATCAATGGTCGTAACCTCAATTTCTACTACGGCATTTGATGGTGGTTGTTCTGATTGGTTGGCATGGACAATGGTTGAATAAACACCGCTTTCGGTGAATGCCAAACGACCGGAAAAATCATAGGCGCCCATTTTGATAATTTTGATGTTTTTGATATTGTTACTATCAATCGTATTTTGTAATGCAGCCCGGTTTGTTCCGTCAGGTTCAAATGCAAGAATGGATTTATAACCGTTTACCGCTGAGTGATGAAACAGCTTCACCGTATCTCCATCATAGGCTCCACAATCCAGATAAACACTGTCGGCTGATGGACGCAGGAGGGATTGAAAAAGATACCAGTCGTCAGTCCCTGTGCATGCTGATACAAAATCACTTCGTTTGCCGGATAGATGCGCTTTTATTACACTATATAAAGCCTGCTTTGAAGTATCGTCATAGAGTCGGTCGTAAAATTTTTCAAATCTTTCCTTATTTTGCAAGAAAAAGGCTTTGAAATTCCTACCGCTGAAATAATGCCCGCATTCAAAATCAATAGGACATATGTGATCCTTATCAATTGATTTTTCGAGGTTGCTTGATATTTCTTCAAAGTATAAAGGTGATGTTATAACGTATAAAGCATCAGGGAATCGCTCCATGCCTTTTTTAAGGGATAGTATATCGTACCGATTCTCCCATTTAGTACCCTGTTTCGACGGATCATTATCGCAAATACACGCAACGGGCAGCTTTCTCTCCTCAAATTTAAGCAGTATTCTTTTTAGAGCAAAGCCCGCGCCAAAAAAAATTATCGGCTGTGTCTTATTCTGTGTTTCAAAAAAAGCATCTATACAATTTTCTATTTCGAGTAGGTCGTCAAAAATCATTTTTAATGAGCTCCTTCGTTCATCTTAAGCATTATTTATTGCATATCTGTCATAATAACTCGAAAATTTCCCCTTTGTACCCAAGAGATCTTGCGGCTGCCTTAATGGCATTCGTATGCGCAATGGCGGTTATCATCAGTACTGAATTGCCCGGGGCTTCGGGCAGCAAATCGCCGGCATCACAAATTTTCATTTCATTAACAGAGCAGGATTTCTGTTTATAGGAATTGGCGTCAATAAGACCAGCGATATGGCAATTTTTTAATCCCGTTGATTCATAAAGATAAAGAAACTCCCTACCAATACCCCAAGCGAAAACAGGTTTTCGTGATTCAATGAGTTTGGTGATCTTACGGATTTTCAGGGATTGTTTGATTTTCTCCTGATAAATGTAATCTTCCATTTGTTGCTTTAAAATTAAATGCGGGGCATTATTCTCACTGGCTTTCAGACCCGAACCACGCAAAAGAAAAACAGCATAGAGATTTGGCATCACCATTTTTTCACTCATGACGGCATGAATGGTTTGCCGACATTCTAGGAGTTCAAAACCCTCCCTTTTTCCTAAAAGTTCTAAGTGTGTGGCATCAAAATGTTGAATATGTTCACGCAAAAGCAGCCAATAAAAGTCAAAAAAGTAAAAATCGGAATATCTTGACGCGTCGGGAACCCCTACACAAAATATGCCGCCTGCTTTCAATACTCTTGCGGCTTCCTGAAATGCTTGAACCGGGTTAAATAAATGTTCCAGGACCTGCTCCATGACAATGACATCAAATGTATGATCAGGAAAGGGCAGAGATTCGGCATTGCCAAGTTCTATCCGATATTTATTTTTCCTTCGTGCCTCTTCCACATAAGTCTGTGTCATATCAACGCCCGCTAATCTTTGGAACCCATGATCGTTCAGGTAATCAAGAAAGCCACCAAGAGCGCATCCGACATCTAGGACCTCTTGCTGAACATTAATGTGGTGTGACAAAGTTCCATAGAGTTGATCGTATCGTCTTGTGGTCAGGCTGTCTGTGCTACCGGGGAAGTCACCTGTTTTGTTCGCCGTGTTTAAATTAGCCGGTGCGTATTCATCGTTGTAGTAATACGCAAGTCCCGTAAGTTCCTCGGCAGTCAGCGCGTTAAAAATGTGACCACATCGCAGACAAAATTTGATCCTGATGACAGGATAAAGTCTTGATTTGTCAAGATTACCACAGTCTAGCTCATGAATAGTTTCTATCTGAGCCGACTGGCATAGGGGACAATGATCAAATAATGGTTTCACATGCTTACCTATCCTTCAATCCGCTTTATTAGTATTTCGGCAAATGGATCAATATTATCAGGAAGACCATGTGACAATTGACCACATATGCCGCAGAGAGGATGATCTTTCCTTTTTTTCAAAAGGTGCATTTTACGGTAGTTCAATAATGTTTTCCCATTCCATATGCTTTTTAATGATTGTGTGTTCAAATCTCCAATAATCAGCTTTCTGGACCAATCCAGAAAGCACAGACTGACCTTACCGTCCGAATTAATGCTCAGCGAGTAGAAAATATACGGGCAGACCATCACTTCGCGGATTTCCTGGCCGTAGATGCCTACGGTGGGATTAGGTATCGCTTCTTTCATCTCGAACGTCGGCCAGCACGGGGCGATGTGTTCAATAAAAATCCGGTCGGCAATATTTCCGAAAATGTCAAAAAAACGGTCTTTTTCTTCCTGCGTCAGATTGTCGCCCACAATTTTGATACAGACCAGGCAGTTTTTGCGGTGCTCATAAAAATGAGCGATGTTTTCAACGAGCTTGTTGAAGTTGACCTTGCGGCCCGTGAACTGCCGGTAGGATTCATCGGACAGGCCGTTTAGGGAAATATGAATGCGGTCCAGCCCTGCATCGATCAGCTCCAGATTCAGTTGCGGATTGAGCAGGGACGCATTGGTGGTGGTATCGACCTGCAGGGCGCAGCCGCGTTCACGGGCATAGCGCACCATTTCCGGAAAGCGGGGATTCAAGAGCGGTTCGCCGTCTTTGTAGAGCCTAAGCACTTTAATCGGTTTTTCAAACGTGCACAGATCGTCGATGATCTTCCGGTAAAGTTCAAAATCCATCAGGCCGGGCCGCCGCTTGACTTTTTTCAACAGGGCCTTGTCGCCCGACGGGCAGAATTTGCACTGGAAATTGCAGAGGTCAGAGGGATCCAGAAAGATCAGAAAAGGTGTATCCAGAGGGAAAACCTCTTCGAGCTTTGTCCGGTTTTCCAGTTCGATTCTCGGTTTGACTTCCGCTTTCATGATGATACCTCCGCGGCTTTGATTGTATCCGCAAGGCCTTCGGCCAGCGAAAATGACGGACGCCAGCCCAGACTTTTAAGCCGATCGTTGCATCCGCAGATAAACGGCGGGTCGCTGGGACGGCCAGGGAGCGCTCCGAAGTGGAGCAGATGGTTTTGCCCGTAAAGACCGCCCAGCATCTCCAGCAGTTGCCGGACCGACACCGGAACGCCCGATGAAATATTGAAGACGCCGCAGGTTTCCTGTTCCGCAAGCATGCCAAATGCGGAGGCAACATCAGCGACATGAATATAATCCCTGATCTGGTTTCCTTCGGTTGCCTCGAAGAACCGCCCCTGTGACAGAGCCGCGATGGCCGAAGGGACCAGCCGCCTCGGATCTTCCTTGGGACCATAAGGATAGAAGATCCGCCCCCAGGCAAAAGAGGTTTGGGAAGAGGCCGCCAGTTGTTCTCCCAGAAGACCGCACGACAGTTTGGCCGCGGCATAGAGGCTGGCGGGTTTCGCCGGCGTTTCCTCACGAAGATAACCGAAGTCCGTGTTGTATTCGAGACAGGTTCCGGCGCCGACAATCCTCCGGCATCCCGCATTCCGGAGCGCTTCAAAGAGCGACAGGCTGGCAGCGAGCGCCGGGATGTTTTTCGGCGAATGCAGGTATTGCCCCGGTTCGGCATACCAGGCCAGATGGATGCACGTTTCGGGTTGAAATTTCAGGACGGCATCGCGGATGGCGCCGGTCTCTTCCAGAGGCGCACGCAGGATGTTCAAGCGGTCTCGCAGACAGGCCAGGCGGTTCAGCGGATCATCAGGCAGGGCCACGACGGCAAGGTCATGATTTCTGTCCAGCAACCATCGGGCAACATGGGCGCCGATGAAGCCGGATGCACCGGTAAGGAGGACTTTCATGACTTGCCCTCCCGGATGTTGATTTCCGGCAGAGCAGTCACGAATTTTCCGCCCCAGTCGAACACATAGGCATGCTGCTCAAGAATCTCATCCGCAATGTTCCACGGTAAAACCAGTACTACATCCGGCTTATCCTTTTTGAGGGCAATCGGCGGCACGATGGGAATTCGACTGCCGGGGAGATATTTCCCCTGTTTTGAAGGGGCCGCATCGCAGACATAGGGAATCAAATCCCGTTTAATGCCGGCGTAGTTCAAAAAGGTATTGCCCTTTGCCGCTGCGCCGTATGCGGCTGTCTTTTTTCCCTGGCTGCGCTGTTCGATCAGAAATGTCAGCAGGGTGTTTTTGGCGTTGTCGGCCTTTTGCTGAAAGCCCAGATAGCCGGCTTTTGAATGCAAGCCGCGGCTTGCCTCCAGGGCGGCAACGGCCGAGACTTTTTCCCCTTCGGGACGCGGATCGTTGTCATGGCAGCCGTAAACACGCAGACTGCCGCCGTGCGTGTGCAGTTCTTCAACGTCGAATATTCGAAGTCCGGCGGCGCTGAACATCCGGCTGACCGTGTAAAGAGACAGATATGAATAATGTTCGTGATAGATAGTGTCAAACTGCGTGTATTCGATCAGCCGCATGAGATGGGGAAATTCCAGGGTGATCGTTCCCCCGGGTTTGAGCACTGTTTTCAAACTGGCCGTGAAATCGTTGATATCCGGGACATGGGCATAGACATTGTTGCCGATAATCAAGTCAGCTTGTTTGCCGTCATTGCAAAGTTGTTGCGCCAACGTTGCTCCGAAAAACTTACGTATAACAGGAATGCCTAATTTTTCTGCCGCCGCTGCTGTACTTTCTGTCGGTTCAATACCCAGACAGGGTATGTTGCGGGCAACAATATTTTTAAGCAAATAACCGTCGTTGGAAGCGACTTCAATAACAAAGCTTTCACTTCCCAAGTGGAGCCGATTGCAGATCATGGCACTGTATTGTGCCGCATGATCCAGCCAGCTCGTGGATATGGATGAAAAGTAGGCATAATCCGAACGGAATAGTTCATCCGCTCTGGCATAATCTTCAGTTTGTACCAACCAGCAGTATTCACAAACAAACAGTTTAAGAGGATAATACAATTCGGGCTTGGCCAAATCTTCTTGATTGAGATACGCGTTTGAAGGCGGCGCGGCACCCAAATCAATAAATTGATGTTGCAATGTATTCCCGCAGTGACGGCAGTTCATACGCCGATACCCCGAAAATTGCTGTCGATAATAGGATAGTTTTGATCCCTTTCGGAAATTATGCTGACGGATAATGGCCAGGAAATATTCAATGCCGGGTCATCAAAACGAATTCCCCGCTCATGTCCGGCGCTGTAAAAGGCAGAATGCTGGTAAATCAGTTCAACATTATCTGTCAGTGTCTGGAAACCATGCGCAAAACCTTCCGGGACATATAGCATCCGACGGTTTTCGGCGGTCAGCTCCGTACCAAACCATTGCTTGAAAGTCGGCGATTCCGCCCGTAAATCGATGATCACGTCATATATTGCGCCGGCTGTGCAGCGGACCAACTTCACTTCCGCATGGGGTGCAACTTGATAATGCATGCCCCGTAGCGTGCCTTTTTGTTTATTGAAGGAAATATTGCATTGAACGAGGTTCGGATTCAGTCCATTCGCTTCAAATTCCCGGCGGCAGAAGATCCGGGCAAAAAATCCCCGTTCATCTTCGATTAAGTCCGGGGTGATGATAAATGCTCCTGCCAGTGGTGTTTGTGTGAAAATCATACGGCTTCCCATGGATTGATAAGTATTAGTCCTGGAATTCCAGCAAAATCCTTCACATTACGAGGTTTTAAATTAAACCAAGCCAATACCTGCGCATCCGGTTGAGGACGCATCAACTCTGACAAAAGAGGTTCCGGTAATTCTTTGGTTACCTGATATAGCCTTTCCGCTGTGTTCATGATTTCACCTAACCTTCACCAAAAATAAACATTTATTACAATATTTAAATTAATCAGGCAGCTATCCTGTTTGTCTGATTAACTTCTCCTTGGGGAAAAGATTTTCAGTGGAAATATTGAAAATATCCGTCAAACCGTAACTTTCTGTGGCATCCAATATTTCCAGTCCTATTAATCTCCCCTGGTCATCAAAATCTATGTTTAGTCCCTCATTTATTTCGATTGTTTGCGCAACGTTTTTTTCCTGAAGTCTGATATAAAGGGCATCAACATCTCTATCATATTCAATTTTCATTTATTTGCCTCCCTTTACCATTGCAGTAACAACAACGAGATCTTGATCTTCTTGTGTGTATGTAATTTTTAAAGTCCTGCCTTCCAACATTTTATAAACATTTTTTCTTCCTCGTATAGTGTCTTCTACCCTATCCGGACTATTTATGGTCAATTTGACATCATCTTCTGTTATCATTCGCCATTTCATTTGTCGTTTGGCATGCCTGCTAAATATTAATGTCATTTTTTATCCACACTCAGTAACACCTACCATGATCATTCTGCCCATGCAATATTTTTGCTTTTCGCACTTTCTATGTAGCAATTGAGATGATATATGCTTTGCACTTTGCCGGATTCATAAAAAGCCCTATACCATTCAACGGTTTTTTCAATGGTCTCTTTTCCCGTCCAGACAGGGAACCATTTCAGTTGTATACGGGCTTTGGAGCAATCCAGCCTGAGCAGACCCGCTTCGTGAGGCTGGCTAGGGCTTTGATGGATCTCATAATCAATCCGTGGCCACATTTCTCTAATGTGTTCGACGATTTCGCCAACACTGAGATTATCTTGCTCCGCAGTGCCGAAGTTCCATGCTTCGGCGAATTCTCTGCGGCCTTCCAACAGTTTCTGGCCTAACAGCAAATACCCGCTCAAGGGTTCCAGGACGTGCTGCCAGGGACGTGTGGCGTGAGGATTACGGATTTTCACCTTTTCATCCTTGCTTGCGGCGCGCATAATATCAGGGATGAGCCGGTCGGCCGCCCAGTCGCCACCACCGATGACATTGCCCGCACGGGCGCTGGCAATCAGGATTTCGTGGCTCTTACCGTAATCATCGGGATGGAAAAAGGAGTTTCTCCAGCAGGTGGTTACGATTTCCGCGCAAGCTTTGGAAGCACTATACGGGTCGTAACCGCCAAGAGCGTCGATTTCGCGGTATCCCCATGGCCATTCATGGTTTTCATAGCACTTATCGCTGGTGACAATTACGACAGCGCGAATCGTATTGCACGCTCTTGCCGCTTCGAGAACATTGACCGTTCCCATAACATTGCTGGCAAAGGTTTCCACAGGTTCGAGGTAAGATTGCCGGACGATGGCTTGTGCGGCCAGATGAAAGATAATTTCCGGTTTTTGCTCTTTGAAGATTTGTTTGAGTTTGTCTGTGTTGCGAACGTCTCCAATGACGGATTTGAGCTTCAGGTTGAGTAATTGAAAATGGTTGGGTTCGGTCGGCGGTTGCAGGGAATAACCGGTAACATTTGCGCCCATCTGCGCCAGCCACAGCGCCAGCCAGGAACCCTTGAAGCCGGTGTGGCCGGTGAGGAGGACGTTTTTGTTTTGATAAATGTTGTTGAACATTAGATTAACTCTTGGCTACTCCCATATCTTCCAGGGGGCGCTGCCACTCTCCCAGTATTCTTCCAGTATGCCTTTGTCTCTCAATGCGTCCATACATTTCCAGAAGCCGGTATGCTTGTATGCTATCAACTGGTTGTCCATTGTTATTTTTTCCAGCGGATATTCTTCCCACATGAATTTATCGGCATTATCCGGTAAATAATTAAATACTTCCGGCTTCAGAACGAAAAAACCACCATTAATCCATCCACCGTCTCCCTGAATTTTTTCGTCAAAACTGGATACACGGTTGTCATCTTCTATGCCCAAAAGGCCAAAACGACCCACTGGCTGAACGGCTGTAACGGTGGCAATCTTTCCATGTCCATGGTGAAAATCAATAAGCTTCTTGAGGTTGATATCCGCTAATCCATCGCCATATGTGAGCAGAAATTCTTCGTTTCCTATGTAATGCCGGACTCGTTTTAAACGGCCTGCCGTTTGGGTGTTCAGGCCGGTATCGACCAGGGTGACACGGAATTTTTCCGTGTTGGACCGGTGAACCTCGAAACTGTTTGTCAGCAAATTGACGGTAACGTCAGAATTGTAAACGTAATAATTGAGGAAATATTCTTTGATCATGAAGCTTTTATAACCCAGACAAATGACAAAATCGTTAAAACCCTGTGCCTCAAATATTTTCATCAGATGCCACAAAATGGGTTTTTCCCCTATTTCAATCATAGGTTTGGGTTTTAGGTAGGATTCTTCTGAGATGCGCGTGCCCATGCCGCCCGCAAATATGACAACTTTCATAGAACCCCCTTTTTGAGGATTTTAATCACATTATAATGGAGAGCAAATATCGTGCCATGTTTTGCTCACCGATGTTTTATATTGTAATGTTAACAAAGAGACGGGAGATGGTAAAGAAAAAAGATTAATAAACATATACTTATTGATCGCATCCCGTGATAAATCACACTGCCTCCATACCCCAACGGCATCGTTGAGGTCTTTGTTTACACTGCCAACTATGCTAACTGTATGTTATCATATCATATTCCATGCTATTTTTCTAATGGCGGCCATTAGAAATTGGGGTGTAATGACAAATGCGGGATTATAGAGCAGCAAGACCATTTATGTCACCATTTAAAATTATTTTGCAATTTCTGAGGTTCTAAAACCTTATTTGACAATTATGTTGTGATATTGAAATTCATGGATGACTCAAAACCCCTTAGAGGTTCATGCAATTTTACACGTCTATTTTCTGATTCTTTCTCATACGCCTTTAAAAACCCCTCATGGATGTTCTCTATCAGGTGTCTGCATTCATCCAGAATTTTGACATCACAACTTCTGTGCGCTTCGTTTAACCTTTTGATGATGTAACGGTAGATATCTGACAGGTTTTTTGGAATTTCACCCATAGACATATCAAGAGAAGCATCGAGGATCTCCAGCACATTTGTAACCTTTGACAATTCGACATATTTCTTTTCAAAGTCCTTTTTCTCTACCATTATCCTCACTATGTCAAGTCTATCCATTATCGCTTCATACACCTTAAGAAGCAGTTTTGGTTTATCTTCAGAGTCTACAAGGTTGTCTGCCTTAGAATATTTTGCATATGCGATCATGGAACCCCCTATCTTCTATCAAATAACATCATCTTTGTTTTGTCATATAGTTAACTTGCTGAGTGAGCCAATTCTTAGTCATGTTCGAAGTTGATATAAGCAGTTCAAGGGCATTGAATTTCTTTTCGAGTATTTCTTTTTGCCTTTCGAACCTGCTATTTATCGCATCAAGCCTCTCATTGATACTCGTCGTGTTAGCCGTGATTGAATCTTGAATCAGTTTGATAGACCCTGAATATGGGTCAACATAAAGATTCATCTTTTTATACAGCGAATCATTTAAAGACTTCAAGACATCTATGGTTTCCTGTCTGTTTGATGAAATGGCACTTGTTAATTTGTCGTTGTCAATACTCAGTGTACCGTCTTTTTGAAAACTTATACCGATGGATGAGGCAGAGGTGTAAACCGAATTTTTTTCAACAGTTTCAAAAATTGCCATATGAAGGGAGTTTTTTATGGATGTCAAATTGATATCGCCGAAAAGCGGGTTTGTTTTGCCGTCACTGGATGAATTTTGATTGTTTATATTTGTTATGACATTATTCATGTTCTGAACCAAAGATGTAACCTTCTGGACAACCTGCGAACTATCCTGGGTGATTCTTAACTCTATCGGCTTGTCGATGTTTGTACCAACAAGTTTCAAGATTGTGCCTGAAATTGCATCAGTAACTGTATTTGAGGATGAAGTAATGGTATTGCCGTCAATTATAAATGTCGCATCCTGACCTGACCTTACTGTATTTTTTCTCGTACTACCGGTTACCCCAAGCGTATCCAGAATATTTTTATCGTCAGTCAAGTCATTTATATCTATATTGGCAAGCTTGAGTTTGTAAGTGGTGATTCCATTTTCCGTCATCTCCTCTACAGAAGCGGTTACGCCTGGAATATTTGAACCACCATTGGCAGTATTGATGGCGGTCGCAATCGATTCAAGCGAATCAGTCGAGAGATCCACGTTTACATCATACAAGACATCATCTGTACCCCTCACCTTGATTGTGCCTGATTCAGGGGAGGTAAGACCCAACAAACTCCCTATTGCAGAAGTCTTGTCCGTAAATGTATCGCTGAAAGCATCCAAGCCCGACTCATGTGCAATCTGCTTTGTCGATGTCAGAAGATTTAGTGACTGCAATACGTTTGTAGAGGAACCATTTTTCAAATACATGCTGCCAGCGCCTGTTTTCTCTGATTCAATGAGAAGTTTGTATTCGTTGTTTGAGATACTGAGAACTGTCGCAACAACACCCCCGCCGGAACTGTTGATCCTATCAGCAACATTTATAAGGTTATCCGTAGCCTCAAAGGTAACCTTTTTGTTGTTTACAATAATATCGCCGGATATACCAAGCGCTGTATCCTTTGAATCGAATACATCACTTGAAATCTTCTCAGCCTTTGCAAGCGAGGTTACTTTTATGGAATAATTGCCAGGACCACTTATTGAACCAAGGGAAACGCTCAACACATTGGAAGGAGTTACAGAGGAATCGTTCGAGAAAAGTTCTGAAGAATAAAGATTGTAACCTGTTGCTTTATC
>Ga0116149_1001790_pt1 | contig 25226 bp, 17 predicted proteins | sample AD_UKC057_MetaG_FD_89787 | JGI IMG/M metagenome (GOLD analysis project Ga0116149, IMG submission 89787) | Active sludge microbial communities of municipal wastewater-treating anaerobic digesters from USA - AD_UKC057_MetaG | ecosystem: Engineered > Bioreactor > Anaerobic > Digestate | place: USA...
ATTCTCCGTAAAATTTACTGTTACATCAATGCTCGCTCCGACGCCATACGTGGCGTCCGGTGTCGCCGATGTAATCGACTGTATCGCGGGAGCAATTGCGTCAATCACGATGGTGCTCGTATCGACGAGGTTGCTGCTGACCGGCAGCACGGTTATAGCCGTATTACCGGCCGCGTCCGTCAATTGGGCTGCGCCGATTGTTATTGAAGACACGTTCAGCTCAGGAGTCGTGTGCGGTGACGCAACGCTGTAGCTTCCCGTTGCCGTTACCGATGAAGCAAAATCCAGTATACTTGCGGTGCCGCCGGTATTCAGGTTCAGCGCGATCGGTCCGCCGGTGAGTGATACCGGCTCCGTGAAATTCAGGGTCACGTCAATCGTCGCGGCCTGCCCGTATACACCGTCAGGAGTCGTCGTCGTCACGCTTGTGATAGCTGGCCGTATGCCGTCCACCACGAAGTTACGCATGTCTGCGAGATTCATGCCCGCTGGAATAATGATGCTGCAATCGTTGCCGGAAGCGTCCCGCAGGGTGCCGCCGAGGGAAATGTTTGATACGTTCAGGTCCGGGCTCGCATGGCCAGAAGCGATAGTATACGTACCCGTTGCGGTTATTGAATTGCTGAATGCATTTATCGTAACCGTGGCGCCGGCAAACGAATCCAGATCAAGAACCGTGAACCGCCCGCGAGCGTCACCGGCTCGCTGAAATTAACCGTAACGGCAATGGCGCCGCCGATCCCGTACATGCCATCGGCCGTTGCGGAATCAAGCGAAGATATCATCGGAACGATTGTGTCAATCGCGATGTTCTTGTTATCGGCAAGGTTTTCCGTTGCTGGAAGCGTAAGGTCTGCGTTGTTTCCAGCGGTGTCGGTTAATGTCCCGGCTCCGACAACTATCGTGCTCACGTTGAGGTCGGCGCTGTTATTTCCTGATGCTATAGTGTAGGTCCCGATCGCCTGGTTTGATAATGTGAACGCCGGAATGCTCAGCGTGCCGCCCGAATCAAGCGTGAGGTCAAGCGATCCACCGGCAGACAGCGTTACGTTCTCGCTGAAATTCACGGTGACCGGGATGGTCTGTCCCACCCCGTACGAGCCGTTTGCCTTTGAAGAAGTGATCGACGTAATTGTCGGCTGGGTCGTATCGACCACCAGGTTCGTATTGTTGCTCAGGTTGTTGAAAAACGGCAGGGATGTGCTCGCAGCGACACCGGTGCCGTCAATGAGCGTGGCCCCGGCGCTGAGAACAGCGGAGGCGACATTCAGACTGGCGCTGTTGTCGCCGGGTGCTACCGTGTAGGTCACTGTAACGGAATTTGAGAGGCCGAAAGCAGGAATGCTAAGGACGACACCGTTGTCAAGAGTAAGGTCAAGCGTTCCGCCCGCGAGGGCTACGGGCACGCTGAATGTAAGGGTTATGTCGATGGGCGAGCCTGCGGCATATGATGCGTTGGGAGTAGAGGATGTAATTGATGAAATTTTTGGGGTGCCCCCAAAACCGGGGAGCTCCAATAACGCTGTTTTGTCATCTTCGTTATCATAGAGATCTCCGCGCATGCACGAGGTAAGAGAAAGTAATGCAACCAGAATCACCGGGATTACAGTTCTTTTCATATAATCACACCCTCTAACATATAATTATATTTATATATATATTTTTGTATAATTATTTCAATTGTCAACTTATTAATTATACTTAGAATAGTTTAAAAAGTAATAAACATTATTTTAAAAAAAATACGCCTGGTAGGATTTTTTGTAAAAAAAACAAAATATCAGCAGTGAAATTGATAAAATTCTGATTTATTAATGTTTATTCTTAAAAAAATATGCGGGCATCGACTAGTGATACGCCCTCTCCGGCAGAGTGTATAATAACCGGGTTAAGGTCCAGCTCTGTAATGCTATCGATAGCAGTCATCAATGAAGAAACCCTGCAAATCACTTCTGCGAGGGCCCCGATGTCCAGTGCCTGCTGTCCGCGGTAACCCGCAAGTAATGGGTACGCCTTGAGCTCCTTCAGCATTCCCTCCGCCTCGGACATGGTCACCGGAGCAAGACGCATCGCCCTGTCCTTGAACAGCTCTATGAATACGCCGCCAAATCCGGTCATCACGACAGGTCCGAATGACGGGTCACGGCGCGCCCCGACGAAAAATTCCTCGCCAGGCCGGGCCATTTCCTGGACCAGGAAGCCGTCAACTGTGATATTTTTCCCGGATGCATCAACGACCGCAGCAATCGATTCAGCCTCTGCGCGAACATCCTCCTTTGAGCGGCAGTTGAGCCGTACGCCGCCGACGTCCGTTTTATGCGAAGCGTCACGCGACAGGAGCTTCACCGCGACCGGAAAGCGCAGGTCAATTTCACCGGCACCGCGCGGGTTTTTTGCAACAGCGTAACGCACGGTTTCAAGTCCGGCCGCCGAACAGACTGCAAGCGCCTCGTCGGTGAGGGGTATCCTTTTTTCTGATGCACAGCGTGAGCGGATCGATTCGATCAGAGCGGTCTCTACGGCGTAATCGCATGGGACACCGCGACCGTCCCGACGTTTCTTTTTTTCCTCGTAGTCGCGGTAGCAGCGCAGCGCGCGCACCGACTGCACCGGCATGGTAAAGGTCGGGTACGGGTGGTTCATGTTTATATCCAGGACTTCGGCCGCGTCCGATACGAGCGTCACCGCGACCGGCCTGCCGCTTTTCTCGACCAAATCCTTGACGCCGTTCAGAAATTCGCGCGACATCTTTGCCTCATAGCTTGACTGGTAGCAATGGTTGAATATGATCCCGTCTATGCCGTCGAGAGCCATGGTCTCTTCAAGTATCTTTGTGAATATCGTGTAGTCGAATATCTCGCCCAGGTCCAGCGGGTTCTGGTGGGCAATAACATTCGTGTCGTAAATCGTCCCGATCTTTTCAAGATATGAAGCAGGAAATTCAACGAGGTCGATCCCCTGCTCGGCGCAGGCATCAACCGTGATGACTGCGTGACCGCCGGAACGGGAGAGTACGGCAATCCGGTTCCCTTTCATCGGAGGTATCTTCAGCGCTTTTGCCGTGACCATGAGTTCTTCCTCGTCGTTGACGCGCATGACCGCCGCCTGCTCGAGGGCCGCGCTCACGACATCATCACCGGCCGAGAGCGCCGCAGTGTGGGACTGGGCGATCTTTGCGGTAAGAGGATACCGGTTCGATTTGTACACAATAATCGGCTTGGGCGATTTCATGGCGGCCTCGAAGAAGGCGCGGCCGCGGGAAAAACCCTCAAGGTACAGGATAATGGCCTTCGTGCTCTCGTCCTGTATCAGGTATTCAAGGAAATCGACCTCGTCCAGGTCGAGCTTGTTCCCGACAGCGACGAACTTGTTGAAGAAAATATGGTTTTCTTTCACTATCTTGAGGAGCGTATCACCCACGCCGCCGCTCTGCGTCACGATGGATACGGGACCGAGCTGGGGCTGGCCAGCGGAAAACACGAACGGCATCACCAGCCGCTGGTCTATGCATATCGTCCCGATGCAGTTCGGACCGATGATATGCATGTCATGCTCCCGGGCTATGGCAAGCACTTCACCCTCGAGATTTGTATTGTCGCGGGAGTATTCGCTGAAACCGCCCGATTCTATGACAACGCGCTTGATCCCCTTTTCAGCACAGGCGCGCATAACGCCGGGCACGGTACGTGCGGGAGTAATAATGATTGCCACGTCAGGGACTTCGGGCAGCTGGCTTACATCAGAAAAAACCGGAACGCCATTGAGGTCTCCCGATTCTTTGCCTATTCCGTAGAGCCGGGCCTTGCAGCCGATTTTATGATTGTTCGAGAGTATTATCTGCCCGAGGTTCAGTCGCTTGAGTGAAACGCCAATTACGACCAGGCTTTCAGGGTGGAAAAACTTGTCCAGATGATGACCTTCATTGATTTGAATCTTATTTTCAATGGTTGAAGCTGCCATATCTGTACAATCTCCATTAATCTGTTAATAATTAACCATGTTATAAACACTGTTTACACTGTCAATAATTTAAAGTAAAAAAATTGGTCCTGAAACCAACAGTTGCATCTTTGCAGTTTTTTACATTTTGAGGATATAAACGGTAAGATGAAAATTGGTAGGGAATTGCCCGGATTTACAAGAAAATGATTATCCCTTCTTTTTTAAAATAAAAAGAAGTGTGGCAGCCATTATGTTGAAAAGTATGAATATTCCATACGCCGCATCGTAGGACCGGCTCAGGTCGAAGCTTCTTCCCATGATCGGATAGCCGATACAGTCTATTCCCACAATAACGCCGACATATCGCGCAATCGAGGGATACGCGTCCCGGCCGAAAAATTCAGCTATGATGACAGGTTGTGTTGATACTACCCCGCCCATGGCAAATCCGTAGAATATGACGAAGGCCAGAGCGGTGGCCATGGAATTGACCGCGAACATGAGGCACAAACCTGCGGCATTGCAGGCCATGAGTATCGCGGCCACGTTTTTAGCCTTGAAGTGATCGCACAGGTGCGCCCATGCATATTTGCCGACCGCCCCCGCGAGTGCCGTTCCCGCCATGAGTGCCACGGCGCTGCCGGTGTCAAAACCGATGTCGCTGAAACGCGGTTTAAGCTGGTACATGACGCCCAGAACCGAAGCCATGCTCAAACCGTACGCTATCCCGATCTTCCAGAAATTCCCGCTCCGCGCGGACATGGCAATTGTCCAGTGAGAGGGAGCCTGAAAACATGCGTGACCGTTTTCCCGGCCGGTGCGGCTCCACGCGGTAACCGGCATGATACCGTCGGGATGGAGCCCTTTGTCCTCAGGCCTGTTCCGTACAAGGAGCCACACAATCGGGGCAACCAGGGCAATGCACAGGCTGATCACGAGAAATGCGCTTTCCAGGCCGCCAGCCTCGAGGATGAGCATCGCTGCCGGCGTCAAGATGACACCCGAAAGTGAAATTGCAGCCGTGGCTATACCCATTGCCCTGCCGCGTTTTGCTATGAACCAGTTGTTCACTGCAGTAGCGGAGACAATACCGTTCATACCGCCAATTCCCATCATCATGAGCATGTAGAACAGGTAAAACAGGGCAAGGTTATCCGATACACCCAGGAAATAGAATGAGAGAGCTGTTACTATTGAGCTGGCGCACATGATTGCGCGGGCGCCCACCCTTGTTACGATGGTTCCGTAAAGGAGACCCGCGATTACGCTGACGATATACCCTAGCATGGGACCAAGATTGATATCGGTCCTTGTCCATCCGTGGAGCCGGGTAAGAGGTTCAAGAAACGCGTTGAAGATGTAAAACCCGAGTCCGGCACCCATGAAGTTTGCGATGAACGCGGCAAGTACGATCATCCAGCCGTAAAAAAAGGTCGTCTGCCGGCCCTCAGGCCCGGCAGTCATGGTTTTTCCCGTAAATGTTTGAGACATCGCTTACTTCGGAGCCATCCTGAGAGCACCGTCAAGACGGATTGTCTCGCCGTTGAGCATCGAATTCTCGATAACGTGCAAAACCAATGACGCGAATTCATCCGGTCTCCCCAGGCGCTGCGGGAACGGTACGCTCTTTCCGAGCGCAGACCTCACCTCATCGGTAAAGGAGGCCATCATGGGCGTATCGAATATGCCCGGCGCGACAGTGACGTTTCGTATGCCATACGCGGCCAGCTCGCGCGCGATCGGTAGCGTCATTCCGACAACGCCGGCCTTGGAAGCGGCATAGGCCGCCTGCCCGATCTGTCCGTCAAAGGCGGCGACAGACGCAGTGTTAACGATGACGCCCCTTTCACCGTCATCCCCCGGCATGTTTTCCGACATTTTCATCGCAGCAAGCCTGATGACGTTGAATGTGCCGGTGAGGTTGATCCTCAGGGCGCGCTCGAACTGCTGCAGTTCCATCGGTCCTTTTTTCCCGATGGTCCTGCCGGCATGGGCGATGCCCGCCGCATTAACGACCGCATTGATTGTTCCGAACCGTCCGATCGCGCCATCAATCCCAGCAGCAACATCAGATTCTGATGACACGTCAGCCCTGCAGTATAAAACGCTGCCGCCGAGTTCCTTCTCGAGGTTTTTCCCGCGCTCGTCCGTAAGGTCGAGCATGGTCACCCTGCCTCCGGATTTTACCAGTGCCCTCACTACGGCTTCCCCGAGTCCGGAGGCACCGCCGGTCACCAGTGCAGAAACATCAGATAGTTTCATGGTATTAATCCTGTTGTATATATTTAATGGAACCGCTCCCCGTAATTCCGGGTCCTACACATGTGCTGCACAGTATCAGGTTCGGTGAAAAAAATTCAATTCTATTTCTGATGCGCCTGATTTTTTGTTGACTTTTACAACTATTAGTACTATAATTATTGTTATAACAACTAATTTGGAATGGATATGCCGAGAAAAACCGAACAATCCTCAACGGATTTCACGCATCCCACACTCGATGAGGGTATCGAGATGCTTGAAAAAGCCTCCAGGCTAACATTCCGCATATTCGAAAATTCAGCCGGATTCCTGCTCAACAACACCGCCGGGAGGCTGCGGCTCGAGATGCTGAGATCATTCAAGTTCCGCGGCTATACGATAACCCCGGACCAGTGGGTTGTCCTGAATGCCGTCGCCGAGCACGAAGGCATTTGCCAGCGCGACCTTGCCGGCAAGACGCTTAAAGACAGGCCCACCGTCACCCGTATACTCGATATTCTCGAAGCAAACAGGCTCATAGCGCGGCGGCCCGGAACCGATGACCGACGCATGTTCAAACTATACCTCACGGATGAAGGGAAGAAAAACATCGAAACGTTCAACTCGATCGTATCCGAAATTGACCGTAAGGCTTTCGGTAACTTATCGGAACAGGAGATGTCCAGATTCAAGAAGACCCTTTCAAAAATTATGGATAACCTGGAGGCCAGGCATACGCTCGATGAATCATAATGATAGGACAATCAACTTCAAACAATATCTTATCGCAGTTTTAATTTCTGCCATTCTGTCGCCGGCAATCCTTGGTGACGCACATGCGGATGAGATGAAGCTTTCCTGGAAAGAGTGCGTGACGATAACGATGGACAAGAACCCGGAGCTGAAATCCTCCCGCGAGCTTATCATACAGAGCAAGGCTAAAGTAGGCTCGGCCATAAGCGGTTACCTGCCCCAGATCAGCGCGAACCTGGGAGCAACCGTGTCCCGCCAGACGAGCCAGGACCAGACTACGCAAAAATATTCGACCAATGTTAACCAGATACTGGTAAACGAAGCAACGAAGAAGAAGTGGGATGATTCCTATTCCTATTCATACGGCATCAGCGGCAGGCAGATGATCTTCGACGGGCTTAAAACAGTGTTTGACATCAAGTCCGCGGAGAGTCTTGTCGACCAGTCGAAGTACCGGCACCAGGTATCGTCGTCACAGGTCAGGCTGGACCTGAGAACATCGTATGTCCGGCTCATGAAATCCCAGGAATCGATTGATCTTCTGCGGCAGATAGCCAGCAGGTGGAAGAAGAATCTCGACCTCGTCACAATGCGTTACCGGGCCGGCCGCGAGCACAGGGGGTCGGTCTTGAACGCGGAGGCCAACCTCGCACAGGCGCGGCTCGAACTGCAGCAGGCGGAGCGCGGTTTACGGATCTCGCAGCTTGAGCTCCTCCGCCAGATGGGCGTACCGGTATATGCCCCTGTCTCGGCCGATGAAAAGCTCGCAGGGAAAATTGCTTCATCAGGTCGTCCCGATTTATACGTACTGTTGAAAACTCATCCGCTCGTCCTCCAGGCCGAGAAACAGCGCGAAGCTTCCGAGTATGGCAAAAAATCTAAAATTGCCGCGTTCTCGCCGGTCATCAGCGCGACCGGAAGCGCCGGGAAATCGGACAGCTCATTTCCGGCTGGCAGGACAAACCTTTCCGCCGGCCTGGACGTTTCAGTGCCCCTCTTCACCGGCGGGAGCAATTACTTCAATTACCGCGCTTCAGAATCGGAGGTCCGCAAGCTCAAGGCCGATGAACAGGCAACAAGGGAAAAGGTACTGCTCGACCTTGAGCAGAAGTGGAACGACTGGCAGAACAGCATCGGGCAGACGGCAGTACGCCGCAAGTTCGTGGAAGCCGCCGAGGAGCGCTCCCGCATAGCTGAATCGCAATATTCAATCGGCCTGATCCAGTTTGATAACTGGATCATCATCGAAAACGAGCTTGCCCTGGCTAAAAAATATTATCTTGATGCACTCGCGAGCGAGCTCGTTGCAGAAGCAGCATGGATACAGGCGCAAGGAGAAACACTGTCGTATGATAAATAAAAAACGATCCGCAATTATCTTCTCCATCCTTATTTGCATCTCTGTAATAATGGTTTTTCTTGTCTGCGGCAAAAACAAGAGCACTCTGACCATAGAAAAAATCATATCGCCCCACTATGGGGCCATCAGCGTCTCGATCTCTGCGACCGGGACGGTACTCCCCAGGAACAGGCTCGAGATTAAGCCCGCCATCAACGGAAGGGTCGAATCGATACTGGTGACCGAGGGCCAGTCCGTACGCGCGGGTCAGATCCTCGCCTGGATGAGCTCCACGGAACGTGCGGCGCTCATCGACGCTGCCCGTGCACAGGGAGCACAATCGGTGAAATACTGGGAGCAGGCCTACAAGCCCATTCCGATCATAGCGCCAATAAGCGGCACCGTAATCGTCCGCTCGATCGAGCCCGGCCAGTCCGTAACGGAGGCGACGGCCATCCTGGTACTGTCCGACCGACTCATCGTGCGCGCTGACGTGGATGAAACCGACATCGGCCGTGTAATGGTCGGCCAGGACGTCATCATAAACCTTGATGCGTACCCTGATGTTCAGACGAAAGGCAGGGTTGAGTTGATATCGTTCGAATCCAAAACCGTCAACAATGTAACCATGTACGAGGTCGACGTCATTCCGGATACGGTGCCTTCGGTATTTCGGTCAGGCATGACGTCCAACGTCAACATTATTGAAAAGACCGATGACCACGTACTCCTCCTTCCCGCTGACGCGGTCTACACGGATGGCCAGGCGAATTACGTATGGCTGGTAAAAGATAAAAAAAGCACTCCCGTTAAAAGGGAGTTGAAAATCGGGATAACAGACGACCAGAATGCGGAGATCCTCTCCGGGATTACCGAAAAAGACCGTGTAGCGGTCATGATTGATACATCCCGGAAGCTGGAAGCTAAAAACAGCACCAACCCGTTCATGCCTTCACGTAAAAAAGCGAAATGACGGCCGGCAATGATTGAGTTAAAAAACGTTTCCAAAGTATATGACACCGGCACAATCAAGGTGCACGCCCTCAACGATGTATCCCTCACCATTGACGAGGGCGAATTCATTGCAATCATGGGGCCGTCCGGATCCGGCAAATCGACGATGCTCAACATCCTCGGTTTTCTTGATAAGCCTGATGCCGGTTCTTATCATCTCATGGGTAACGATATATCCTCTCTCTCGGATGATGATCTTTCCCTTATCAGGAACGCCACCGCCGGCTTCGTCTTCCAGCAGTTCAACCTCCTTCCCCGGATGACGGCGGTCGATAACACGGGCCTGCCCCTGGTTTATGCAGGCAAGCGCAACTATCGGCAGGCCGCGCTGGAGCAGCTCAAACGCGTCATGCTTTCTCATCGTGAAGAGCATGTCCCGAACGAGCTGTCGGGCGGCGAGCAGCAGCGTGTCGCCATAGCGCGCGCCATGGTCAACAATCCCCGGATACTCTTCGCTGACGAGCCGACCGGCAACCTTGACACGAAAAGCGAGGAGGAGATAATCGGCCTTCTTGAAAAACTGAACGCGGACGGCATAACGATCATCATGGTGACCCATGAAAACGAGATAGCCGCGCACGCGGGACGGATCATACGCATGCGCGATGGCGTCATAATCTCCGACGAAAAAAAACGGGGCAGGAAACGACCTTCCCCGCAGTCCGCAGTGCCGCTCGACGAGATTCTGGGGGGCAAGCATTCATACCTGGGTACTGCCGAATTCATAGATTACCTGAGGCAGGCGCTGGGCGCGATATTTTCCCATAAAATGCGCTCACTGCTCTCCATGCTGGGGATAATGATCGGGGTCGCGGCAGTTATTTCCATGATAGCCATCGGTGAGGGCGCGAAAGAGTCGATCAAGCAAAGCATGAGCTCGCTGGGCTCCAACCTTGTTTCAATCAGGCCCGGCTCCCGTAAACAGATGAGCATTGCCATGGAATCCGGCAAGTTCGTCCGATTCACCCTCAAGGACAGCAAGGCTATTTCCCGCCTTCCCGAGGTAAAGCTCGTATCGGAATCTGTAACCGGCAGGGCCCAGATCGTATTCAACAACAAAAACTGGAATACGCAACTCTGGGGTACGGGCGTTAATTTTCCGTACATGCGCGCGGCAGTGCCTATCATGGGACGATTCTTTACCGATGATGAACTCCGTTCCCGGGCAAAGGTCGCTGTTATCGGTGCAACCCCCGTCAGGGAGCTTTTCGGGGGGGAGGACCCGGTCGGCCGGACCATTAAAGTCAACCGTATCAATTTCAGGATAATCGGCGTCCTCCCGGTGAAAGGCATGTCTTTCATGCACGACCAGGACGACATGGTGGTCGTCCCGGTAACCACCGCCATGTACCGGATTCTTGGAAAAGAATTTCTCGATTCCATCGATGTCCAAGTGAAGAACGATACAATTATCGACCAGGCCATCGCTTCGATGACCGACCTCATAAACAAGAGACAGCGGCTTGATCCGGTCACGGACAGTGATTCATTCGAGATCCGGGACATGGCCGAGATTCGCGATATGATAACGAGCACGACGAAAACGATGAGCCTTCTCCTCGGCATCGTCGCGGCAATATCGCTTTTCGTGGGCGGGATCGGCATCATGAACATCATGCTTGTATCCGTCAAGGAGCGCATAAAGGAGATCGGGCTCAGGAAGGCGATCGGGGCACGCCGGAAGGACATCCTCATCCAGTTTCTTATAGAAGCGGCTATCCTTACCCTTTCCGGGGGGGTCGCGGGCATACTCCTGGGCTCGGGTATCCCGGCGTTGATTTCTTTTATGGCAGACTGGACCGTGCGGATATCTCTCTCTGCAGTTTTGCTCTCGACCTTTTTCTCGATATTAATCGGCGTCGTCTTCGGCCTGTGGCCCGCGGTACAGGCGTCCCGCCTGCATCCGATAGAGGCGCTTCGGTACGAGTAGCGTGCGCCCTACACCGCGTACTTTTGTCCCCTCTTGCGGTCAAGCGCATTGAGAACGCGCTTTCTCATCCGGATGCTTTTCGGCGTGATCTCCAGCAGTTCGTCGTCTTCAATATATGCGATTGCCTGCTCGAGCGAAAACAGGCGCGGCGGCGTGAGTCGTATCGCTTCGTCCGAGCCAGAGGCCCGCATGTTGGTAAGCTTCTTGGTCTTGCAGGGGTTTACTTCCATGTCGTTCTCGCGGCTGTTCTCGCCGATGATCATGCCCTCGTACACGGGCACGCCGGAACCGATGAACAGGGTTCCGCGCTCCTGCAGGTTGTCCAGCGCGAAGGCGTTCGAGGTGCCCGCTTCCATGGCGATCAGGACGCCCCTGTTCCTCGAAGGGAGGGCGCCCTTGTGCGGCTCGTAGCCCTCGAAGCACTGGTTCATTATACCGGTGCCCCGAGTATCCGTTAAAAATTCGCCGCGGAAGCCGATAAGGCCGCGCGACGGCACCTTCATCTCGAGGCGCGTGTACCCGTCGACGCCCTGCGTCATGCTGAGCAGCTCCGCCCTCCGCTTGCCCAGCTTTTCTATGACGACGCCGGAGTACTCCTCGTCCACGTCGATGATGGCCATTTCCATCGGCTCATGCCTGGCGCCGTTGATCTCCTTGTATATGACCTGCGGCCGCGACACCTGGAACTCGTATCCTTCCCGCCGCATGTTCTCGATCAGGATCGAGAGCTGCAGCTCGCCGCGGCCCTTTACCGTGAACGAGTCCTTGTTGCCCGCGCGCTCGATGACCAGGCTCACGTTGGTCTCGAGCTCTTTCTCAAGCCGCTCCCACACGTGGCGCGACGTGACATACTTTCCTTCCTTTCCAAGGAAAGGCGAATCGTTTATCTGGAACGTAATCGCGATAGTCGGCTCGTCGATCTGTATCGCCGGCAGCGCCACCGGGTTGTCTCCGCCCGCAAGCGTGTCCCCGAGGTCTATCCTGTCAAAGCCGGCGACGGCGACGATGTCCCCGGCGTATGCTTCCCGGATCTCCGCTTTCTTGAGCCCCCGGTACTCGAAGAGCTTGGTTATTTTACCCTTGATCGGCTCACCCTTCTGTTTGAGGAGCATAATCTCGTCGCCGGCACGGAGCACACCGTTGTGGATCTTTCCCGTTCCGATCTTGCCTATGTAATTGTCGTATCCCACCGCCGACACCAGGTACTGCGGGTCAAGCCCCCGGTCGCCCCCCGGCTCGCCGACGTGCTTGATAATGGTGTCGAAGAGCGGCACCATGTCGGTATGCTCGTCGTAGAGCTTGTAGTGCGAATCACCGTTCTTCGCTGACGCGAAAATGACGGGGAAATCGAGCTGCTCGTCGGTCGCGTTGAGCTCTATGAAGAGGTCGAATATCATGTCCACGACCTCTTCCGGCCTGCTGTTCGGCCGGTCGATCTTGTTCACCACGACGATCGGCTTGTGGCCGACGGCCAGCGATTTCTTGAGCACGTATTTGGTCTGCGGCATGGTGCCCTCGAACGCGTCCACGACGAGGAGGACCGAATCCACCATACTGAGAATGCGCTGCACCTCGCCGCCGAAATCCGCGTGTCCCGGCGTGTCCACGATGTTTATCTTGAAGTCCTTGTAGAAAAACGACGCGTTTTTCGAGAAGATGGTGATGCCCCGTTCTTTTTCCAGGTCGTTTGAGTCCATGACCCGCTCTTCGACGCGCTCATTTTCGCGGAAGGTGCCCGACTGGCGGAGCATGCAGTCGACGAGGGTCGTCTTGCCGTGGTCGACGTGGGCTATAATGGCTATGTTGCGTATATTCTGCATGAAATCGTCCTGTAAATGATATCTGGCGCTTTCTAACGGAGGGTGGCTTGTTTGCAAGACATTTTTTGGAGAACGCTGAAAAAGCTGTCTTCCGACTGCCGGAAGCCGGGTACGGTCACAACCCCCGCATCTGCTCGGACCTGATGAGGGACTCATCGCGGGATTCAAGCACGGAGTTTATCGTCGCCAGCATCTTCCCGCGGTCTTTTTGCAGCGTGCCGTTTATCGGCAGGTAATTGGACGCGTGAATGCCGACGAATTTCATGCCGTCCACGGTCAGGTTCTCGAACAGTATCTTCATTTCCTCGAGTGTTTCGAACGCGTCGGGCAGCTCGAACATGCCTGACTGCATCTTTCGGTGCAGGACGGTGCCCGGGACCGGCGTGATCGTGAGAGCGGCCAGGTAGTGCGGCTTCATTTCGTTGGTGATGGCGGCGGTGGCCAGCGCGTGCTCGCGCGAGCGCGGCCCCCTGCCCGCGAGACCGAGCAGTATCATGGACGAGAGGTTCATGCCGGCCTCGACGAGGCGCCGTCCCGCCTCCAGCATCTCCGCGGCGGTCACTCCCTTGCGCACCTCTTCCAGGAGCCGGTCGTCGCCCGTCTCGACCCCGAGATATACCTTTTTGAGGCCCGCTTCACGCAGGGCCCGAAGCTCGGAAATGTCCTTGGCGAGCGTGCTTGCCGGACCGACATAGGTCCCCACGTGGCGCAATGACGGGAACGCCCGCTTCAGCTCGGCGAGTATCTCGAGCAGAATCCCGGTTTCTATTGCAACCGCATCACCGTCGCAGAGGAAGACCTTGTCCATGTCTCCATAATATTTTTGCGCTTCGCGGATATCTTCCTTGATCTCGTCCAGGTCCCTGACCCGGTATTTCTTGTCCTTGTACATCCCGCAGAAGGTACAGGCATTGTGCGAGCACCCGATGGTGCACTGGAGGAGGTAGCTGTTCGCCTCGCTGAACGGGCGGAAGATGTTTCCTTCGTAGCGCATGGATTATTCCGGGCGTATCATGTGGTTTCGAGGAGCATTTCCCTGCCCCTGTCATAGGCGGCCAGGTTTATCTCCAGGCGGTCGGCCGGCATGCTCCGCGCGATAACGGTTTTGAAGTCGTCACGGTCAAACGGCAGCAGCCCCGTGGCAGCCACTGCTCCCAGCATGATCACGTTTCCCAGTATCGGGTTGCCGAGCTTCATCGCCTCATCCGTCGCGTCGATGAGCACGACCCGGCCGGTAAGGCGCCCCAGCGCCTCGCGTATGCTGCCGGGATCAGGGTACTCCATCTCGCCGGCTATGACACCGACCGGGTATATCGGCCGCGTGTTGCTCAGTACCGTGGCCCGTTCGTTCCCGTAATAGGCCATGACACGTATCGCCTCGATCGGCTCGAGCGCGACAACGATGTCCGCCTGCCCGCGGGGTATCTGCGGGCTCCACGCCGAGCTTCCGGATATCCGGAGATGGCTCATGACAGAGCCGCCGCGCTGCGACACGCCGAAGGTCTCGCCGATGGTGACGAAGTAGCCCTGGTCCGACAGGATGTTGCCCAGCATGCGCGACGCGAGCACGTTGCCCTGTCCGCCCACGCCGGTTATGATGACATTGAAGGGGTCGTTGCCGATGCCGCTGTTTTTCACGCCCGCGCCTCCGTTTTCCGTATGGCTCCCGAAGGGCAGATCGAGGCGCACACGCCGCACCCGGCGCAGATCACCTCGTCGACGACCGCTACGCCGCGCTCCGGGTCCCATACCAGCCCGGGGCAGCGGAAGATCCTGGTGCAGAACCGGTTGCAGCCGCAGTTTTCGCCAATGCAAACGTTTTCGTCCACCCGCACCTCGAACTTTTTCTTCCCCTTTTTCGCAGGAGACAGGGCGCACATCTGCTTCATGATGAGCACGCGCGCGCCCCCTTCCTCCATGAGCCTGAGGAGCGCGGTCTGCGTGCCGTCGATGTCGAACGGGTCCGCGTATTCCACCGTGGCGCCAAGCGACCTGCATACGGCGGCCGGATCGATGTCCGGAAGCTCGTGCCCGGTCGCGTCAAGCGGCGTTCCGGGATGCGGCTGGAAGCCGGTCATGGCCGTTCCGCTGTTGTCGAGCAGTATGAAGATGACGTCCGATTTGTTGTGCACCGCGTTCACAAGCGCCGGAATCGCGGCGTGGAAGAACGTGGAATCTCCGCATACCGTGACGATCGGCTGGTCCATGCCGAACTGTTTCAGCTTGCCGAACCCGCTCGCGATTCCGATGCCGGAGCCCATGGAGTGGGACGTCTTCATGGTATTGAACCCGCAGGGGAGAAAACCGAGCGTGTAGCAGCCGATGTCGCCGCACGTAAATCCGTGACGGTTGTCTATCGCCAGCGCGTTGTGAATGTTCCAGAATGAGGCGCGATGCGGGCACCCGGGGCAGAACGTGAGGTCGCGGACCGGGGAGAGGGTTTTAAGCATCTCCTGCGCTGCCGCCTCGTAGTCTGCCGGCATGGGGCTGTACGTTATCCCGAGAATCTTCGCGCACGCGTCCACGACGATGTCCGGGTTCATTTCGCCCGTCATGGGGATGGTGCCATCGTTTTTTCCGTAAAATTTAATGATCCCGACCTCGGCCGCCATTTCAGCAGCGAGTATCTTGACATTCTCCTCGGTAAATGGAAGGACCTCTTCCACGAACAGGATTTTGTCCGCCCGCGAAAGGCTCTTTTTTATAAGCTCCGGCGGCAGCGGCCAGGTCGTGCCGAGCTTCAGCACGCCGACGCGGCCCCCTGCGTTCAGGAGCCGCACCGCCTCGAGGCTGTAGAGGTTGCACGCGCTGCTCGTGATGATGAGCAGTTCGGGCTTTTCCGGGCCCGTATAGGTATTGAAGGGGGATTTTTCGAACAGCTCCCTCGCCTTTTTCAGCTTGTTCTGGAGAAGAACGTGGTTCTTCGGCACCGGCATGGTCACGACCGGGCCCGTGTCAGGGTCGCCCAGCGGACCGTCATACCTGAACACGGCCTTTTTATCCGTGGGCGGGAGATCCCCTATGGTAACGTTCCCGCTGGCGTGGGAGAGGCGCGTCACGCTTCTCATCATGACCAGCGAGCGCAGCTCCTCCGACAGACCGAAGGCCCAGGCGGTCATGTCCTTGGCCTCCTGGAAATCGCCCGGCTCAAGGAGCGGCAGCTCGAGCATGCGCGCGAAATGACGGGACTCGCCCTCGTTTATGCTGGAGAGCGCGCCCGGGTCGTCGCAGTGGACCAGCACCATGCCGCCCCTGGTGCCCGAGAGGGCCACGTGCAGCAGGAAGTCGGAGGCCACGTTTACGCCGTTCTGCTTCATGGCGCAGATCGACCGGAGGCCGGCGATTGAGGCGGCGAAGGCCACCTCGACCGCAACCTTTTCGTTTACGGACCACTCGACGTATATGTTGCGCTCCCGCGATGCGCGGGAAAGTTGTTCAATTATCTCGGACGACGGGGTGCCGGGATAGGCGCTTGCCACGCCCACGCCCGCCTCGAGCGCGCCGCGTACAATTGCGTCGTTTCCCATCATGAGATACCGGGTGCCGCTCTTCGTGTCAAACAGGTATGACATTACCGTCCGCCTCTCTGCACCGTAATCGACGAAAGCCTGACCGCGGCGCATCGGCCGCTGCCGGTGTTTACCAGGCCCTCGCCCGCCGCCTTCTCCATGGCGCGGCGCTTCTTGTTTCCCGCCGCAGCCGCCAGGTGCTCCCTGTTCTCTTTCGGTAAATCGCTCACCTCGAGATACCCGTCGCGCACGGCGCCGTTGACCGCGTCCGCGCCCCGTTCTGTCCTGATGATGAGCGTATTGCTGTCCGTACGGCCCTCGTGCACCCCGACTGACAGGTCCGCAAACTCCGCGGTCATATCGAAGCAGTAACCGCATCCCTCCGGGACCTGCTCCCTCACTTCCGGCAGCGGTATCTCGACCGTGCCGTTCTTCGTGAAAATCTCCATCTTCTCGGCCGGCGGCGGAGGGATGTCCATTTTTATGATTGCATTAAGATCAACGCGCCCTTCGAGCAGTTTCCTGAACCGGCGGTAATCCAGCGCCCAGGTACAGAATATTCCGGCCACCAGCGCTGTCGGATCCGTAAAATTCTTTTCTTTCATGGGATTGGAGCGGATCTGGGCCAGCGCGAGCGCCTGGCAGGGGGTCGCGACCACGCCTATGCGTTTATAGCCCTCTTTCATCGCCTGGTTGAATGCAGAGACGGTCGGAGCCGCAGAATAATTTGATGACGCTGACTCCGCGACGGACGCCGGGCTGGTAACAATGCGCGGAACCGGGCGCAATCCGTCTCGACCCGTGAGCACTGCCGCGTCAAGTATCTTCTTCTGAAGCGCGTAGGTCATAATTGCCGACACGGTGCCGCCGGCCTGGAAATTGCCCTTTTTCATTTTATGTCCGGCGCGTGCGGCCTTAATATCGATATAATGCCCGAGCGGCTCGCCGGTATAGGGTTTCCCGAAAACGGTCAGAGAAGCCTCGTCCAGATCTACTTCGACTTTCGGGCAATAGGCAAAGCACCTCCCCTCCGGGCGCGTACAGGGGAAAAGAAGCGCCGTTTTCCCGTCATGGGACTTGAGGTAGGGACAGAGCGATACGCAGGCGCCGCAGCCGGTGCAGAGCCCGGCGTCGATAACTGCCGCGATGAGCTCGTTAGAGCCGAGGACCTTCATCGACTGCCTCTCGAAGATTTATTGGACAGTAACCGGTTCATAGTACCATACATTTCCATCCCGCGGTCCCGTGTCAATAGTTTTACGGCCGTTCCCGCTGCCGGCTCTTCCAGAACCCGTACGAGAAATATATCACGGCGCCGGCCGCCAGCCACAGGATGAACCTCAGGAAGGTAATGGCCGGAAGGCCCGCCACCAGGTATGCGCACATCCCGATGCCGGCGATGGAAACAGCCGTCACGAACGGTACGCGGAACCCCCGATCGCGGTTCGGCTCGATCTTCCGGAGCATGAGCACCCCGACGCACACGAGCATGAAGGAGAAGAGCGTGCCGACGTTGGTGAGGTCCACCATCTCGTCGATGCTGGTGAAGGCCGAGAGGACCCCGACGAAGAGCCCGGTCAACACGATGTTCACGTGCGGGGTCCGGTAGCGCGGGTGCACTTTCGCGAACGATTTGGGGAACAGGCCGTCCCGGGCCATCGAGAAGAAGATGCGGGTCTGGCCCGTCTGGAGCACCAGAAGCACGGCCGTGTGCGCGATTACCGAGCCGAAGGCAATGATCCCGGCAGCCCAGCCCAGGTTGTGAAAATTCATCGCCACGGTGAGCGGTTCGGCCTTGTTTGACTGGTTGAAGGCCGAGAGCGGCATCATCCCGGTGAGGATCGCCGCCACTATGATATAGATGATCGTGCATATGATGAGCGAGCCAATGATGCCGATCGGCAGGTCCCGGCGCGGGTTGCGCGTCTCTTCCGCCACGGTTGATACCGCGTCGAAACCGATATAGGCGAAAAATACGATCGCCGCGCCCGCCTGTACCCCCTTCCAGCCGTTAGGTATGAATGGCGTCCAGTTGTCCGGGGTCACGTAAAAGCTGCCGACGAGCACGAAAAATGCCAGCACGATGAGCTTGAGGAGCACCATGATGCCGTTGAAGCGCGCCGATTCCTTGATACCCCGGTAGAGGACATATGTGACCAACGCGACGATCATCATCGCCGGCAGGTTGAAGATTACCGGCACCCCGAATACGCGGGGCGCGTGTGAAATGGCCGCGTGCGCGCTGCCCAAACCGGCCATGACGTCCTGGAGCGTTTTACCGCCGGCCAGCTGCTCCCGGACGAGGACGCAGGCGCTGCCGAACATTTCCGTGATACGGGTATCCGGCAGGCCGCTCAGCATGGCCTGCGCTGCGTTGAACATGCTCTCGCCGTGAAGCGCTGTGCGATAATCGGTAACGAGCCATGCCGGCAGGTTCACGCCGAACCCGCGCAGCAGCTCCTTGAAATAGCCGGACCAGGAAATGGCTATGGCCACGTTGCCGATGGCGTATTCGATGATCAGGTCCCAGCCGATGATCCACGCCACGAACTCGCCCATGGTCAGGTACGCGTACGTGTACGCCGAGCCGGAAACCGGGACCATGGAGGAAAGCTCGGCGTAACAGAGCGCCGTGAATCCGCATGCCACTCCGGTGACAACGAAGGAGAGGATGATCGCGGGCCCCGCACCAGGCCGGGCGGCGTCGCCAACCGCCGCGGTGCCCACGGTGGCGAATATGCCGGCGCCGATGATACCGCCGATCCCCAGGAGCACCAGGTCTTTCGCCGTGAGAACGCGCCTGAGCCCGCGGGTATCGTCGCGCGTTTCGGCAAGCATGTCACCGATGTTCTTTCTTCTCAGGAGCTGCTTGAATAGATGCATATGTTAGTGTTTACGGCCCGGAACAGGAATGGTTCATCGACGTTTACTCATGTTGATTGAACGAGGCGTTTCACGTCAATTATTATTTCGACGGGTCAGCCCAATGGAATCGTAATGTAAACCGTCCCGCCGACCGTGGTGCGTTGCGCCGCAAAGGGGGTCTTTTCGGTCAGGCGGAGCATCTTCCCGTTCTCGCGCATCACGGTAAACGTCATCTCCAGTATCCCCTCGTGTATGCCGATAGAAACGAGATAATCTATTATGATCGTGCCCACACCGCGGTCCTGGTAATCGTCCCTGACGACAAGCGAGATCTCGGCCGTATGCTTTTTCAGATCGACCACGTACTGTCCGATGCCGATGACCGTTTCCGGACCGTCATCGTCGAGGAGCACCAGTATGATCAGCTCTTTTGAATAATCAATCGCGCAGTACCGCTCCAGCGTTTTCTGCGGAACATATTCAATATCGGCGAAGAAACGGGTGTACAGGCTCTTGTCAGAGAGAGAGTAAAAGAACTTGCGGAGGTTTTCCAGGTCGCTCATCTTCACCGGGCGGAGGAACACGTTGAGCCCGCTTGCCGTCTTGCGGTATGCCTCCAGGCGGGCGCGGTACTCGCCGGCCTCTCCCTCGATGAATTCGTGGTCGGCCGCGATGAGCCCCAGCCTCCGCGCCTCGTCATGGAGCCATTTCCTGAACTTCGGGTGCGCGATCGTGATGAGCGAGAGCGCGCGCTCTCTCAAGTTCTTGCCGTGGAGATACGCGATGCCATACTCGGTCACAACGTACCTGACGTCGCCCCGCCCCAGCGTGGCGCTTGCCCCGGTGTCAAGCACCGGCACGATGCGCGACCGCATGCCGTCGTTTGAAGTCGAACGCATGGTGAGAATTGTCTTTCCGCCCGGAGCCAGGGCGGCCCCCCGCATGAAGTCCACATGCCCGCCGATCCCGCTGTAGAGGCTCGTTCCCAGGGATTCGGCTGTTGACTGTCCGGACAGGTCGATCTGCAGGGCCGTATTTATGGCCGTTATGTTTTCCTGCCTACCGATGACCATGGGGCTGTTCGTATAGTCGATCGGCCTGAACTCGATGCTGTCATTGTTGTCGATGAAGGCATAGGTATCCGCGCTTCCCATGCAGAACGAAGCGACCGACTTCCCGCGATCGAGGCTTTTTTTCGCGTTCGTGACGACCCCGGCCCGCATCAGGTCCACGATGCCGTCGCCGAGCAGCTCCGTGTGTATGCCGAGGTCCTTCTTGTCCTTCAGGCTCGCGATGACCGAGTTCGGTATGGCGCCGTACCCGACCTGGAGCGTGTCCCCGTCGCGCACGATCCGTGCCACGTACCGCCCGATCTCGCCGGATATAACGTCGGCGGGCGGCGCATCGTATACGAGCAGCGGCTCGTCATGGTGAACGAGAAAGTCAATCATATCTGCGCCGATCAGCGATTCGCCGTACACGCAGGGCATGTTCGCGTTCACCTGCGCGACGACCAGGTCGGCGCACTCCACCGCCGCCTTCACGATGTCCACGCTGACGCCCAGGCTCATGTTCCCGTCACTGTCCGGGAGAGATACCTGCACCAGCGCGACGTCCGGATGTATCCTCCTCTGGCGGAACAGCAGCGGTATCTCCGAAAGGTACGCGGGCGTGTAGTCTCCCAGGCCGCGGCGGACCGTTTCACGCGAGCTGTCGCTTATGAAAAAGGAGTTGTGGCGAAAATTCTCGGCAAACCTCTTTTCGGCGTACGGCGCGACGCCGAGCGTCCACACATGTATTATCTGCGATCCGTAAATGCGGTGCGTCTTCGAATCCACGTAGGAAACAAGCGACTTCATTAGAAATTGCGGCTCTCCGCAGGAGGAGCCGATGAAAATGCTGCTGCCGCGGTGTATCCGCCCGAAGATATCGTCAGTCGGGATGAATTTTTCCGGGTACTTTTCTCTCAATGAATCGAGATGCCGTATGTCCTGTCGTTTCATGGATGGAGCGCCTGGTATTGTTCAGTGTTGATCGTGTTTCTAAGCGCCCGGCAGCGACGTGTCAAGATATAAATAGACGATACGGAGCGGCATCCCCGCGCCGGCCTCAGGCTGAACGGCCATGCGCCATGCTCCGCGAGTATTTCCACATCAGGCTCAGGAGCTTGAATATATGCTCGAAATTGGGTATGACGGGGATCCGGTAATCCTTCGCTATCGCCGAGTGCTCCAGGATGGTCTGCCCGCCGAAAAAGTGCACAAGTACGGGCATCTCCGGGTGCCGCTGGCGCATCCTGCTGACGTTGTCCCAGTTGAAGGCTGCAAACGGCGAGCTTATCGACATGAGCACGATCGCGTCGAACAGGCCCGAATCCATGAAAAGCTCCAGTATCCGGTTGAAGCTCTCTTGCGGTCCCATCTTTTCGACCGATGCCCAGGTATCGATCGGGTTGCGTATGGGCGCCCAGTCGGGGAAATACTCCCGCAGCTTCGTCACCATGCCTTCCGTCAGGTCCGGGAGCTCGAGCCCGTACTTTTCCGCGAAATCCGACGACAGGACGCAGCCCGAGCCGGAGACCGAGATGACGCCGATTTTGTTGGAGCGGAGCACCGGGTACTGGCACACGATCGACAGCGCCTCGAAAAGCTCCTCGTAGGTCTCCACCATGATCATGCCGAACTGACGCGCCACGGCTTCGACGATAGCGAAGCTGCCGGCCATGGAGCCGGTGTGCGACGAAACGGCGATCTTGCCCTTCTCGCTCTTGCCCGCTTTTAAGAGCACGATGGGCTTGCGCCAGCGGTCGCGGTTGAGCGCAAGAAGTGACTTGAAGCGCTCCCCGTCCCGGATGTCCTCCAGGTACATGCCGATCGCGTGGGTCTTCCCGTCCGAGAGATAGTACTCGAGTATGTCGCATTCGTTCACATCCAGCTTGTTCCCGATGGCGGCTATGTTCGAAACGCCGAACGGCTGGCCGTGGCCCGCGGTGCTGAAAAACCATTCGACGAACCCGGTCACGAAGAGCCCGGATTGGCCGACAATGGAAACGTTCCGTTCGCGTGTCTCCAGGAACTCGCTGTAAAACTTGATGGGCGTGCAGTAGCGAAGGTCCGGCACGTTGAAGCCGATGGAGTTGGGCCCCACGACCCGGATATCCTTCCCCCGTATCAGCTCCTTCATCTCCCGCGCGAACGATTGCGCCTCCCTGTCATCGTTCGAGAGGCTCCCCGATTCAATGAGTATGCCGCGCACGTTATGGGCGATGCATGCCCGGAGGACCGGCATGACTTCAGTGACCGGGACCACGACAACGGCAAGGTCGATCCTTCCGGTCCCGCTCGCGTTGACGGGCAGGTCCTCCAGCCGGCGGTAGCATCGTACCCCGTCTATCTCTGATTTTCGCGGATGCACGACAAACAGGTCCGGGTAGCCGTTGCGCTCCATGTACTGCTTGAAGTTCTGCAAGACCTGAAAGCCGCCTTTCGCGGGATTATCGCTTGCGCCAAACAGGACTATGGAACGGGGATGAAAGAATCTATTCATTGAAAAGCACTCCTGGACCGTGTGACACTGAAATAATTGCTTTTGTGCGGCATGTATTCGTACTGAACAAACATGATGATTGTGTCAATAATTATTTTCCAGTGTCACTTGCGGGAAACGATGTAAAGAGTGTTCTTCGGAGAATGCTTCCCGCACTACCGATGTCACGACGCAGGCACAGGAGTTTACGGACCGCGCCTGTTACCGCGCGATGAGCACCACGGTGCTGCGGGGATTTGCGATATAGCGGTCGGGCGGGTGAATCGCGACCTCTTCGCCCGGCCCGCAGAAATCGCTCCCGGCGGGCAGGCTGGTGTCCACGACCCTCTTCCAGGGTGCGGCGGCCCCGGGCGGCAGCAGCACCTCCCGCGGCGAATAATCCGCATTTATTATAACAAACAGGGCATAATCGCCAAGCTCCGATTTCACCTCGCCGCCATCCAGCAGATAGCAGATGAGATGCGCATCCGGATAATCCCAGGCCGGCCGGTCAAGGTTGAGCCCGTACCAGGATATGTCCGGCATCCCGTCCGAATCCGCATCCGAGCCGGTCAGGAATTTACGGCACCTGAGGATGGCGTGTCGTTTCCGAAAGGCAATCGCCTTGCGGACAAATTCCTGCATGTCCCGGTTCCGGGCCGCACGGTCCCAGTCGAACCAGCTTATCGCATTGTCCTGGCAGTAGGCGTTGTTGTTGCCGTTCTGCGTGCGCAGGAACTCGTCCCCGCCCAGGATCATCGGCGTGCCCTGCGCGAAGAGCAGCATGGAGAAAAAGTTCTTCGCCTGGCGCGACCTGAGCGACAGCACCTCCGGGTCGGTCGAATCGCCCTCCCACCCGCAGTTCCAGGAGCTGTTGTCGTTGGACCCGTCCGTGTTGTTCTCGAGGTTGGCCTCGTTGTGCTTGCCGTTGTAGGAGACCAGGTCGTTCAGCGTGAACCCGTCGTGGCAGGTCACGAAGTTGATCGAGTTGTACGGCGTCCTGCCGTCGTCCGCGTACTGGTCGGCCGAGCCGGTGAGCCGCCACCCCAGGTCGCGGAGCTGCCCCGGGTCGCCCTTGCAGAAGCGCCGCACCGTATCGCGGAACCTCCCGTTCCACTCCGACCAGTCGACCGGGAAATTGCCGGCCTGGTAGGTGGAGATGTCCCAGGGCTCGGCGATGAGCTTGACCCGGTGGAGGACGGGGTCCTGGGAGATCGCGTCGAAGAACGAGGCCCCGGCGCGGAAAGAGCCCTCCTCCCGTCCGAGCACGGAAGCGAGGTCGAACCGGAACCCGTCCACGTGCATCACCTCGGCCCAGTAGCGGAGCGAATCGAGCACGAGGCGTATGACCGGCGCCGCCGCGAGGTTCATGCTGTTGCCGCAGCCCGTGTAATTCATGTAGTAGCGCCGGGGCGCGTCCCGCGGGCCGGTCAGCAGATAGTAGCTGCGGTTATCGATCCCCCTGAAGCATACCGTTGGCCCGAGCTCGTTCCCCTCTGCGGAATGGTTGAACACGACGTCCAGTATGACCTCGATCCCGGCCCGGTGCAGCTCCCGCACCATGGTCTTGAATTCGCGCACCTGGCATCCCGGCGATGTCCCGGTCCCGTACGAGGATTCCGGGGCGAAAAAGCCGATGGTGTTGTACCCCCAGTAATTGGTCAGGCCCCTGTCTGACAGGAAATCCTCCACGCAGTACTCGTGCACCGGGAGCAGCTCGACCGCGTTCACCCCGAGCTTCCGCAGATGATCGATCTTTTCAGTGAAACCGGTATAGGTGCCGGGGCGCTTCACGCCCGACGAGGGATGGGCCGTAAAGCCCTTGACGTGCACCTCGTACATGATCAGCTCATCCAGCGGGATGTCCGGCGGCGCGTCCCCCTGCCAGTCGAAATCGTCGGACACGACCACGCAGCGCGGCATAGCCCGGGCGCTGTCGCGTCCGTCCAAAGTCATGTCCTTCCAGGGGGATTGCGCATCGTAGGCAAGGAGAAGGTTGTCCCGGTTAACGCATTTGCCGGTAAACGCCTTTGCGCAGGGGTCAAGCAGGAGCCGATTCTCGTTAAAACGGAAGCCCCACCCGGGATTGAACTCACCGCGGACCCGGTAGGCATAGAGCTGTCCTTCGCCGATGCCGTGCACGAACACGTGCCACATGAACCTGGTGGTAACGTCAATAATTTTTCGCACATTCAAAGTCCTCGATCATCCGACCTAATACCCTAAGCAACAGAATCTATATCGATATCATTCAATAAAGTCATATTCAAATACTTTCTTGAGCTCCA
>Ga0116149_1001794_pt1 | contig 25193 bp, 26 predicted proteins | sample AD_UKC057_MetaG_FD_89787 | JGI IMG/M metagenome (GOLD analysis project Ga0116149, IMG submission 89787) | Active sludge microbial communities of municipal wastewater-treating anaerobic digesters from USA - AD_UKC057_MetaG | ecosystem: Engineered > Bioreactor > Anaerobic > Digestate | place: USA...
AATCTATTCCTCTACTTAACTACTTAAACCTTAAATCTTAAAACTGTTTTTATTTTTCTTAACACTTAAAACTTAAAACTTTTTTAACCGCTTTTACAATATCCTTTGCCGACGGGTAATAGGCGTCTTCCAATACACTACTGGCTGGTGCAGGGCAATCAGGCAGGGCAACACGAACCACCGGCGCTTTCAAACTGCTAAACGCCCGCTCTGAAACCTGTGCTACAACCTCCGATGCCCATCCCCAGGAGCACCATCCCCCATCAGCAACCACGAGCCTTCCCGTCTTTTCAACCGATCGCAAAATTAATTCGATATCCAGAGGCTTTGCCGTCCGCGGATCAATAAGTTCTACATCAATGCCCGCCGCGGCAAGCTCCTGAACCGCCTTCGTGGCGAGATGCGCCATGTAAGATATTGCCACTAAGGTAACATCCCTGCCTTCTTTTCTTATTACACCCTTCCCAATTTCAACCTCATAGACATCTGCCGGCACGTTATCCTCGCAGGCATACAACCATCGGTCATCAATATAAACCACTGGATTAGGATCACGAATCGCGGCAATCATTAGCCCCTTGGCATCATAAGACGTTGCCGGCATCACAACTTTTAATCCCGGCACATGAGCAAACATGGCATGCAATGCTTGGGAATGCTGAGCCGCCTGCTCACCACCTCGATTAATAATCCCCCAAATAACCATCGGCACGGATAATTTGCCACCGTTCATGTAGTGCCAGTTAGCTGCCTGATTGATGATCGGATCGAAAGCATAAAGCATAAAATCTATTCGTGGATGAACAACAATCGGCTTCATACCTGCAAGCGCCGCCCCAACAGCCGCACCCGTCATTGCATTTTCAGAAACAGGCGTATCAATAACTCGATCTTTTCCAAATCGATCTAACAAACCCTGAGCAGTTTTCCCGACATACCAGGGGCTCTTTGTCCCTTGTCCCATTAAAAACACAGACCTATCCGCTGCCATCATCTGATGAAAGGCCTCATTGATGGCCAGAGCATATTGAAGTTTTCTACCGGAAGACATAATTCATCAAATCCTTTCTCTCAGGCAGAGGACTGCTTTTAGCGAAGCTGTGGGCACTGGCAACTTCATTATCAATCTCTTTTATAATGTTATCCAGGATGCTTTGATCCAAAACCGCATTCCCCAGTAAATACTTTTCAAATAAAAGAATGGGATCTTTCTTCAGCCATTCCTCAATTTCTTCTTTCGGACGGATATCAGTATGATTCCCCTGAATGTTATCGTCCGGCCCAACGTGCCCGCGGAAACGATAGGTGAGGCATTCTAAAAACACCGGTCCTTCGCCACGTCTGCATTTTTCGATAGCCTTCTTTCCTGCCTCATAAACCTGCAAGACATCGTTGCCATCGACTTCATAATTTTCAATAGAGAAGGGATCCGCAATCATACGGATATTATTTGGCACGCGGCAATCCCGAATCGGCATATGAGTGGCGTAATAATTGTTTTCGCAAACAAAAACAATGGGTAGTTTCATGAGTGCCGCAAAGTTCAGTGATTCGTATAAAACACCCTCGCCAGTAGCACCATCGCCAAAAAAGGAGACCGCCACACGATCATCCTTTCTGATCGAACTGGCCAGAGCCGCGCCGACAGCAAGCGATATTGTCCCGGAAACAATGGGAGCCGATCCCATCATGCCCACTTCCGGAGCAATCAAATGCATCGATCCGCCACGCCCTCTGGAACAACCCGCGTCCCGCCCGTAAATTTCAGCAAGCATCTCCTCAACACTTCCGCCTTTGGCAATAAAATGGCCGTGTGATCGATGATTGCTGAAGACATAATCCCTTTCATGGAGCGAAGCGCCGAGCCCAGTAGCAATTGCTTCTTCACCGGAATACAAATGGCATGGACAAAGAACTTCCCGATTTAGAATGGGTTCGACAATACTCTCTTCACACAAGCGAATACGGAGCATGGTCTTATACAAATCCCTTAAGAAATCAATTGAGTAAGTCAAGTTACCTCCGACATTCCAAAGTTATTGAATCAATCATCTCTAAGATTTCATTTGTTAATGTCCATCCATCCGCACCCAAATTTTCCTTCACCTGGGTATCTGTTTTGGCACCGAACAGAGAACATGTAAAAGGAGCAATATCAAGCACCCACCGCAGTGCAAGGTGGCTGATCCTGTGCCCCATAGAAGAAGCCAACTTCTCAAGCTTCTCTACACACTTCGCATATCTTAAAATATTTTCGCCATCAAACTCAGCCATCCTGCTGCGATGGTCATCCGGCGGGAAAATAGTCAAGGATTTGAATTTGCCCGTCAATAATCCATCTGCAAGTGCACCCCAGGCAACAAGAGTAATGTTATGATCCCGGCAAATACTCAATATTTCCTTACTGCTATCTTGATCAAAGACATTAAAACGCACCTGCACTGCGTCAAGTGGCGCTACCTGTAAAGCCTGTAAAATTTGATCAGCATTAAAGTTTGCAACCCCTATAGCCCCAATTTTTCCTTCCTCACGCAGGCGGACAAGTGTAAAAACGCTTTCTTGAATGGGTGTTACATCGTCAGGTTTATGGATATAATAAAGGGGAATACAATCCAGCCTTAGTCGTCGCAAACTGTTTTCGACAGCCTGTCGAAGAGAGCCAGGAGATGTATCAGTCCACACCTTGCCAGATTCATTCCAGCAGACACCGCCTTTGCTGGCAATGACAACATTCTTTCGGAAGGAACCCAAAACGTCAGCTAACAGGGTTTCAGATTTACCCAACCCATAGGCATCTGCTGTATCAAAAAATGTAACGCCCTTGTCTAATGCACATCTGATGGCACCAATAGAATCCTCATCCCTGACCTTACCCCAACCATGCCCTCCTACGGCCCAACACCCCATGCCCAAACGACTGATGTTGGCTCCCGCATGCCCCAAGCGCATCGTTTCCAATTTTGTCATGGTGAGTTCCTGTCGAACCATGCACCATTTACTAATTCATTAAAACTTTTCATCTCTTGGCCACCCTTTTAATCACCCTGAAAAACGTCATCCAAAGAATCCGAAAGTCAGACCAAAGAGACCACTCTTTCACATATTTAATCCGCAAAGCGGTTTTTTTGGGCATTATATGTTCACAAAAATACTTATCCGGATCTTTATCGCCAACCAGATCGTCAAGATCTGCAAACTCTATGGATGAATAATCCGTAATTCCGGGGCGCATGGCAAGAATAATTTTCTCTTCACCGGTATATGTGCCTGTATATTCAAGTACTTCGGGACGGGGGCCAACAAGGCTCATATCACCTGTTAAAACATTAATAAATTGGGGAAGTTCATCGAGTTTGGTTCGGCGAAGTAAAGCGCCAATTGGCGTAACACGCTTGTCATTGGTACCTGTGGTCGGTCCACCCAATGATTCTGCATCTACTACCATGGTCCTGAACTTTAGAATTCGAAAGGGTAATCCATGCAAACCTGTCCTGATGCCCCGGTAAAAAACCGGCCCAGGACTGGTTAATTTTACTACAATAGCCACAAACAAAATAATCGGCCATATCAGAAGAAGCACCAACAAGGAAAACAGTACATCGAATGATCGCTTTAGAAACAGCGCCCAAGCAGGACGAGTAACTGATATTGTTTGTTCTCTTTGAGGGCTTTGCAAAATCCCCCCTATCCGTTATTCCGGCGGCGGCCGGAATCCAGGCAATAATCATCTTTTGTTGATCGCGGCATATTTATCTAATTGGACGGCTATACTCTATAACGGCGACCCATGCCATTTGACAAACCAAAGGTATGGATAATAATACGCGATCCATAATATTAAGAAGCCCAAGCAACGGTTCAAAAAAGAATGCTTTGCGAAAGGGTACTGCTGCCAAAGCCGCCAGATGAAATGCCCGTAAATTCAGGGCAGCAAAATACTTCTGACCACTCTTGATTTCAGGAAATCCCAATATATGCGCGACCTCCCAGTCCGTCCTGAGATGCGGTGTGCGTTTTCTGTACCAATGAATCAAAGGATTGTGACGTAATGCTTCCGTGCAAATCAGTTTTCCCGTTGGTTTGAGAATACGTGAAAGCTCTGTAAATGCAGCCGGAAGATCCAGGTGGTGCAGGGCGCCATACTCATGAATGATGTCGAATGTGCCATCGGCAAATGCGGTATGCTCAGCGTCCATTACCTTAAACTCACATATATCACCGACGCCGGCAAGCTTCGCCAATTCGCGGGCATTCTTTATTGCTACGGGACTAATATCAATTCCAAGCACCTTAGACGCACCTCGTTTTGCCATTTCAATGGCAATTTCACCATTGCCACAGCAATAGTCCAGAGCAACCGCACCCTTCATGTTTTCAAACAAGAGCGCATCACGGTGAGCAAAACTGGATCGTGAGATGCTATAAAATTTCATATTGCTGAAATGCTGCTCAAACTCTTTTTCTTTATCAACGTATTGGTCATCCAACTGCTTTGGATCTGCATCCGTCTTGTATTCATGAGCTCGCACAATCGACCTGCGGCGGTCGGAGTGTTCAATTTCCTTTAATTTGCGATCTTCTAAGTTCATTGCTGTATTTTCCCCCATTCTGTAGCACTATCCCCTCAAGATACTTTGAAAATTCTTCATAGACGATCTCACTTCTATAATTTGTCGAAAAAAGCGTAAGCGATCTTTCACTCATTTGACTGGTTTGTTCCGGGTGATCATAGAACCAACGGATACCTTCAGCCAGAGACACAGGATCACCAGCTTTGTAATTACTCCCTATACCATGTTCTTGTATAAGCTGTTCCAATTCACCCGGTAGTGACGAAAGCAAGGGAAGCCCGGCTGCCATATATTCAAACGGTTTATTGGGCAAAGACATTATGGCATCTTTGGAGTAAGCAACGAGTCCCACATTCGTCTTTGCCAAAATTCTTTGAACTTCCACGGCATTGAGCCAGCCCGTCATAGTCACATTGGGCAAACTACACGCAATTTTGAAAAACTCAGCGCTATGCTCACCTTGACCAATAATAAATAATCGAATATTTCGCTTATCTATCAATAATCTTGCAGCGTCCAAAATGTTTTGAATATCGTAAAACTTACTGAACGTTCCGACATACGTCACTATAAACTGTTTTTGATCAATCCCGTATTTCAGAACGGTTGAATCTGCCGTCATATCTGATTGTATCAAATTAGGCGTAACAGTATCGCCAGATCCGAGCGGAAAGAATCTATCCGAATCTCGTGAGTCTCTCTGCGCATAAGAGAGGCCTTTATGCAAATACACTTTTGAAACAGCGGTTATCCCTGTTGCATTTTTAAAAATTTTTTTTGCTCGTTCATATTCCGGGTATAAAAGCACTCTGGCCAGTGGCTGCACGAACTTTGGTACCATGGTCAAATAGATATCAGGCCACAAATCCCTGACATCGACGATGACTGGTATATTATTTCTATTTGCATAATTAACGGCGGCATCTGCCAGTTCCATAATCGGCACAGGCGCAAATATCATATCCGGCAATTCGTTGTGATGGTTCGCCAGACGTGTAAACTCTCTTCCGGTTTGCCGATTATGGAAAAAACGTTTTGGTGAAAGATCATTGGGATAGCCACAGCCCTTGATAAACTGGATGGACATCCGATCTCCAACTTTTTCGAGCAAAGACTGCGCATGGATGTGTTTGTGAGACACATGATCAAAAGCAGATGTCCAAAGTTCAACGCTGTGCCCACGCTCTAAGAGTGCCTTTGCCAACATACCGCAACGTTGTGGCCGTGTTCCTATAGCACCAAAAGGAAGTGGTTCATATATCGTTACAATCCAAATATTCATAACACCTCGGCATTGAAGCTAAATTATAATTATAACTATATCGTTTTTTCAAGTCATGTTCGGTAGTATCGCTTATTATGGGTGAAAGAAGAAAGCTATTTACATCATCACCCTTATGAAATATTTTAATATTTTTTGAATAGTGAAATTCTTGAAGAGGTATTCGATCGTTGTGTATATATATGCATTTCCTGCCCGCTATCCATGCATCCATAAGGGCATTCGAATAAGAGCTTACGACTACATCTGCTTTTTTGATTGAATCCCTCAATGTTATTGTCAAAGGATTATCTGTTGTTATTTTAGTTGAGCAATAATATTGGAGTTTTTCTAAAAATTCTAAAGATTCTTTTATGTATCGTGGATGCGGTCGAAACACAATGTCCCAATGCGTTTCTTCAACTTTCATCACCAGTTCTTTTGCTAGTGAGAACATGTCATCCTCTATCATAATCGGATAATCAAAACATATAAGTATTACCTTGCTTATTTTATTATCTTTAATTCGCTCAATTTCTTGATATATGTCTTGATGTATCGGGTTTCCAACAACTATAAATCGATGCGCATTCACATTCATTTTTTTGAATACGTTAATATGATATTCTCCCCAAACGTAATAATCATCAAATTCAGCGAATGCCATTTGGGAAGAATAAAATCTTATCCCGTGCATAATTTGTACGTGCTTTACATCTCTACTTCTGCAGTAAGCCGTTAGTACTGATGACCATGGACTACCCTCCGCGGACATGACCACGATAATTTTGCAATTGTATTTCTCAATGTTGGCTGAATATTGCGCAATACGCCTAATCGTGCGCAGCATAAGCTCCGGATAAAATAGTATTTTTACATACCTTCTTATAATTGCGACAAGAAACATGATATCTTTACTTCTAATTTTTTGAAGCGGTCCATCTATGATTCTTGAATTCTTTGGGTATATCTTATTAAAGGGAACCGTAAATATGTTACTTGTCGGTTGGCAAATAAGAATGTTATCAATTTGTGATGATGTTATAATATCCCTTCTTATTAATTTAATATTCTTGATATATAAGTAAATTATATAAAAGGGAATTAAGAATAGACTAACAATATTTCTTAAAATAATATTAAAGATCGATGGATTCCAATATCTATATCCACAGTATTGCGCAATAGAACGACGAATCAATATAGACAACGATGAATCAACTTTAAATTGAAGTTCGCCAGGTTTAAAAAGCATCGAAGTAATTCTATCAATGATCTCCTGGTGTTTCACCATATTATAGTTTGTTTCTTTTACTTCCCGTGCGTGGAGCAATTTCACGAATTTATTATAAAGAATTATTTTTATGCTTCTATTCATATATTCAGAAATCAGATTTGATTTATTTAAGCACTCTGTGGTCTTAAAAGCCAAGGCATTTTATATACTTTAGCACTCGATAACCAAGTAAGGACACAAAATATAAAATAGGTGATACATAAAGACTGAGCCGCACCAATAGCACCATTAAATTTGATAAGGAAGTAATTCAATAGAATATTGATAATGCCGCACATGAGAGTAATAAAAGATAAGATATACGTTTTTTTTGAATAGAATATATAATTTCCAACGACGAGGTAGATGGCCTCAAAAGCATAACCTAAAGCAATCCATGTGACATACTTGGAAGCACCATAAAATCTATCACCGACAAAGTAATATAAAATGTATGGTGATACTAAGCCCCATACACAAGAAAAAATAATTATAAATATGCAGTATAAGTAAGTATACTTGACTATATTTAGCTTTGTTACAAAAGAACCATTATTGAGCTTTTCAAATAAAAAAGGTGTCCACGCCGTATTAAAAGATGAAGCCAAAACACTAATTACCATGCCAATTTGACACCCTACTGCATAAACACCAGTCGCACCAGTATCAATAATAGAATTGATGAATAATTTATCTATGCTTGTTATAATAATTCCGCTTAAAGCATGGGGTAAGAGTGGCAATCCGAAAATCAAAATGTCCTTTGCATATTTTTTTTTAAATTTGATTGATACATGATATTTTTTAAATATAATAAAAATACACAACAAACTCGTAATAAATGTTGAAATTGTTATGCCTAATAACCTTCCCTCCCATTTTAATCCAATAGATATTATTAAATACAACGATATGGTAAGTTCCGTCAAAACTGTCAGCAAATTAAAAAAACCATAATTTATTGGTTTTTTTTCAGCCTGCCAAATCACAAGAGTAATTGATAACAATGTTTTTCCGAATGCTACAAAAATAACAAATGTAATCCAGAAAGGTGATAAATTTAAAACATTTGATAAATATGCTCTTAAGAAGCAGCATATAATTAAAGTTAATATTACGTTAATAATCAATATAATTAATATATTGCCGATATATAATTTCAGTTCTGATTTCTCTAATCTAAAATAATTTGCTAATAAAGCACCATTGCTGTTAATTCCAACAAACACCGCTAAATAGCCGAGAAATATTTGGAATATCACAATTATCCCGTAATCGGATGGGCTAAGGTAACGTGTTAGTATTGGTAACATCATAAAAGGGACTGCTTTTATGAGAATACTGGATGAAATATACAGAAAAACATTATGTAGAAATTTTTTTAATAACATCTTATCATGAATAGGAGATGAGCGATGGTTCAGCAATTGATTGTCTGAAACATTTTGCATGTTGTTTTTTTAATTGGATATGTTTTACATAAGATAGAATAAAAATGAAATAATAATAATAACAGGCCGTTACCAAGGCACTTGCTTCGTATATCTGCCCTGAAAAAAGGCCATAAATTGAAAATAACAGTAGACTGAAAAAAGCGTCCTTGCTGTATTTATATGCAAGAAAAAAAGTATACAGCAATAACGCCATAAAACTAACTAAAAAAAATGGTCCTCCCTCTACTAAGAGAGTCAAGTATAGGTTATGCGCATTAGAATATTCTTTAGTAACACCTATCAGTTCCTGCCCCCAAGCAAACCCGCCAAGACCAACTCCCACATACAGGGTTTCCTTAAACATACTAAATGCCTGCTTAAGGATTTCATTCCTTGAATCGCCAGATAATCTTGCAACAAACTTATCCGATATTGAATCTCCCCAATCCACACTACCGACAATTCTATTGAATGTCTGCACACTGACTTCATCCCTGATGTCACTTGGTATGAAAAAAAAGATTACAACAACAGTAAAAACGAACAGAAGAACGCTTTTCATAAAACTTTTATTTATCCTAAAGAGATTTATACTTTGTGTGGCTCTTATCAACCAAAACAACAACAAACAAATATATACACCCCGCGATAAGGTGGTGAGCAAAAATAAATTTGCGCAGACAAGTATCTTATAATTCTTAATGAATGGGAGAAACATAAGAATGATTCCCCCAGCAAAATTGCTGGCTCCGATGCCCCCACCTCTATTAAATATTGTCCAGAGTAAGGGGGTTGTAGAACCAACCGATAACGTATCGGCCCATTTCACGCCCTGTATTATTTTGGTATATATACCATATGTAATCCATACTAAAACGACATAACTAAAAATATTTATATTTAAAAACCATTCCATATTTTGCAGATAAAAAACATATAAAAATGCAGACAAGCTGAGTAATGACATAATAAAGATGCTTTGATAAACACTACCGAAGAAAAAAACAAGGGGAGGAATTGCCAGAAATGGATAAAGAAATAAAAATAATGAAATTTTGTCTTTAATGGCAAAATCTTGTTGATAAGCAAGTATTAATAAAATTAATATTTCTGCATATGATAAAATAAAATTATATTCTGGCAGCCTATCTTGTTTCATAAAAATAAACGCAGCATACTGAATAAATGGAATTATCAATAAAAAGTATCGGCGCAACCTCAGGCACGCAATGAGAAAGCATAATGATATTGCAAATCTTAATAATTCTGATGTAATGATAGACTCGCTCATTTATAAGCAATGTTTTAAAATGACGTTGGCAACTCTTGACGCACTTTTCCCATCCAATTTGTTAACATTATCCTTGCACCATTCTTGTGTTACAGTATGGGCGTAATTGTAGAACGCTTCATCTTCAAAAAATTGCAACAGTTTTTCTGATACTTCTTTGGGAGATACGCATTCCATTAATTTTCCTGAATATCCGTAAATAGAATGTGCTTCATTATTAAACAAATTGATTGATAAGACAGGAGTGCCTACGATGAAAGAAGATTCCAGAGCCTTTGAAAAATGACCTATGGAGATAGCTGCGTCACGCGACAAGGTTATTAAATCGATGTCTTCGATGAAAACATAACGGCTGCCATGCAACTTTTCTTTATGAATATTTTTCGTTTCATTTGTTTCTCGGGGATGATACTTTACGACAACTTTTATATCTCCCGGCAATAGATTAAAAGCATCTTTCAATACTTCTAATAACTGATTTAAATAAGTTAAGTCATATATCTCATGAATAACCTCTGTTAATAAAACAATATATCTCCCTTTCATAACCAAACCTTGATCTAATAATATATTCCGGTTCTCAGAGAAAGTATCGCAAATGACATCATGGGCAGGATTTCCCGTTACAATGACTTGCTCTTTCTCTATTCCCATATTCACCAGATGCCTTTTCAAGGCATTTCCAGAAACTGAGAATAGATTATTTTGGGTATATTTATTGTGTGGCTTCCATTCTATTATATTCCGAACTGATTTCGTGACAGGAAACCATCTGGGCATCAACATGCTATTTCTGAGGGAATCTTCTGTGATCCACATACTTATAATCGGAATAGACCTTTCATAACAATACTTTTGAAGCACCCTGATATAAACACCGCCCAAATGAGATCCAATAACGATAGCAGCGGGATTAATCTTTTTTATTGTTCTCAATAATCGCTGAGCATTCCTGTAGAATTGAACTATCTGGAACAAATAAGAGAAAGGTCGCGCTAGCTTCGGGAAGCGCCTTAACCAAAATATTGTAAAGGGGACTTCATCCTGTATGAATCGTTGCGGGTTATAATTCTGACTCTCATCTTTTGGCGCCATGTTTGGGATATATAATATTTCTGCATCAATCCCTCTTCCCAATAATTCCTTTATTGTCATCTTAAAAGGAATGTATTGAAGGTAATAATAATATGGAACAAATAATATCTTCACTTCTGCAACCCTTTTACTGCATTGCAAATAAGTGTAGCAATTTTTCCCACGCTTTCCAAGTCAGAGAATCTCCTGGCCACCAAAGCAACAGCTTGGTCTATTTCCTCCTTAAAGTACGTATCCTGCAAAGCCCTTGTAATTTTCAATTCAAGGTCTTCATATAATTGAATTTCCAAGATGTTGCTCTCTGATTGTTGGATAAACGTGCGTTCTCTATCATTTAAAATATTTATACTTAAGAATCTCTTTCGCATGAGTGCAGAAGTAATTAACACCCTTGAGAAATGAGCAATGCATAAATCAGCGATATGAATCAATTCTTCGATGTTTGTGTTTTTTATTATTTTACACCGGGGGTGATTAAATTGTTTTTCTATATATGATTCCATATCTCGTGATTCTAAAGGATGTGTTTTTACAAGAAAAAAAATGCTATTAGACAACTTTTTAAATATTGCACTAATATGGGAAAGTAATTTCTTTATGTAATCGACACCATGCAATGTTTGTATATTTTCCGTAAAAAATATGACTATTTTGTCATCATTTTGTATATCGAGGCCCAGCTCTCGGCATATTAGCGTTTTGTCACGAATTCTATTAAAATGTTTCGAAGGCATCCCTGTGATATTTATTCTATTTTCAGAAATGCCGTAATCGACAAGCCGTTCTTTATTTTCACTTGATAGAACACAAAGTTTGGCATCCACAAAGTACGAACCAGGTATACAACCTTGAAATAGTATTGCCTTTAAAAAAGGAATTCCCTTTAATCTTTTAACGACTTCTCTGGCAGAGCCTTTGGTCGCATCATATAATGGTACATCGCAGGTATACAAAATAACAACAGGAATCTTGTAATGTGAACAAGCATTTAATAAAAAGCGAATGTTTAGGTTTCCCAAATCTGAACCAACAACGACAACATCTGGTTTGGCTTTCTTTAAAAAGTCACGAATGATTCTGTTGTTTACAAATGGCACAGATAATAATCTTATTTTACTAATTAAATTAGCACTGTAGGCTTGGACTGAACGGAGCGCTGGTTCTACAAAGTCTATCCCTCTGCTGCTAAAATAATTCATATTAAACACGGCATCCGCAGAGATCTCAGTGTTCCCTGACAATTTTAATACATAGGAAGACGCACCCATCTCATCAAGTTTTTTAATAATGATTTCAAAAACAGGAAGATTAAGATAGCAGTAGTTGGGGACGAAGCAAATTTTCAAGTTATATTGGCAGGATAATTAAAAATATTCTCCGCAAATATTAGAAACTTTGCAGCTTGATGTAAAGTCGCTAATGGATATTTGTTTTCCATTTCCGGCACTAACATAATGGCTACTTCTTCGGCAATGCCTTCTTTTACCGTTGGATAAGCCGCATTAATTTCCAACTGTTCCCAATTCACAGAGCCCTTAGGACAACGAAATAATTTTTCCAGAGGAATAAGACGATAAGCATTCTTAGGCGTCATGATCTCGATTCCCCAACGTCCTGCTGAGGTCCAGTTAGCATGATATGAAAAAAGGACACCCTTGTCGGTTTCACCTGCGCCAGCAAACTGTTCTCCTGTAGGATGCCAAGAAAGACCGCCGTTTTTATATGAGGTCATTTCTTTAGGCATTCCAATCAAAGTATGCGCCATGGCGATCACATGTAGTGAATTGGCAATGCCCCATCTCTGATAAACATCTTGCTCGTTATTTTGAAAATTGATGGTGTGTACCCATTCTGTGAAAGTGTAATGACATGATGTAATACCTCCGTCAATTTCCGCCAGTTCCTTGAGTTTCCATAAACTGGGATAGGTGTGACGATTGAAGGCTATCCTGATTCTGGCGTCTTGCTTATCTGCTTTTTGCGCCCACTCCATCATCGTTTCCGAATATAAAGTGCCCGGCTTTTCAACAAGAATGTTTTTATATCCAAGGCCAGCGGCAAATTCAGCAGCCAGTTTTAATTCATGAACGGGTGTTGCAATAATTATAAGATCAGCACCAGCAAGCTTCAGCAAGGCATCTCTGTAACCGCCATGTCTCGGTTGATATTGATATTTTTCGCAACACGCCTTTGCGGATTGCTCTTTTCTGGAGATAACCGTGACCGCCTGAATATTCATTGCTTTTAAAGCCTGGCAATATTGATCCGCCATCCATCCAGCGCCGACGATGACAACCTTCTTGCTGCTTAAATCGAGTTCATTAATACGAATTAATTGTTGATATGACATGGTTTGTATGACTCCTTTCAAGTAATAGGGCAAAGCGATATACTATTTCCGGTAACATGCTTTACATGCTGATTGAAAATTCTAAAGAGTTCTTTATGCAAAACAAAAGACTCCTGTATCGTTGGAAGGCTACATGTATTCTGTTCAATAATAGACAATGCAATTTTAGTTGTGAGGTTGCTTGAATAAAGAATTTGAAATTCATGTTCTTCCCACTGCCAGTCTTTCTCCTTTCGGGCAAGCAGTGCTTTGTTCTTTGATTCATCCACGGCAACCCGATAATTCTCTGATGTAATATTAACTAATACAGGTGAATCATTTCCGGGATGAAAACTGACAGAAGCAAAACTACCTTCTGGCGTTGACGCAACAATCGTTCCGGCAAACTCAACTAAATCACTACCCCTTCGATTTGCCAATAGCGATGGTGTTAAATAATCACCATTCAATCTTATATCTTTGGATAAGCGCACCATCCGCCAATAAAGATCCAAAAAATGGATAGCATTGCAGCCGAGTCCATGATTGCCTCCTGTTGCATGAAAGAAGATAATTTTCTCATTTTCCATCAAGCGGAATATTTGTTCATAGAAGGGAAAATATCGTCTTCCACAATCTACCCAGGCTTTAACCTGCCGTGCCGAAAAGGCATCCAGCACTTTTTCATATTCTTCACTTGATTGGCATACCACCTTTTCAACCAAGAAACGGCGATGGCCCATTTCCGCCAATCTTGTCAAGAGTTCGGACCTCCCAACAGAATTTGTTGCAACAATGGTTAAGTCCGGTTCACCAACAAGACTGTCTAAATCATGAAACCATTCAACCTCAACGGAGTGCTTGTCCGATAAAACCTCAGACAATCTCTGATGGCCTATCTGTTGATTATTTTCATTAGGTTCGACAACTTGTATTCTTAATGGTCCATCCAGTTTTCCAATTGCCTGGAGATGCCTGCTGCCCAATTGTCCACAACCGATAATTGTTATACTTTTACTCATTGATTAATTCCTCGTCTCATTTCATGACTTGGCAATGTTCAGTTTGAATTTTCACATTGGCCTGTTTAAGTTAATCTTTTAAATCCAGCATGAATGACCGCACCCTTGAGAAATCTTCTTATGTTTCCAGAATCTATTGCATCTTTGATGCTACGGAAAGCAAAATCGGACTGCTCCTGAAATTTACTGATAATGCTGTCGGAATAAGCGTATGTACTGTAAACAGAAGCCCCCAGAAGAAAACCATTATCCAGCATTTCTTGCGTATATAAGGTTTGAATAGCTAGCCCGTCATTTGATTCAAAGGCAATATGCGTTAAGGGAGGTATGCCACTTACATGGATAGTAATTCCATGTTTTTTTGCCAAAGCGATCCAGCCGTCATTGATGAGATTGCCATAATGAATAAGCTGCTTCTGCACGTGATGCTCTTCCATCTTTTTTATAGTTGCCAGCGCTGCCGTGAAACCAATACGTTCCGTCCAGAAGGTTGAACTGATAAAAGATTCCTGGGCATGCTCCATGACGTCACGCTTGCCTATAATGGCAGATATGGGATAGCCATTTCCAAGTGCTTTGCCAAAAACAGCTATGTCGGGATTCACACCACGAATTAAGTGAATACCACCCAGATTCATTCTGAAACCGGATGTCACTTCATCAAAAATTAAAACGGCGCCTATCTTTGTAGCAATTTTTCTTACACCTTCCAGAAACCCCGGTGCTGGCGATGTCCCTCGTTCGGGTTCCATTATAATTACACCGATCTCGTTTGGATATTTGTCAATAATGGCTTCAAGCTCTTCCAGTTTGTTGTAATTAAAGGGGATGTTCGTTTCCCGGAGCTCTCTTGGTACGCCAGCAGGGGCAAGACCTGGTAGAAGCTGCCCGTCGAGGTTTGATGAATCACTCAAATTTGCGGATAGATACCAATCGTGCCAGCCGTGATAGCCGCAGAAGGCTACTTTACTTTTTCTGGATGCGGCACGAGCAATTCTAACGGCTATTGCACAAGCTTCCCCGCCAGTTCTTGCAAAACGCGCCATTTCCGCCCAAGGGTGAAGAATGATAAGTTTCTCTGCAAGCTCAACCTCTTCCGGACAATTCAATGAACACATGGAGCCATTCTGTACTGCCTTTGTCACTGCCGCATCCACATCATCGTCTGCATATCCCAATACACATGCTCCAACACCCATCTGGGCAAAATCATAATAATGCTTATTGTCGAGATCCCATACTTCGCAACCCTTGGCCTTTTTATAATAAGCCGGCCAATAGGCGGGCAGGAATCTTTCACATCGCTTCGAGAGAAGCTGGTTTCCACCTGGTATGATTGTTTTTGCCTTCTTCCATAGTTTCTGCCCTTTATCTGTCATAGCGCGTCCCCTTTTTCAGATATCGAATTTCCTTTGGAATTTTCCGCCTCTTGCTTTTGAAATCGGTAGAAATTTTCCCAATATTTTTTTGAAACTTGTTCATTGATGCTGAAAATTTTATTTTTTAATACGATTTCGATTATTTCCTCATCTTTCATCTTTATGATGGAATCTCCGCTTACCTCGATCAGCGCTTTGAAAAATTGATAATCTTCCTCATAATCCAGAGTAAATCTCAATGCGTCGTTCTGGACTGAAAAAGGCATGGCAATATCCATTAATTGATTTGCATCGAAAATGCGCTCCCAACCCGTCTCCAGAGTTTCGTCTACGTTATTCCGTATAGCGGAAGCCAAAAATGAAAAAGCGTATCCCGACGAATTCATTCCGAAAGGCAGATTTGATGTTTTAACATACAGCACACCCTTTTTTAATTCTCTGTAAATGGCACGCATGCCCATAGGCGAGCAAAGGATATCGTCACCATCTATGGATACAATTGCATCCAAACCAAGCGCCTCCGCCACTTGAAAGTGACGCAATGGAATATTATTGACCGATCCATAAAAGACAGAAACACTGAACTTTAAGAAATCTTCAAACTTTCTGTTTTCCTGTTCATCCGACGTGGCAATGATAATTTGCATGTCATGGTTCTTGATTTCATCGCTAAATTCATTTTTTATTCTTTCAACCAAGTAAAGAATAAGAGGTTTTTTATTCACTGTAAGCAAATGTTTCTTCTCAAGCCGTGTGGAACCAAGCCGCGCCGTAATTAAAATTCCTGTTTTCATATTTTAAACTCGATATATTTTTTGGTTTTATCCGATTCCTCAATCGCATAAAGCAATTTCAATACATCATGGTCATTTTCCATAGTATTGATAAAAGGCGCCTTGCCTTCAATAGCATCTATGAAAGCCTTCAATTCGTCTATGTACATGTTTTCTCCAATATTCTGATTATACCCTGACTCCGCGCTGCTCATCTGATATTCCAGAATTTGCCATTTATCAATTTTTGGGTCATAAATCTGAATATTTTTTTGATTCCAATCCCATAACAATTGCTTTTGATCACCATTAATGAGGAGTCTCCGCGTAGCGTTTCGGGAAACAACATCGATGGTAATGGATGCAAGACTGTTTTCATAATCCAACAAAAAATTATATGTATCGTCTATTTTTTCAGCCCCCTCTATATTAATAGTCTTCCGCACGTTGCCACATACACGTTGCGGGAAACCAAAAACTTGCGTAATCCAAGACAATTCAAAAGGGACAATTTCCCTTGCTCCACCAGTTGCTGGATTTGACACATAATAGTCACTTACCTTTTCATAGGTGTGCCAATCGGGCAGATACTGACCAGAGTGAAAAATAATGTTTGATATTGTCCCTAAATCACCGGATTTAATAATATTGATTATTTGCTTTATCGCAGGATGAAAAAACATCGTTGAGGAAGGTGCAGCAACAATATTAACGGTACGTAAGCTTTTCTTTATCTCACCCATATCTGTATCGACAACGCTGGCTTCAACAAAAAAGTGTTTTTTGTTTTGGATGGCTAATTTTATATATTCATGATGGATATGCGGGGGCACAGATATAACAAGCGCATCAGGTTTCTGCTCATCTAATGCTTTGGCAATATCATGATATGTTTTAATTCCATATTTCTGTTCCGTTTCATTCCGTCTGTCCTGACGCAGATCAAAACCGATAATATTTTTGTATCCTAACGCTTGCAAGCACCGAACTCTTCTTTTACCCATAGATCCTAATCCAATTACTAAAAATTTCACTTCATCATCCTCCTTTGGATCATATTTTAAATCTTTCTAACGTCTCTTTGTATTTTCCCCATTCACCGACGTCCATCCATGAATTTTCGCTTATCGGATAGACACCAACGCGTTTTCCATCACATTTAACATCTTCAATAAGCTGCGTGATATGATAGTATTCGCCCTGTGGAATCAGTTTCAAGGCGCTGGCATTAAGCACATACATTCCCGTGTTCACCAGAAAACTCAAATTAGGTTTTTCCTTTATTTGGCAAAGACTTCCACCATTTTCAATTTCACAAACGCCATAGGGTATATTGTAATTTTTTACCGACGCCACAATGGTAATTTCATTTTTATTGTCTTTATGAAATTTTAAAATTTTACCGTAGTCCGCTTCGATCAGAATATCCGAATTGGAAACAAAAAACATCCCGGATATTTCCGGCGGCAAATACTTTAACCCTCCTGCCGTACCCAAAGGTTCATTTTCATCTATATATTTAATTTTATATTTTGTTTTAAATTCTTCAAAATATGCCTTAATCATTTTTGATTTGTGGCTGAGCGTTACATAAAAATCTGTCATGCCGTATTCATGGAACCTGTCCATGATTAATTCGATGATGGGCTTGTCTCCGATAGGGATTAGTGGCTTGGGCAGAATTTTGGTAAAGGGGTCAAGGCGCGTGCCCTTTCCGCCCGCCATGATAACAGCAGAAACTTTATGTTTGATTATTTTTCGCAGTGCTTTCTTTTTGTCTGCAAAAACCTTATCCCAGAAAGCAAGATTGATTAGTTTGCGTTCTTCATTAATGATGGGGATTACTTCTATCTTATATTTCAAAAAAATTTTCCTCAGATTCTCTGTCGAACATTCTTTTTCAGAGATGAATTTCGCATTTCGATTATAAACATCCGAAATATTATCTTCCAAGCTTTTGCCATTGAGCAAACACCTTCTGATGTCTCCATCAGTCAAAGCGCCCAGCAGCTTGGTGTTTTGATCCACGACAAATAAGACTTTGTCCGCAGTTTCATCCAATCGCTTTAGCGCCTCAATAACTTTGATATTATCCGGGATTAGGATTTTTTTGTTAAACATGTCTTCCTATAAAAAGTAAATCAACGCTGTTGAATATCTTTGGCAGGATTGCCTGCTACTTTTTTGCCGGGTGTTATGTTCTTGATTATCACAGCGCCCGCGCCCACAACTACACGTTCCGCAATCTTGATTCCCTGAATGATAGTTACGGCTGTTCCGATATGAGACATTTCACCTATCACCACACCACCGGATAGGACAGCACCTGGCGCTATATGAACATGCGCGCCGATTATGCAATCGTGGTCAACAACTGCTCCGGTATTGATGATGGTGTTGTTACCAATGGCGCACCCTGTTTGCACAATTGCGCCCGCCATGATTTGGACGCCTTCACCTAATTGCACGTCTTCCATGACAATAACCGATGGATGAACAACTCGTGCAAACGAGTAACCGGCATTTTTAAATTTCATATAGATGGCTTTTCGTTTCTCGGGCAATGCCACTGAACCAATGCCATTGGCAAGTTCAACTGCATCCGGCGCGTAGTTGCTTATTGTATCGTCATTTCCCAGAACAGGAATTCCCGCGATTGTTTGACCAATCAACTTTACGTCCGGGTCAAGAATCCCGATAATTTCACGCCGCAAGGCTTTGAGGGCAGAGATCAGGACGCGGGTGTGCCCACCTGCGCCGATAATGATAATCTTTTTGTTCGTTTGCATGCCCTTTTGCCTGTGTATCTACTTCAGCAACTCTTCAATTTCCTCATCAGAAAAGCCAAACTGACGCAATATTCTCAAAACATAAAGGAGGGGAAAACTCCTTTTGGCCCATGTCAATCGGAGCAACCCTTTTTCTCCCTTCAACATAGCGCACATATAATTTATGATCTCCTTCGCTCTCTGTAGAAACTACACCCGCTTGATTCCAGCAGCTTTATGAGCTGTTTTACCTTCAACGCGGGTATATTTTTAGGCATACAGCATTCTCATTTCCAGCGGCATGGTAATAGGCAAGGGTGCTTCTACAGTCAGAAACTCATGCAATTCCTTGATGGACAATGGTTGGGAGTATATATCAGCGTCGGTCTTTCTATCTTCCTCAATAGAATCAATGGCATCCTTGATGTTTGCGATTGTTGTTTTCCTTGAATGACCTTGCCCCACGCACCCATTTTCCAGACATAAAGCAACCCAATAAGATTCGCTTTTTTTCAACACTATCGTATAAAATTCCATAATTATCCCCCCCCATTAACGATTAGAGAGCTTTGAGTAACAACCATTTTTGTCATTTCGACCGAAGGGAGAAATCTTTAACAAGCTGTTATCATTAGGATTTCTCGTCGCTTAAGTTCCTCGAAATGACATTTTTCAAAGTTCTCGATTAATGTTCGATTATTCCGTGATCATTTCATCCACGTCGTAATTTTCCGCGCTTGCCTGCCCAGGAGCACCCAGCAGGACATGGGCGAGAATCGTGCGAGAACCCGGACGTGCCGAAGATGGCAATTTTTTTTGAATCATTAATCGGCATCATTCAACCATTCGACTAAAATTTCATCCTCGTCATAATTTTGCTTCGATTTACTGTCCAACATCATCCAGTACAACATTGGTGACATGCCAGTACCAGGTCGCTTAATAGCTATCCTTTTTTCTTTAAACAATTCATCTTTTTTTATAGCACATGCTGCTACAAGGCTTTTCCTCGCTATATCCCGGTTTTTTAACTCTGACGGTGTTGGCGCTTTTTGGCCGTTCCCCAGCGCTTTCTCGATGTTGCGAATGGCCGCCACCATTGACTTCAGTTCTTCAGGTTCTAACGACGCCTTATGATCCGGGCCGGGAAGATTTTTGTCCAAAGTAAAGTGTTTTTCAATTACCACCGCGCCCAAAGCTACCGCAGCTATCGGCACGGCAATGCCCGGAGTATGGTCGGACAATCCCGTTGAAAGACCGAAGGCAGCGCGCATGGTTTCCATTGCTCGCAGGTTCACTTCTTCAAACGGCGCGGGATATTCCGTGGTGCAATGCAAAAGCGTCACCTTGCCTTTTAATGCCTTTTGCCCTGCTTCAGAGCAAAAGGCGTCATGAAATTTTTTTAGGGAAGCCTTGTCGTCATTACCCACATAGCCAAACGCCAATACGCCTAACGCGGTTTCCACCTCGCCAAGTGTGCTCATTCCCGTTGAAAGGATAACCGGTTTTCCTGTTTTTGCCACATGCAGAAGGTAGGGGCCGTTTGTGATTTCTCCGGAAGGCAGTTTTAAATGCTGAAGTTTGAGCTTACGAGCCAGAAGATCGATGCTTTCAAAATCAAAAGGCGTGGATAGGAATTCGATCTTTTTTGCGCGACAATGCTTGATGAGTTGTCTGTGCGCCTCTTCGTCCAGCTCCAGCCCTTTGACCATTTCCAACTGTGATTCACTTTTGGCCGTTGTTTTCTTCTGATACGCGGCTTTGGGCGCAAATTTGCTGATTACTTTTTCCGCCTTAAAGGTCTGGAATTTTACCGCATCAGCCCCGGCTTCCGCCGCAACATCAATCAGCTGCTTTGCCATTTCTATGCTGCCGTTGTGGTTTACACCGGCCTCGGCAATGATGTAACATTCATTTTGATTAATCGTTTGTTTTAACATTGTAATTCACATCATGAAATTTTTTCATCAATATGTTCTGTAGCGACACTTTTTTTAAATAATTTTTGATCTTTGCCGAAGCGTTGCCACTGCCGTATGGATTGATTGTTTTCTTTAATACGTCTTTAAACTCCGGCGACAGGGCTTTTTTGATGGCGGTTACGATTGCCTGTTCTTTTTCATCACAGTCTATTACAGAACCAGCCTTTAATCTGCCTTGCTGGCGCTTGCCGATATTTACGGTAGGTTTATGAAAGGCAGGCGCTTCGACTATACCGCTTGACGAGTTTCCAATAATGACATCCGCATTTTTTATGGCACTGAGGTAGAGCAGTTGCCCCATGGATGTAAAGGCCTTTACGCGATTTGGATGGTTTTCCGCAAATTTATCAATAATATTATTAATAATTCGGCCTGCGGTGTCCGCGTTAGCCTTTGTAAAAATTATCTTTGCCTCTGGAAATTGCTCAAGCGCTTTTAATAATTCTTGAAATGCTGTTTTCGGTGATATGTCGCTCAAGGTAACCGGATGATAGGTGATTAGAAAGGTTGGTTTGCCCAGTTGGAAATCAATGGCTTTTTCAAAAGCGCTTTTATTCAAAAGTTTTAACTTCTTGATGTTATCGAGCCCGGGGGCGCCATAATTCAGCACGCGTTCCGGCGCTTCACCCAATTGGATTACCCGGCTGCGATAGGGCGCCGCCGCTGTGAAGTGGAAATGGGACATCTTGGTTATGGCGTGTCGAATGGCTTCATCAATGGCACCCTCTGTGGTCTCCCCACCGTGGATGTGCGCAATCGGAATTCGGGCAATCATGGCAGCCTGCGCGGCAGCCAAAATCTCGAACCTATCGCCAAGCACAACCAAAATATCCGGCTTTAACCGGTCAAGGGCATCGGCAAACCCGATAACACCGAGGCCCACGGATTTAGCAATGCCAACCGGCGTATCGCTGGAAAGAAGCATCTCAACCTTCTCGTCAATGGCAAAGCCGTCTTCTTCGATTTGCCTGTATGTCAGGCCAAATTCCGGCGACAGATGCATTCCGGTGGCAATGATTTGCAGTTGCAGTTCCGGGTCGTTCTGGATTTCTTTCATCAGCCAGAACAAAAGGCCATATTCGGCGCGGGAGCCGGTGACAATGCAAATTTTGCGCTTTTTCATTTTTTCTTTTTCTTTATCGTGTGTTTGATTTTCAAAACGGCAAAGTTCAGCTCAATGGATGTTTCTGTGTCGCTTGTTTGAAAATCGTCGCCAAAAATTCCTTCTATTAATTCTCCGCCTTGTTTCATAAGGGCTTTCTGCTGCTGTTCATCTTTGGCAGTGGATAGCGCCTGAATATTGCGTGAGAGTTGTCTGATTTTTGAAAAGGTTTCAATGATTGCCAGCGTTGCTTGAACTGCCTTTGGACTTTTAAGAATGGTCGCCAACATGTACAGCCCTTTTTCAGGAAAAGCCTTAGGATTGACTGTAGAATGCTTCAGTTTGCGGAACCGGTGGAAATTTTCCACCAGTTCATCTTTTTCCTGTTTGGAGAGCTCAACCACATACCCTGCGGGAAATTTGTCCGGGTTATTGGTTACGGCTTTATTGATATCTCTTGTCTCGACGCCATAGATTTGAGCAATATCGCTATCCAGAAGAACGCTCTCGCCGCGCAACTCAAGAATAAGATCCGTCAAATTCTCAAATACTATTATGTCTTTCATATCAGGCTATCCTTACCATTGTTTTGGGGACTAACGCTCATGCTCGTTATACTCTCTTTTCCCCTAAAAAAGAACTGCTGGGAATATTAATCAACCTTGCTTCCAGGTTGTTTGCGCAGGACAGGTCCATACTGGGACAATCTTGAAACATGGCCAGTTTGTTTAATAACGTCCAAACGGGACGTGTCATGATTCCTGAGTCATTGGTCTTTTCCAGCAGCTTGTCGCGCTGTTCAAGAGCGGGCTCATCCAGAAGTATAACATTCAGCCAATAGTTGCTTTTGGCGTGAGGCGGCTCACTGAAGAATTTAACGCCTTCCACGTTTTTAAAAGCATGTTGATAGCGTGTAGCCAGCGCTCTTTTTTTCTCCAAAAATCCGGGAAGTTGTTCCATCTGTGCGCAGCCCAGGGCGGCATTGATATTGGGCAGGCGGAAATTATAACCGATATGGTCATGCCGATATTCCCAGCGGTGAGGGATTTTGGCGGTTGTGGTCAAGTGTTTTGCCAATTTTCCCAGTTCCTCATCGTTGGTGATAATCGCGCCGCCACCGCCTGTGGTGATCGTTTTGTTGCCGTTAAAGCTCAGGATGGAAAGTTTCCCCCAGTTTCCCGTGTGTTTGCCTTTGTAAAATGAACCCAGTGATTCGGCTGCATCTTCAATCATTTCCAGTTTGTATTCATGGCAAATTTCTGCGAGGGGGTCAAGATCGACGGGATGGCCAAAGGTATGCATCGGAATGACGGCTTTGATTTGTCGGCCTGTTTGTTTGTTGGTGCAAACATCCGAATTTACGCGGCAAATATCGCGCAGATAGTCTTTGAGTTTTTGCGGATCCATGCCCAGTGTTTTTTCTTCACTGTCCACAAAATGAGGAACACCACCGCAATGCACAACGGCATTGGCTGTGGCCACAAAGGTGAGCACCGGAACAAGAACTTCATCACCCGGCTGGATGCCGATGAGTTTCAAGGCTATCTGAAGCGCCGCTGTGCCATTGACTATCGCCATTGCTTTTTTTACACCGGTGTAATCGGCAAGCATCTCTTCAAAACGGTCAACATATTTGCCGACGTAGGAAACCCAACTGGTGTCAATACACTCTTTAATATAGGCCCATTCGTTGCCTTTAAAGCAGGGTTCATGCAGGGCAACCGGCGGCTGCTTATCCTGCGGAAGAGTCGTTTTGATTGCTGAGATGATGCTGTCGATATTAAAGTCAGCCATCAGATATTGTATTCTCCGGGTTTGTATTGTCTGAGATTTTCCGGGTTTATAAACCAATCAATGGTTTCTTGCAGTCCTTTTTTGAAGCCTTCGCGCTGGCCATAAGCCGGTTGCCATTCGGTCAGCTTTTTAGCTTTGGCGTTTTCTGCCCAGAGCCTTTCCACTTCGCTGTTTTCGGGACGTATGCGTTGTGAATCCGTGTCGATGTCAATCTCCGCGTTCATCAATTCCGTAATCAATTTTACTGTGTCTCCAATGGAGATTTCGTAATTGCTTCCGATGTTGATGACTTCACCAGGGGTTTTGTCAGATTCGGCAATAGCGATAAAACCGTTTATGGTATCCTTCACGTAATTGAAATCGCGCGTGGGGTGCATGGCGCCAAGTTTGATTTTTTGTCTGTCAGAAGCAATCTGCGTGATGACGGTCGGGATGACGGCGCGCGCCGATTGCCGGGGGCCGTAAGTGTTGAAGGGCCGGACGATACTGACAGGCGTGCCAAAAGAAAGATAAAAGGACATGGCAATCTGGTCAGCACCGATTTTGCTGGCTGAATAAGGGGATTGCCCCTGAAGAGGGTGTTCTTCGGTGATCGGGACAAAGCGGGCCGTGCCATATACTTCGCTTGTGGAGGTGTGCAGCACTTTGGCCACGCCAAGTTCGCGAGCGGCCTGAACGATATTGAGTGTGCCTTTAATGTTTGTATCAACATAAGTGTCGGGTGAGTGGTAGGAATAGGGAATCCCGATCAAGGCCGCCAGATGGAAAACGACATCGCAGCCCTTCATGGCTGTTTTCACGCCGTGCGGATCGCGAATGTCTCCGGCGAAAATATCAAGGTTTTTCTTGATTTCCGGCTCTGCATGATCCAGCCAGCCCCAGGAATTGAAGGAATTATACAGAACAAAAGCCCGGACATTAAAACCACGTCGTATGAGTTCTTCCGTAAGATGTGATCCGATGAATCCATCAGCCCCGGTAACGAGGATTTTTTTGTTTTGAAGGTTCATATTTTTAAAATCTAATGTTGTTCAACGTCCCTATTTTGATCGGATGGTGATCTGGAATTGTAATTTTATGCTCGAACTGTTGGTAGGTCGAAATGAGCCTGATGTGA
>Ga0116149_1001795_pt1 | contig 25173 bp, 18 predicted proteins | sample AD_UKC057_MetaG_FD_89787 | JGI IMG/M metagenome (GOLD analysis project Ga0116149, IMG submission 89787) | Active sludge microbial communities of municipal wastewater-treating anaerobic digesters from USA - AD_UKC057_MetaG | ecosystem: Engineered > Bioreactor > Anaerobic > Digestate | place: USA...
AAAATCTCGTATAGAGAAACAACAGGAGGAATTGTTGTGATAGCAAAAGCACTCTCTACTAATTTGACAGATATAAAAGTTAATGATAAGTCTTTATTTATTATTTTAGAGTCTGTTGAAAAACCTGGAAATCTTGGTGCTATTGCTAGAATTGCTGATGCCGCAAGTGTCGATGCTATAATTGTTTGCGACCAACTAAGCGATGCCTATAACCCTAATGCCATTAGAGCTAGTTTAGGTTGTGTGTTTTCAGTGAAAATTGTTAATTCCGAAACCGATACTGTTTTAAAGTGGTTAAAAGAAAATAATATCACTTCTTATGCCGCAGAATTACAAGCCACAGAATTTTATCATAATTGCGATTTTTCAAAATCTTCTGCCATTGTGTTTGGCACAGAGGCTTTTGGTCTGTCTCAAAAATGGATTGATTCGGCAGATAAAAGAATTAAAATTCCAATGTTGGGAAGTATTGATTCTTTAAATGTTGCAAACTCTGTAGCAATAATTACTTTTGAGGCTAGACGACAATTAAATTTTCTGGTTTGATTATTGTAGTATAATTTAGTAATGTTTAAATTTGAATTATAATGAAGAATTTTAAAATATTTTATTTGTTAAATGTGTTGATTTTCATGACATTTTGTAGCAATCAATTGTTTTCTCAAACTAAAGCTTTTGTAGAAATCACTGCAAAAACTAAACAATCTTATCTTGATAGAGGATATACATTGGTGGATTTTAAAAGCGATTCGATTATTGATACGAAACCTTTAGTTTCTTCAGACATAGTCTTGAACTATAAAACCTATTATATTGTACATGTTCAAGTTGATGCTTGTGCTTATTGTGAATATAACCTGTATTTTGTTGATACAGAAAATGTTATGACTGAGTTAGAACCAGAGATTGTTGTGGAAAACAATTTAAAACAAGCAATTTATAGATTTGATAATGAAGAAAATTCTAAAGGAAAATATGTTGTGCTATTAAATTCAAAACTTCCTTATTATGCAAATATTTTTGTGTTTAAGAAGAAATTTTAATAGTCTTCGTAAATAACTTCTTCTTCGTTGTTTAATTGTCCAATAACTTTAAATTCAGTACGTCTATTTTTTTGTCTTCCTTCGGGATTATCACTTCCATCAGGATTTGAGTTAGGAGCTATCGGGAAGTTTTTACCATAACCTTTTGCAACCAATCGTTCTGATTCAATGCCTTTGTTAATTAAATAATCAACAACAGATTGTGCCCTAGCTTGTGAAAGCTTCATGTTAAACTCTTCAGTATCAATAGAGTCCGTATGAGAACTAATCTCTATAATTATATCTGGATACGCTTGCAAAATTTTAAAAATAGTGTTGTCTATAGTTTTTTTAGCTTCTGTAGTAAGTTCTGATTTTGCAAATTCGTAATAAATATTTTTAACAATAAAAGATTGTTCAGGTAATGTGTTTACAAAAATAGCATCTAAAACTATAGTATCTGATCTTGTAATGTTTTTTGTTGTGAAAGGTAATTTTTTCTCCTTTTTATTGTAATCTTTTACAGAAATAAAATAATCAAAACCTTGTTCTAAATTAAAAAAGTAATATTCTGGTGTTGTAAAATCATTTTTCACAAAAAGCTCTTTACCACTATTTTTATCAATCATAAACAAGCTAACTTGATAGTTGTATAATAGTTCTATATCATCACTTCTGTCCAACACATTTAAACTTAAAGCCATTTCTTGTTGATATTCTTTTTCAATAGTTTTGAAAAAAGCAGAGTCTGTAATACCAAAAATTTTGCCTGTAACTGCAATATTGATATAATCTTTATCAATAAACTCATATACATCGTCGCAGCAGTTTGCGTGTCTTAGAGAATAGCCTCCATCTCTGTTTGATGTAAAAAAACCTCTTTGTCCATTGTTTTCTAAAATAAAATACAAATCATCAAAACTTGAGTTTATAGGCTGTCTAAGATTTAATGCGTTTTCAAAATTTTTACCATCGCCAAAAGCTTTGAATATATCTAGACCTCCCATTCCAGGGTGTCCATCTGAACTAAAATATAAAGTTTTAGTTTCAATATTATAATAAGGTGTAAGTTCATTGGCAGGAGTGTTAATTCTCTTTCCACAATTTTTGGGTTCTTTCCATTCCTTACGTTTTGAATCATAATACGTAAACCATATATCTAATCCGCCTTGTCCATTTTCTCTGTCAGAAACAAAATAAAGAACATCTGTATTTAGTCTTGAAACACCAACAGTTGGCATTGTGTTAGTACTGCCGGGTAGGTTAATTGTTTCGGGAAGTTCTTGAGGATCTTGCCATACATTATCTTCATAATTTGAAACAAAAATTTTACAAACAACTTTATTATTAAAATCTTTAGCACATCTTGTAAAATAAAATCTTTTTTTATCTGCAGAAAAAGCACCATTGCCAGTATTTACGTTAGAACCATTAATTGTTTCATCAAACTCTCCAAGATTTTTCCAATCTTCACCATCTCTTTTAGCGATATAAAACTTTCTAACTGGTAGTTCATCTTTATTTGGGTCATAATATTTTACTTCCTCTTCAGCTAATGACCCCCAAATTAGTTTATTATCTTCGAATGGAATAGGAGAAAAATCAATATGAGGCTTGTTTATTTCTTTATCCAAAAGTTTTACAATAGTATTGTTAGGCTTATTTTGCCAAAGTTCAGTTGAGTCAATTCCTTTTAAATGGTTTCTAGAAATTTTAATTTCTTCTGTTAAGTCTTTATTCTTTTTTGCTTGATTAATAAAACTATTAAACTGCTTTTTTGCTTCATCATATTCGCCTAGAGTTTTAAGGCATTCTGCATAGTAAAATAAAGCTTTAAGGTTTTTTTTGGGGTCTAATTTATAAGAGTCAAATAAATATTTTTGAGCTTCGCGATAATTTTTTTCTTTTAAATATAATTCTCCTAATGCAGCTTGGACTTTTGGTCTGCCAGGGTTTAGCTCTTCATAAGTTTTATAATAATCGATTGCAGAAAAAATATCTCCTTCTTTTTGTGCTGTTTTTGCTAGTTTTAAGATTTGTCCTGGTCTATATGTTATCGATATTTCATTTTGATTATTTTTTTGAGCAAAAACTAAATTCAAAGTGAATAATAAAAAGCAAAAAACTATAAAATATCTCAACATCTTTATCTTGTTTAAATTCATTTTTTAATATCTATCACATGGTATTGTAACGCTTTTAACTTTTTGTGTTAGATGCTTATAAATAATCGAAATTTCAAAAGCTCCTCTGTTTTTTGTTGCAGCTTTAAGAGCAGAAATATTCACATCATAGCTAAATCCTAGGTCAAATCCGTAAATACCTAAACCAGCTGTGAAAATTATTGCGTCAGCATTATTAAGAGAATTTCTTTCATAAATACCTGCAAAAATATTGCTAATTTGTTTATGAGGCTTTAATTTAAAATTTGCAATTCCACCTAAAACAAAGTCGTTAGTTTTTTTGTGAAGCATTACTAAAATATTTGGAACAATATCAATATTGTCTTTTATTGGCAAAGTTACTCCAGAATTAAGAGCAACTCGCATAGGAAGTTTGTTATCTGTATTTACAAATGTTTCTTTAGGGTTGTTTACATGAAAAAATGATAATCCAAAATGTGGAGTTAAATTTTTGATGGTAACTTTATATTTTATTCCTAAATTTATATCTAAATATTGTATGTTTTCTACTGTTTGTGTAATGTTGTTTGGTAAATTGGAGTCGAAAAGACCAGTATTATCATTAAATTGTGAAGGCAGACTTAATCCGTTTAAAGTAAAATTTTTTGTAACAAATCCGATTTGAGCGCCAAATGATAAAACATTAGTTTCGTTTAATGAAAGTATATAACTTCCATTAACAAAAATTTTATTTACTAATAAATTACTTGAGCCTGAATGGTCGTTTATAAAAAATGCACCAAGACCAAAATTTTTGCCTTTTTTTGTGTGCATTGACTTGTCAAATCCAACAGAAATAGTGCGATAAGGAGTGCCAATTGCAGCCCATTGTGTTCTATAATTGTTGGTAAATCGCCAATTTTCATCAAAAAAACCAGTCTCCGCAGGATTTAGTGAGAGTGGAGAAGCAGTAAATTGGCTAAAATGTATGTCTTGACAATATGCTTTTGTGCAAAAATAGCCAAAAATTAAAGTTACTGTTGATATAATAATAAAAATCTTTTTCAATGCCGTTCAACTTTTTATAATTATGATTTTCAAAAATAATAATTTTGTTTTAAAAAACAAACTTTTTTATGATTTTTTTTTATAAAAAAATATTTAATAAAATTTCGGGAAATTATGCTAGAATAATTAAAATTATATTATTTTTGTTAATTGATGTTTTGTTTTACTAATGCATTGCTTAAAATGAAAAGAATTTATATTTTATTTTTGTTAATTTTCAGTGTTACGAGATTGTTTTCGCAACCTACAGCTGATTTTACTTCTAGTGGGAATAATTTATGTGCGCCAGCAATTATAACCTTTACTAATACAAGTACTGGATGTTCGGGTACACCTACCTTTTATTGGACATCAGGAACAAGCGATGTGTCTTCTCTTGAAAATCCTACATTTTCTTATACAGTAGGAGGAACTTATACGGTTAGTCTTAAAATTACCTGTGATGGATTTGAAGACACAAAAACTATGACCATTGTAGTTTATGATCCACCTGAGGCAAACTTTAGCAATGTAGTGCAGAAAGGATGTGTTCCATTTGATGTGAATTTTATAGACATGTCTTTAACAGGTGATGCCGCAATAAATTCATGGGTTTGGCATTTTGGAGATGGAACAAGTTCTACAGAGCAACATCCTTCACATACTTATGCTTCAAGTGGTAGTTTTAATGTAACTTTATTTGTAAAAGATGAAAATAATTGCTCTTCACAGGTTACTCATAATAATTTAATAAGGGTTGCTAATTTGCCTACAGTTAGTTTTGTGGCTGATAATCCAACTTTGTGTACCTCACCTCATACGGTTAATTTTAGCTCGTCTGTTACTACCTCGTTTGGTTTAACAGCAACCTATTTATGGAATTTCGGAGATGGCGGTACAAGCATAGAAAATAATCCTAGCCATACATATACTTCAGGAATTTATGATGTGAGTTTAACAGTAACTGATGAATATGGCTGTGAAAATACATTTTCTAAACCTGAATATGTGAGAATAGAACCAGCAGTCCCCCAGTATTCGGTTTTAGAGGGCGATACAGTATGTAAAGGAATGCAAACACATTTTTTAAACGAAACAGGCTATTCGTGTCGCTGGGATTTTGGAGACGGAGGTACAAGTATGCAAAATACTCCAATACATATTTATCAGCAAACAGGAAATGTTAATGTAACTTTTACTGTTGACCCAGGTGGACAATGTGAGGCTTCAACGGAATTTACTCTTTTTGTAGAAACTATTACTGCATCTTTCACAACTAACCCAACAAACTTATATTCATGCTCAATACCCTTTGAGGTAGAATTTACAAATACTTCATCAGCAAATGCTACAAGTTTTTATTATGTGTTTCAAGATGGAACTTCATCAATTCAGCCAAATCCTTCGCACACTTATTCATCAGGAGGAATATTTCAGCCAACTTTAACAGTAACAAGTAATGCGGGCTGTGTACATACATTTATGGGACCTATAATAAATATTTCACCCGCAGATGCTAGCTTTACAGCCGATGAGGTTGAAGGTTGCGAACCATTAACTATTACCTTTACATATTCAGGAGATCCAGAGGCTATTACTAATTTTAACTGGAATTTTGGAAATGGAAACACAAACTCAGATGGTTCTGCTATAGAATCTTCGGTTTATAATGCAGGAGAATATACAGTTGTATTAACAGTTACAGATGGACAAGGTTGCACTGGAGAATCAAGTCTTGAACTAAATATAGGAGCTGTGTATGAACCAAACATAAATGTTTTTGATAATGATCCTGACCACACACCTTTGTTAAGCCATAATATTTGTGCACAAGATACTGTCTCGTTATGGGTGTTGGAATGGGATAATGAGGACTATGAATTTACTTGGTGGATAGACTCCACATCAAATAAAGATGTGTCAAATGAATACACTGATCATGCTTTTGACCAAGATACAGGTTGGGTTCACTTGCACATGATAACTTTGTATAATGGCTGTAGAGATACAATTTATTGGGATAGCCTGTATATAAGTGGACCTATTATTGATGGTATATCTAAATCTTATGATTGTAATAATCCTAGAAATTATGAATTTACTTTAAATGAAACTATAGCTGATACTTGGGATTGGAAAATATATTATATTCATGAAGGTACAATGACAATTGTGGAAGAGACTCTGAGCTCAACAGATCATAATTATTCATATACTTTTCCACCAAGTCCAGATTCATTTTGGGTTAAGGTAACAGCACATAGCGATACAACTAGTTGCGAATATGTGGACTCAATACAAATTAAAATAGCAACACCGAGTGCAAGTTTTTCTATACCCGTATATAATAATTGTACAGGAGTTGACATATCTTTTGATGCTTCTGCTTCTCAAGATGCAAGCGAATACTATTGGGATTTTGGAGATGGAAATAATTCAGGTTGGTTAAGTGAACCTATATTTATATATCAATATATGACTGTCGGTGTGTTTGATGTAGTGTTAACTGTTCGTGATGAAAACGGTTGTGAAGATACTGATACTCACCCTATACATATTATTGGTCCGGAAATACATACAACTATCAGCGAAACATATGGTTGCGACCAATTATTAGTGAGTTTTTCAGACTTTTCTACAGCTAGTGAACCAATAGTAAGTGTTGAATGGAATTTTGGAGATGGCTCCACAATGATAGGCACAGATGTAACACATTTATACTCAACACCAGGCGTTTATTCTGTAACTGTGAATGTAACAACTTTATCAAATTGTGGTTTAGGGATTACTTATCAGGATACAATTGTTGTCGAATCTGTTGACGCTAGTTTTAATGCTCTGCCAGTTGTTGCTTGTGTTAATCAAGATATTAGTTTTCAAGCTTTAGAAAATAATATAAGTTATATATATACATGGAATTTTGGAGATACAAATCCTGCAATTTCTGGACATAGCCCTTCTATAAATTATTCATACGAAAATGGTGGATATTATGACGTTCATTTAAAAGTAGAAAATGGAAGGGGGTGCGAAGATGAGCTTTTGTTAGAGGGCTTTATAAAAATAGAGCAGGCATTTGCTAACTTTAGTTTAACTGAAGATCATTTTTCATGTTATCCAGCTACGCCAATAATAATTCAAAATTCTAGTGTTTTGCCAGCCGATACAGAATTATATTATCAATGGATTTTAGGCAGTGATAATGATACAATTACTGTTGAAGAACCGACATATGTATATACTGTGCCTGGGAACTTTGATATTGTTTTAAATTTGTCAACGCCAGCAGGATGCACCGACACACATTCTTTACCATTAATTATTGAAGGTCCATATGCACAAATGAATATTAGTGATACCATAGCTTGTGTTGGACAAGAAATAGAATTTAGCCTTACAGAACAAGAAAATGTTGAAACTATACAATGGGTTGTCGGAGGGGGAGATTCTTATACTGTAGAATCATTCACTCATTCGTATTCAATGGTGCCACCAAGCGGTTATTATACAGTTAATTTAGTGATAAAATCAGGAGATTGTCAACCACCTTCGTTTGTGCAAAATATTTATATTTTTGATGTTACTGCAGATTTTAGTATTACAGATACAGAAAATAATGAAATACTAGGTGGGCTTTGTTCTCCATTTGAGGCAATGCTAGTAAGTAACTCTATAAATGACGATTTTAGATATTGGTTTGTTGACAACCATCCAATAGGATCCGGTTTAAGTACTGAAACTCATAATTTTGTAAATAATCAAAGTTATGATACAAGTGGAGAAATAACTTTAATTGTTGAAGATATTCACGGTTGCCTTGATACTATTAAAAAGAGCATTGATGTTTATGCCTTGCCTGTAATTGAAATAACTCAAGATACTATTATTTGTAAAGGTGATGAAATCAAGTTATATTCTGCAGGAGGTGTAAGTTACTTGTGGTCTCCAGATGTCAATATTTCTGATGTTAATTCTCAATCGCCAAGTGTAAAACCAGAAGAGGATATTATATATTATTTAGAAGTTAGAAACTCGCATGATTGTCTTAGTATAGATTCTGTGAGTATATTAGTAATACAGGATTTTTTAGTAAACTTTACACCTGTTTATGATTCTATTATTATTGGAGATACTACACGAATTATTTTAGAAGCTACTCAAGACAGTTTAATTTATACTTGGACACCTAGTACAAATATTTCATGTACAAATTGTCCAGAACCTGAATTTTATCCACTCGAAGATACAAGATACAGACTTGTAGTAGAAGATAGTACAGGGTGTTTCAAGTATCATTATTTGCTCGATATTTTTGTAATTGAGGAATATACATTAGATGTACCAGGAGCGTTTACGCCTGGTTCTGGGGATAAAAATGCTGTAATTTATGCTAGAGGCTTTGGAATTAAAAAATTATTGCAGTTTAGAATTTATAACCGTTGGGGAGAAGAAGTTTTTTATACTGACGATATAAACCAAGGCTGGAACGGATATTATAAAGGAAAGTTACAAAGTATAGATAATTATTCCTATTTTATTGAAGCAGAAATGTTTAATGGAAGTATTCAAACTAAAAAAGGACATATAATGTTGATTAGATAAGAAACTTGTTTTAAATTCTAAATTCTCAATTCAAAAAAACTTTTTATTTCCCATATTTTTTCCCAACTTTGCAGAAAATACAATTATATGATAATTATTACAGGTGCTGCAGGATTTATCGCTAGCTGTTTAGTTACAGAACTTAATAACCGTGGTTATAAAGACCTTGTATTAGTTGATGATTTTAGTAAAAGTGAAAAGAAAAATAACTATTCAGATAAAACTTTTACAAAACTTATCGATAGAAACGAATTTGATTATTGGTTGGATAGAAATCACAAACTTGTTCAATTAATTTTTCATATTGGTGCAAGAACAGATACTACCGAATTTAACTTTGAAATACTTGAAAAATTAAATTTAGAATACTCAAAACTTATTTGGCGAAAATCTTATGAATATGGTTTGCCATTAATTTATGCATCTTCGGCAGCAACTTATGGAGCCGGAGAATTCGGTTTTGATGACAATACTTCTCCAGAATTACTTAAACCACTAAACCCTTATGGAATTTCTAAAAATGAATTTGATAAATGGGCTTTGAATAATGAGAAAAAACCATATTTCTGGGCTGGATTTAAGTTTTTTAATGTTTATGGTCCAAACGAATATCATAAAGGTAGAATGGCATCTGTTGTCTATCATGCCTACAATCAAATTAAAGAAACAAAAAAATTAAAACTTTTTAAATCTCATAATCCAAAGTTTGAAGATGGAATGCAATTGCGAGATTTTATTTACGTAAAAGATGTTTGCTCTGTTTTAATTCATTTTATGGAGACTCGCAAAAATTCAGGAATATATAATCTTGGAACTGGAAAGGCAAGAAGTTTCTTAGATTTAGGTAAAGCTTGTTTCAATGCACTAAGTATAGAACCAAATATCGAGTTTGTTGATATTCCTTTGGATATAAGAGATAAATATCAATATTTTACGCAAGCAAATGTTGAAAAATTGCGTTCAGTAGGTTATGATAAACCATTTTATAGCATAGAAGAGGGAGTTAATGATTATATTTCTAATTATTTAAAAGAAGAAAAATATTTTTAAGAAATGAGCAATAAAAAAAAATATATAGGCGAAGTAGAAGAGGCTAAAGCAGATAATTCTGCTTTGAAAGTAAATCAAGGAATAGAGCAACCACCTCAAGTAAATCCTAATTTTAGAAAATTTAAAAGAATAAAAAAAGATTTAACAGTTTCTGATTATGTTGAAGGAATTGTTGCAGGTGATGTAAATATTTTAAGTCAAGCTATTACTTTAGTCGAAAGTCGTTTAGCCAAACATCAAGAAATTGCTCAAGAAATTATTAAAGAATGCTTGCATTTAGATAAAAAATCTATTCGAATTGGAATTACTGGAGTTCCTGGAGCAGGGAAAAGCACTTTTATTGAAGCTTTGGGAATGGAAATTGTAAATCGAGGACATAAATTAGCAGTTTTAGCAGTTGACCCAAGTAGTGAGCGTAGTGGTGGAAGTATTTTAGGCGATAAAACACGAATGGAGGAATTGTCGGCTCAGAAAAATGCTTTTATTCGTCCATCGCCTTCGGCAGGTTCTCTTGGTGGAGTAGCTCGTAAGACACGTGAAACAATTGTGCTTTGCGAAGCAGCAGGGTATGATACAATTTTTATTGAAACAGTTGGTGTTGGACAATCCGAAACTGCTGTGCATAGCATGGTAGATTTCTTTTTATTGCTAATGTTATCTGGAGCTGGTGACGAATTGCAAGGAATAAAACGAGGAATTATGGAAATGGCTGATGCTATTGCAATAACAAAAGCTGACGGTAATAATGTGCAAAAAGCAAAACTAGCACGAGTTCAATATCAAAATGCTTTGCATTTATTTCCACAAACTGAAGCAAAATGGGAACCAAAAGTTCTGACTTGTTCATCAATTGAGAAAAAAGGAATAAGTGAAATTTGGGAAACAATAAAGGAATATGAAACTCATACAAGAAATAATGGGTATTTCGAGAATAATCGCTTAAAACAATCTAAATATTGGTTGTTCGAAGCAATAAATTCAGCTTTGAAAGAAAGATTTTATGACGATAAATTAGTGAAAACCGAATTGAGAAAATTAGAAGTTAAAATCGAAAAAAATGAAATAAGTAGTTTTGTAGCTGCTACCCAATTGTTAGATATTTATTTTCAAAAGAAATGATAGGACAAAAAATTGTTTACGAAACCTTAGAAAAACTGAATATAAGCTTTGAATATTATGAGGCACCAAAAGATTTTTCAAATGAAGAAGATATAAGTTTTTGGAATAGGATAGGAGCAACACGTTGTAAAAACCTGTTTATGAGAAATCATAAAGGGAATAGACATTTTTTGTTAATTTCTGATTATTACAGAGATATTAATATTAAAGTGTTAGAAGATAAATTTAAAAAAGGAAAAATTTCTTTTGCATCTCAACAAAGAATAGATAAACACATAAAAGGAGTGATAGGTGCAATTTCAGTTTTTTCTTTATTAAACGATGAGGCTAATCATGTTGAGGTCTTTATTGATGAGGGATTGAAAACAAAACAAAAACTTACATTTTTACCAAACGAATTAAATGCTCTTATTGCAATAAGTTTTGAAGATTTTATAAAAATCCTTGATTATTCTGGCAATAAATATGAATTTATGAATTTAGCAGCCTCGGTTGAGTAATTATTTTACTCTAATTTTTTGACCAATTTGTAATTTAGAATCTTCGCTAATTCCATTCATTGAACATATTTGACTAATTGAAATATTATATTTTCGAGAAATTGCCCAAAGAGTATCGCCGCTATAAACTATATGATAATTGCTTTCCAAAACCCCAGACACTCCACCAGAAGTTCTACGTCTCGATTTTAAATATGCAAATTCTTCTGGCATCAACACCAAAGTATCAGATTTTAGTTTATTGTTTTCAAAATCTATTATTAATTCAGGGTTAAAAGGATTGTCTTTAAATCTGGTTTCAAAATGAAGATGAGGTCCGTAAGATTTGCCAGTATTTCCACCTCGAGCAATTGTGTCTCCAGCTTTGACCTCTTGATTTCTTTGACATAATAATTTTGACAAATGTGCGTAATAAGTTTCAATACCGTTGTAATGTCTAATAATAACCAAATATCCATAACCTCCTCTGTTCCAACCTGCATAACGTACAATCCCATCAAAAGCAGAAACGATGGTATCTCCAGTTTTTAGCCTAATGTCAATTCCATTATGATGATATCCTCTTCGCCACCCAAATTTACTGATTACAGTTCCTATATATGGCATGTAAAATTTTTCCCCATTATTTAATAAACTTATAGCACAAGTGTCAAGAGTTCGTTTGTAATCAGCCTTGCCAAAGGCAAAAATATTAATTGTATCCCAGTTTTCTGAAAATACAGTTAAACTATCTAATTCTAAAAGTCTATTTTCGTAAATATCATTATAAAGTTTTATTGAGTCGTTGAATTTAATAACAGCCAAAACACTATCTTGATTTATATATTCCCAAGTGTTGTTTTCAAATAAAATAATATCAAAACCTTTACTATTTACAGTGTCTATTATTATGCGAGCATTTTTATCGTTTTGTGAAAAAATCAAATTAGGAATAAATATAAGACTTAGAAATATGTAAAAAAGATGTTTCATATTTTTCTATTTTGAATTAACAAAAATGAAAAAAATAATCTAAAACAAATTATTTATCAGAAATTTTATACAAATAGTGAATATTCTCCTATTTGTATGATTTTTAAAGTTACTTCTTTGATGTTTTAGGTTTTAAAAATGATAATTCTCAAAATGTTTCGATTATAATTAAGATTGAAAAAAACTTTGTTTGCTAAATAAAACTTATTATTTTTGCAATGCAATTTTGCGGGGTGTAGCTCAGTTGGTTAGAGTACGCGTCTGGGGGGCGCGGGGTCGGTAGTTCGAGTCTACTCACCCCGACAAAATTAAAAAATCAAAAATCCTAATAAATAATCCGAAAAATTAAAATTTTAGAGCGTTGTTAATAAATTTGTATTAAATATTTTAATTTTTACAAAAATATATTAGAAAATTTGCCTAAAAAAGATAAAACAAATTTGAATAAAACATGAAAATGACAAGTTTTGGTAAATTTATAAAAGCAGAACGAGAAAAAAGAGGTTGGAGTCAAACAGAATTAGGTGCTTTAATTAAGATAAATACTCCACTTGTGAGTCGTATCGAAAACGATAAAAAGCTCATGTCTTTTGATAAAGTTGAGCTACTTGCTAATGCTTTTGAAATGGATTATCAGGAATTAAAAGATCTTTATTTTGCAGATAAAACAGCAAAATCTGCTTATGAATACAAATGTTCTAAAAACGTTTTTGCAGTTGCTGAAAAACAATATGAATATATAGAAGCTACCAACATTGTACAAGGACAATTAAAATTCTAATCGTGATGGACAATAAGAAATTAATACAGACATTGGGATTTGTACCAAAAGAAAACAGTTCGGGTATTTTTCAGAAAAAATATTCTAAAGCTGACTATTATGTTGTTGAAATTGATTTTGAGAAAGAAAATATCAACTATGGAAATAAAATAAAAGGTGAAAGTAAAACAACGCAAAACTTTTTACAGGCTGAAAACTGGGTTGTTTTGGAGTGTGTGGATAGGCTTTTGGGAAAAGGGTATCAGCCACAAAATATAACATTGGAAAAAACTTGGAAAACAGGACACGGAACAAGCGGGCGATTAGATATTTTGGTAACTAAAGACGATGGTTCCGCTTATTTAATGATTGAATGTAAAACTTGGGGCACAGAGTATGAAAAAGAACTGAAAAACTTAGAGAAGAACGGCGGACAACTTTTTACCTATTTTCAACAAGATAAAAATGCCGATGTTCTAATGCTATATACTTCTAAAATAGACAGTAAAGGTGTTGAATACAAAAATACAATTGTAAAAATTGAGGAAGATTACAAACAAACTGGCAATGTAAAAGATTTTTACGAACGTTGGAATAAGCTTCCCAAAACAAACGGTATTTTTGATAGCTGGGTCAGACCTTACGAATTTCAAAGTAAAGCGTTAACAAGAAGAGATTTAAAGGCTTTAAAACAAAAAGATAGTAGTTTTATTTTTAATCGCTTCTTGGAAATCCTACGTCACAATGTAGTGTCGGATAAGCCTAACGCTTTTAATAAAATATTTACACTTTACACTATTTCTGTGTAAAATTATTGATGAAGATCGAAGTGAAGACGAACAGCTTCATTTCCAATGGTTGGAGGGGGAAGATGACCATATCTCTTTTCAAAAAAGATTAACAGACCTGTATCGTAGGGGAATGAAAGAGCTATTGGAAAAAAAGGTTACAGACGTTAGTGATGATGAGTTTGATACACGTTTCAAGCAAACCGTAGATGAGCAATATAGAGAGGAGATTAAAAATATTTTAACCGAAATACGTCTGAAAAAAAATAACGAATTTGCCATAAAGGAAGTGTATGACGATGCTTCGTTTGAGGATAATGCCAAAGTGGTAAAAGAGGTTGTAGAACTCTTACAGGTTTATCAAATCCGTTATAATTATCGTCAGCAGTTTTTAAGCGATTTCTTTGAGTTGCTTTTAACCACTGGGTTAAAACAAGAGTCGGGACAGTTTTTCACACCAGTTCCAATAGCTCGATATATTATTAAAAGTTTACCTATTCGCGAAATAACATTGCAAAAAATTGAACAAGGAAGCAAAAACGATTTGCTACCAAATGTTATTGACTATGCTGCTGGAAGTGGACACTTTGTTACAGAGGTAATGGAAGTTATACAGGAATATATTGATACCTTGACCGAAAATCAATTTTCAACACCAACAACGAAAAAAGCCCTTAGAAGCTGGCAGGGAGACCAGTTTAATTGGGCAGAACAGTATGTATATGCTATTGAAAAAGATTATCGTTTGGTAAAAACTGCAAAAGTAAGTTGTTACTTACACGGAGACGGCTTGGCAAAAGTTATTCACGGAGACGGTTTGGGAGATTTTGCTACATCAAACGATTTCAAAGATTTGCTGAAATATACCGATAAAACTTATCCGCAAGATAATAAGCAGTTTGATATAGTTATTTCAAATCCGCCATATTCGGTTTCCGCATTCAGAGGCACGATGATGGACGAAGAAAAAGCTCTGAAAGCCTTTGAACTTTATAGCCGTTTAACCGATCAAAGTTCAGAAATAGAGTGCCTGTTTGTAGAGCGAACCAAACAACTGCTTAAAGATGGCGGTGTTGCAGGTATTATATTGCCCAGCAGTATATTAAACAATACAGGCATATATACCCAAACTCGCGAAATTGTTTTGAAATACTTTGATATTCTGGCTATTACCGAATTTGGTTCTAATACATTTATGGCTACCGGAACTAATACTGTTACTCTGTTTTTACGAAGACGAAACAATGCTGATGCCTTTAATATTGAGGAGGCAGTAAAAAGATTTTTTACAAATCTGAACGATGTTACAATCAATGGAATTGAAAAACCTGTACATAAATATGTGTCATACGTTTGGGAGGGGGTAAATTTTGACGATTATATTACTTTGCTCAGAAAAAATCCTAACGAAGTCGTAAAAAAACACGAGATTTTTAAGGAGTACAACAGTAAAATAAAAGCTAAGAGTGATATTGAGAAATGGAATGCAATTTTGGACTTAGAGCAAGAAAAGCTACTCTATTTTATTCTTACTTATCCTCAAAAATTAGTACTTGTAAAAACAGGTGAAAAGGCTGAAGAGAAACGTTTTTTAGGCTACGAATTTAGCAACCGCCGAGGCAGCGAGGGAATACACCCTATACAGCGAGGAAAATTCATAGACGAGTGCACACAACTGTTTGATGCTGATACATTTGACAATCCCGAAAAGGCAAGTACCTATATTTATAAAGCATTTCAAGGAGAATTTGATTTAGATATTCCCGAGATATTACAGAAAAATGTTAGCTATCAGAATTTAGTGGATATGCTTAGTTTTGATAGAGTTACCTTTGAAAAAAATATTTCGCTTACTACTAAAAAAAAAGTAAACTATGAACTCATTTGGAAAAGTGATTCATTAATATTGTTGTCTAAAATTGCAGACATAAGAAAAGGTACATCAATAACAAAAGCAAAAACAGTAGAGGGCAATATTCCTGTTGTTGCAGGAGGACAAGAACCTGCATATTTTCATAATGAGGCTAACAGAGATGGAAATATAATAACAGTAAGTGCGTCAGGAGCTTATTCTGGTTTTGTAAATTATTTTAAAAATCCGATTTTTGCTTCAGATTGTAATACTATCAATTCTAAAAATGAAAATGTGATTTCAACAAAATTGATTTTTGAATTTTTGAAATCAATTCAAAAAACTATTTATTCACTACAAAGAGGGCAGGCTCAGCCACACGTTTATGCAGAAGATTTAGCTCAAATAAAAATCCCTCTTCCGTCACTAAATATCCAACACAAAATCGTTTCAGAAATAGAGGTTTTGGAGAAAAAAGAAGAAAAGACAAGGAAAGAAATAGAGAATTTTAGTCATAAAATAACAGAACTATATGAGACTGCTTTGTCTAAAGCAAAAACAATATTAAGGTTAAATGACGATACTATTTTTGAGGTTTCTATTGGAAAACGTGTTTTAAAAAACGAATTTGTTCCTAATGGAAAAATACCTGTTTATAGTGCAAATGTAATTGAGCCTTTTGGAAATATAAATAAATTATTAATTGAAGATTTTAGCAAACCATCTGTTTTATGGGGAATTGACGGAGATTGGATGGTTAGTTATGTGCCCGAAGGTTATCCATTTTATCCAACAGATCATTGTGGAGTTTTAAGAGTAAAAAACAATTTAGTTAATGAAAAATATTTAGCTTTTGTTTTGGAAAAAGAAGGAAAAGCTTTTGGTTTTTCAAGAACAAAAAGAGCTTCTATTGATAGGATTAAAGGTATTAAGATTTCTGTTCCTACACTTTCCGAGCAAGAAAAAATAGTTTCCGAAATAGAAAAAATCGAAACGCAAATAGAGGCATTAGAAAATGAAATAGTTGAAATTCCGAAACAAAAAGAAGCGATCTTAAAGAAATGGTTGAATTAACTTAACAATAAAAAAAGGACTAAATTTTACTTAGTCCTTTTTTTATTTTTCATCAAGTAAATTACTTACTTTTTATGATGTGGCGGAGAAAGAGGGATTCGAACCCCCGGAGCCCTCTCGAGCTCAACGGTTTTCAAGACCGCCGCATTCGACCGCTCTGCCATTTCTCCGCTGCAAAAGTAGATTAATTTATTAATATGCAAAAATATTTTGAATGTTTTTTTTGAAAAAAACTGTAATTATATTATAAACCTTTAATCATGAGGTATATACATAATAAATTTTTTTTAACTGAGATTATTTTGAAAAATCACACCTATTAAATACATATATAAATAACGTGTTTTAATATTCGCGAAAAACCGATTTTCTTGTTTAGTTGAAGAAAAATGACGTTTTACACGTTTTTTTAAGTTAAAAACACTTTAAAACACTTGAAACATAGGGGTTTTAGTAAATTTTTATAATGAAAAGGCTTGGTTTTGTTTAGGTGAAACGGCTGAAATGCTTGTATTTTCAATATTTTGCAGTTGTTTTTGCTTGGGTTATTAACAAAATAAATAAGTTATTAACAAAAGTGAAAAAACTTGATTTTAAATTATTGCTATAACCCTTATTATTACTATATTTGCTTTGTAAAATTAATCTTATTATTAATCTAAAAAATTAAAAAAATGAACAAAGCACAATTAATTGACGCAATGGCTAAAGAAGCTAACTTAACAAAAGCTGACACAAAAAAAGCATTAGACGCTTTCATTAAAACAACAACAAGCGCTTTAAAAAAAGGTGAAAAAGTTGCATTAGTTGGATTTGGTACTTTAAGTGTTGCAAAAAGAGCAGCTAGAACTGGTCGCAACCCACAAAAACCAACTCAAGTAATTAAAATCCCTGCTAAAAATGTTGTAAAATTCTCAGTTGGAAGCGAACTAAAAAAAGCTGTTAAGTAAGAATTGCATCATTAATGAAATTAAAAAAGAGAGTTATAGTTTTTATAACTCTCTTTTTTTATATTTGCCTTTTCAAAAAACCGTATAATGGATAATAAATTTATTATAGATAATTTATCGCCAATGGTTTCTGAAAACCGTTTAGAAACTTTTATAAATGTATTAAACAATCGTACCTATTATATAACTGTTGTACTCGAAGACCTTTTTCAGTCGCATAATGCTTCGGCAGTTTTGCGTTCTTGCGATTGTTTTGGAATCCAAAATGTACATGTTATAGAAAATACTTATCAATTTAAAGAAAACCCAGATGTTTCATTAGGCTCATCTCAATGGTTGACAAAGTTTAAATATAATTCATCTGAAAATAACAGCATAAAAGCAATAGAAAATCTAAGAAAGCAAGGCTATAGAATAGTTGCAACAACACCCCATACCAATGATGTTAACCTTAATGATTTGGATTTAGAAAAAGGTAAAATAGCATTGTTTTTTGGAGCAGAATTACCAGGATTATCACAAACTGTATTAGAACAAGCAGATGAATTTGTGAAAATACCAATGTATGGTTTTACAGAAAGCTTTAATATTTCTGTGTCGGCAGCAATTTGTTTGTATGATATTGTAAATCGTCTAAAAAATTCTAATATTAAATGGCAATTAAGCGAATTAGAAAAAGAAGAATTACTAGCCAAATGGCTTAAAGTTAGCGTGAGAGAGTCTGAAAAAATTTTAAAATTATTAAAAGTTAGAAATTCTTAGTTTTATTTTATTACAGAAACTTTATTTAAAAATTCTTTATCTCCTTGTTTTATTTTTATTAAGTAAATTCCTGATTTATAATTTGTTAAGTCTATGTTTGTGTTAAAGTTAGAATTGAAATTTTGCATTTTTTTTCCCAATGAATTGTAAATAATAACTTCAAAATTTTCAGAACTATTTGTATTTATATTTAATCTATTTGAACAAGGATTTGGAAAAATTGAAAACTGATTTTCAAATTCATATTTAACATTTTGAGGATGAAGCACATTGTTATACTTTTCGCTTGCATTTGCAATAGCTTGTTTAAATTTATATAAATTAGGCTCAGCTATAATAGCAAAACCAACTGTGATAGTATCTTTAGCCAAGATGTTAATAGGACCAATTCCTGTGTAAAGAACAATATCGGTTTGTAATTCCGAATCAAGAAAGTTAGGATTTGAAATCATATAAAATTTTTCAATATCAGAAAAACCGTCATTTATATTAATAACTTCATTATTTTCATCAGCTTGATCTAGAGCATAAAATATTGGTGTCTGTTTGCTTAATAACTTAATTCCTGCATTCATGCTTTGTTCGGAATTACTTTTTGCGTAAAGCATTTGTGCCTCTTGGTCGAAAATAGCAGAATTTTTTGCTGCTTCTATTAAATCCCAGTCTGTAAATAAACCAAAATAATAATTTTCAATAGGGTAGCCACTTGTATTTATAATATCATAATCAATAATAACAAAATTTTCATCTTCAGTCCAAGAGTATGCGTTTTCAATAATATAAATTCCTTTTGTATTTAAGTCTAAGGAGTCTGAAAATTCAAGTCTAATGTGCTGGTCTGCTATTTCCTCAGTAATTATTTCGGGATATTTTTCATTTTTAAAATCTGAGTTTTGTCTTATTGAGCTGAATAAATTTACCGCAGAATTTCCGGAAATAATTCCACAGTCATAAAACAAGTCGTATAAGTTGTTGTAATTTAGTCCATTACCTATTGAACTTTGAGAATCAGAATAGCCGATTCTTCCATTTGCAGTAATAGAAAGATTTAATTTTTCAGTGCTAATATCAATATAACTGGGGTTAACTAAAAAATCAATAAATTGATAATCAGTATAGTTCTCTGCAGAATAATTTATTTTTATAGCTAAATTATAATCGTGAGGAATATTTTCGTCGAGTTCTAGTAAAATTAGTGATGCAGAACTGTAGCTTTGCATTTGTTCTAAACTTCCTTCAAAAATTGTTGGATTAATAATATTGGCATATCCATTAACAACTTCTGCTGTTATAGTTAAGTTTTCAACATTTTTTAAATAATTTATAAAATTTCCACCTACACTAATCGCATAGTTGTTCTCATTAATAATTATGTCTTCTAGAACAACTGCTGGAGGAATCTCCATGCTTAAAGATTTGTGCATATTCAATCTTCCTTTTCCTAATTTTCCTGCAAAAGGAATATTATAAGCTATAGTATCTATATTGTCGCATCCAGCTTTTATTAGAGCCATAATTTGTTTTGCAGTAAATTCTGGGTGGTAAGCTCTTAAAATTCCTGCAAATCCTGCAACAATTGGTGCAGCAAATGACGTACCGCCATACATTAGTGTGTAAGAATCAATGGCACCAGTTGATAAAAAATTAGTGGCAGGAGCACATAGATCAACAGTATAAGAATAAGTGCTACCTTTTTGAGAAATTGAATTATCAGGAGCCCATCTTTCATCATCTTCTTGTGTTCCAGCAACCGATAAAACATTATCATATGAAGCAGGATAAAATCTTAAATCAGAATTTGTGTTACCAGCTGCAGCCACTATTAATAAATCAAAATTATTTGTTGCATAATTTACGACATCTTGTCCCATTTTTTGATAATGTGTCGAACCCCAACTGCAATTAATTACATCAACATTGTGTTCGGCTGCATAAACTATAGATTGATATGCGTTTTCAATAATTCCTTCAGAGTTCATTATTTTTAAAGGTAAAACTTTGCATTTATAACCAGCACCTGAAACTCCAATACCATTATCATTTTCTGCACCAGCAATGCCAGCTACCCAGGTTCCGTGTTGATTTACATCTGCACTTACAATATTGTTGTTTTCAGCAAAATTCCATCCTCTAAAATTATCAATGTACCCATCTAAATCATTGTCAACGCCATCTAAAGGGTCGGCATAATTATATTTTATTTGATTAATTAAATCTGGATGTGAAACTTCAATTCCTGTATCTGAAATGCCGATAACAATATTGGTATCTCCTTTATGAATATCCCAAGCCTCGTATGCTTTTACTTTCTCCAACCAATATTGATTTTCTTGATTTAATGGGTCATTTGGAACGTATAGTAATTCAATTTTGTACAAAGGTTCAACATACTCAAAAATATTAGATTTAGACATTTTGTTTGCCAAAATAGCAGGATCAATAGTGTTATCTAAGTATGTAATTCTAAAAATATTGCTTATGTCAACATTTTTTTCAATATTATTTTTGTTTAAATTTTGTGAATTCGGAAATTCTTGTTCAATTCTAAAGTAAGATTTGTTTTTAAAATAAGGTAAAATTGCGTTTTTTGCATCTTTATTTGTAAAAGTTCTATTTCCGTCAGCTTTTAATTTTATTATTAAAATATTGTCGTGATAGGGTTTGCTGTTTGAATCTTGAGAGAAAGCACTAAATTTAAAGTTGAAAATTAATATTGTAATCAATAAAATATTGATACAGCATTTGATGTTTGAGGTATAGTTATTCATAGCAATATTTTTTTGCAATATATAAAAAAAATAGTCGTATGGAACGACTATTTTAAAAAAAGTTTAAATATGTTTTTAATTTTGTATTTCTTCAACGTCTCCCATTATTATTAGAGTTGTTGTATGATTAGTTGGGTCATTTGTAATAACTGTAATACTTTTACTTTGTTTTCCTTTTCTACCAGCTGAGTTGAAAGTAGCGGTAATATGGCTGGATTCGCCTGCTTTTATGACCATCTTTTCAGGACTTGTAGCTGTACAACCACAAGTAGCTCTAATTTTTCTAATAATTAAATCACTTTTACCAGTGTTGGTAAATTCAAAATTATGACTTACTTTTTCTCCTGCTTTTATAGTTCCAAATTCAAAATTTGTATTTTTAAATTCAATTTTTGGAGCATTGGCAAGCTCATCTTTAGTAAGATGTGAAAAATCTTCTTCTATAGTTGCACTAATTGATAGTCTATTTTGTACATTTTTCTCACCATTAATTACAACATCAACTCTGTCTATAGAAAAGCCCCAATCATTTTTTTTACTTGCGTCGTAAGTAACTGTAATTACTCCCATGCCACCAAATTTTGCGTCTTCTTTTTTGGCTGCTAATTTTTGTGGTTCTACAGAAATTTTTATGTGTGGTGGAACATTATCAAAACCGATAGTCATAGGTTCTGAACTCATATTTACTATTCCAACAGTATCGGTTTTGCTTGTTGTATTAGAAATTTGAGCCATTGCTAAATGCGAGGTTCTTAGTCTTAGTTCTCCGAATGCACGTGGGTAAAGATCTTCAATTCCTTTATCTCTTGGTGTTACATTTCCTTGTATGCGTAATATGCTAGTTGGGTTTTCACTATTTGAGGTAACAGTTATAGATTTATTAAACTTACCAGGTCTATTTCTAGGGTTGTATGTAACCCTAACAAAACCTTTTGCACCTGGAGCTACAGGTTCTTTTGTGTAGTCGGTAGCAGTACAGCCACAAGAAGCATTAACATTTGTAATATATAAAGGCATATTACCCGTGTTTGTAAAAATAAAATCATAACTTTGATTTCCAGCTTCTTCTTTAAAATTTCCAAAATCGTGAACTGTTTTGTCCCAAGAAATGGCTGGTTGTTGCGATTGAGAAAAACTTAAAAGATAAAAACTAGTTAAACAAATAATTAAAAATATTTTTTTCATTTTAATAAAAGTTTGGTTTTACAAATTAAGCTAATTGTTGGTTTTTTTAGGAATAACTTCACCAGTAATTCTAATTACAGAAGTCGGTTGAAACTCATTTGTTGTAACAGTTATAGATTTATTAAATTTTCCTGGTCGTCCAGCTGGATTATATGAAGCTGAAACAAAACCTTTTTCGCCTGGTTTTAGAGGTTCTTTAGAATAATCAGTAGCTGTACAACCACACGAAGCTCTAACATTTGTTATATATAAAGGTTCGTTGCCCGTGTTAACAAACTCGAACTTATAAGTTTGCAAACCTGCTTCTTCTTCAAAAATTCCAAAATCATGAACGGTTTTTGTCCACGAAATAGTTGGACCCGATTGTTGTGCAAATAATCCTAAACTTAGAACACTAGCAAAAACAAATAATAAAATACTTTTCATAATATAAAATTTTAAATTAAAAATCAAATTTATTTATACACTAATACCATTTTCAAATTTTGTACCAAAAATAATTATTTTTTAATAAAGAGTTTAATTTTACAACAAAATATTAACATTTTTAATTGAAAACATGCGAGTTAACCAATCTTTTAGGCTTGCTAATAAAAAACTAATATTTTTAATAATAAAATTTCTCACTATTTATTTAATATGACAAAATTACTGATTTTTTTAAAGATATTACAATTTTTGCAATTTTTTTTTAATTAATTATAAAATTAATGGGTAAATTAATTAAGTGTCCCCTTTTATTAGGACAGTTTTTTTAATTTGTTAATATTTTATTTTTCAAAGAACTTAAATCTTTAATTTTACAAAGTTAAAGATTTTTTTGAAACTTTCAAGTGTTTTACACAATTTTTTTAAATAATTTTTCAGGTGTTTGATAATCAAGTGATTGGTGTTTCCTTTCGCAATTATAACGGTTTGAATATGGTGCGTTTGGCACTTCAACGTTCCAAAGTTTCATTTTACACCTATATTTCTTAATGGCATCATTTTCATTTTTAAAGCAATCTGCCAAATGCACTATATTTTTTGTTAAGTGTTGTTATTCTCTAACTGTAATATGATAACAAGTAGATTGTCTTTCCATCAAGACATATATACTCTTTTTCTTCTGATATGATATTAAAATATCTTCTAAAACCTTTTGTAATTCACTATTCCCTCCTCTTTTCCCATTAAATCTTGTATATGAAATATCAAACGAGACACCATAAGAATGAGTACTTATATTTGTAGTTGCATTTTTATTTATTCGAGACAAAGACTGTTGTGATTCAATAGTACGAGTCAAAGATGTAACAACAAAAAAGTCATTATTCTTTGTTTTTAGTGCAAAATCATCACCAATTTTTTTTAGCATATTGTAACTCTCAGGAGTTAAGACGTGCTTACTGTGAGTTAATTTATTAATCTTATAACCATTGTTAGGATTAACTTTAACAAGCTTACCACTATTAATGAGCTGAGTGATGTTATTTTCACTTATAACTTTATTACCATTAGATTTAGCAGCTTTTCTATGCAATGAATAATCATCTCTTATTAATTTTGAATTATAATAAGAGGTTTTATCTTTAGTCTTTATTACACTTTTAGCATAGTTTTTGATTTTATTATAGTATCTTGGATTGCTTTTAATTACATAGACTCCTACTAAACCAGTCAATAAAAACAAACTGATAAAGATAAATAGAATAAGATATTTTTTTGAGAAAAACTTCATTGGACAAGAATCAGATCAGATATTTCTTTTGTAGAATTTAATATATTATTATCAATTTTTCCAATACCTTTTACACTGCCACGGTCTGTATATTGCCAAATTGTGTAATTACAATTAGGCTCTCTTGTCATACTGGAAATCCAGAATATAAAATCATCAAAATATGAATCTAAAACTTTTTGTTTGTAATCACACTCAGAATAAATGATTGGATTAACACCATATTCACTCTTAATTGTCTTGCAGAAAGCTTTTATTTCATTTAACTTATTTTTGTATGAATTTCTTCCTGCGACATATTCTAAGTCCAATACAGGTATCATATCCCCCTTTTTCAAGTTTGCATGTTTGATGAAATTTTCTGCTTGTTTCTTACCTGGAGTTTCGTAGCTAAAAAAGTGATATGCACCAATTAAAATATCGTGTTGTTCTGCTTCTTTCTTATATATCTTGTATTTTGTATCTTGATGAGTAACTCCCTCTGAACATTTTAAGAAAATAAAGTCAGGTTTATTGTGTTTTACTAATTCATCCCAGTTAATGTTTTTTTGATGATGTGAAATATCAATACCCCAAATAGTTTCGCTATCCATTATCTCTTTTTCCACCTTTAGTTCATTACGGAGTTTTTTTATGATATTTCTGCCAAAACGATATAATTCTGTTTTGTTTGAGTAAATCAACAAGCCTATCAGCAAGAATATTGTTCCAATCATTATTGTTTTTTTCATATGATCATTTCTTTAATAATACTTAACGGTTTGCGGCTATGGTGCGTGCCGCATTTTCACTACTATATTTCTTGATTTGCACCATATTTAAATTTACTATTATCTGTCTTAATATGCACTACCTGCGGCATGCACTATGAGCCGCTGT
>Ga0116149_1001798_pt1 | contig 25157 bp, 22 predicted proteins | sample AD_UKC057_MetaG_FD_89787 | JGI IMG/M metagenome (GOLD analysis project Ga0116149, IMG submission 89787) | Active sludge microbial communities of municipal wastewater-treating anaerobic digesters from USA - AD_UKC057_MetaG | ecosystem: Engineered > Bioreactor > Anaerobic > Digestate | place: USA...
CGCCATATCAAGCGTTTGTTGAAGGCATCAGACCGTTAGAAAATGAACCAATGGAGATGGATAGCGTAGCCTGAAAATCAAGTCTTCCAGAGGAATGTGTCAGGCGAATACTATCACTAAACAGTTAATGAGTATTTTAAAGAAAAAATATTATGAAAAAGAAAATTAAAAAACAAAAATCCGGTCACAACAAGGGGAAAAAATACAAAAAGCCCTTATCCCTTCATGGTATGAAATTTGAGGATGTTATCAGGATCGCATTAGAAACAAAGCCACAAAAAACGTAAAAATAAGAGATAGGGAGTTAAGTATATAATTCCCATTGTTATCGGTACAACACCGGCATATCAGATGAGCCGCATACCGGTCTTGACCAGATGGTTTCCGATGATAATACATAACAGATACAGGTTGAGCATCAGGAATCCAAGCGTCACCGCCTTCCTGGGATCCTTCCTGGTCAGTGCAGCCAGCATCAATGCGTCGGCTATGCCCAGGCAAACCGCAACCAGGGGTTGCGACCGGTATGACAGGAACCATGCCGCAGGGAGCATGAGCAGTATGAAAATAACCGACGAGAGTATCCGGTGAGCAAGGATCACGTCCCTGTTCCTTTTTCGTAGAATGGTATAGAGGGTCTGGTTACCGGCAGCAGCGTCTCCCTTGATATCCTTGTAGTCCTTGAGCATAGAGACAACAAACCACCCGCCGAACACCAGAAACGTTATGACAATATTCTCGGCAGTCCACAATCCCTTCAGCGCCTGTTCGATGGTCCGGAAAGCGCCCGATGAGTGGACCAGGCCAACGTTTTGAATAGTGAGTATATCACCGGATATTCCCGTATCCGCTATAAACGCCATGAACACGCCCCCCAGGAACGAACTGAAGCCGGCAATGCCTTCAATTTTGTTGTTCGACGGGAAATAGCGCTTGCCCCGGTAAAAATCGTAATTGTAAAGAAACGACACGACCGCAAATAACAGGAGCAGGTATCCGACGATGTTCCCGGCAAACACCAGAATGCCGGCGAGGAAGAGCAGCATGACGTTGAAAAACGAAACGTCGTTCCTCTCGAGATAGAGCGCCCGGCCTTCAACGCCGTCCTCTACCCGGTCGAAATAGTCGTTCTGCAGCGTTGCCACAACGAAGGCAAACGTAAAAAATAATGCGGTGACTAACGCAAACCAGTCGATCGGCCGTACGAGGGTATAACCCATCAGGCCGGTCAGCCCGGCAGGAATGGCATGGTTGATCCTTTTCGCGATATTCAGCGCTATCGCTCGATTCATTATAAGGTAGATGATCCCCATGGATGCAAGTTGCATCATGCTTATTATGCAGGGCAGGGAAAAACCGGCGACGAAAAACAGTTCCTTTGTCGTAAAGCCGGCTTCAGGGGAATACGAAAACCCTGGCTGGCACACAATCGGCGTTATCCTGAATGCAATCGCTGGAAGAACATGTGAATTAAGAACAACAAGCAGGTAGGTAACGAAAAATGAAGCAATGGTCCTGGCTATCCTTCGGGTTTTGATATATATGACGGTCGAGGTGAAAAATATGGTCATAAAAATCGTCAGGGTTTCGCCGAAGGTAAAATTTATCTCCTCATTGTACAGCAGCGGCCTCCAGTCCTTAAAGAAATCAAAGCTGTACATATAATGAAAATTTCCGAGGCCATAGACGAACATGTCAATGACCGGCGGAAAAATCCCGAGAAACACGCCGATAAGAACGATATTAATAGACTTCCGCCATGACTGATTCGGAAGGAAAACATACAGAATCAGTGCATACCTGAATATCGCTTCAAGATAAAAAATGACATAATGAACAAGATTGATGTTAAGCATCGTGGGGGGGCGGTAAGCCAGGATCGTTTCGAGAAGGTAGCGCGTTATACCGACAAAACAGGCGAAGAGCAAAATGACATAGAAGTTATACTCTTTTTTTTCTTGAATGCTGATGATAGTGATGATCCAGCGTTTCGGAGCTGTAAGAACTGCCAGTACCATTCCGGCCATTTTATCCGCCTTCATGTTCCTTCCCCCCCTTATCCATCTTTTATTTGTGTGCCCGTCTCAATTATTTCAACTCTTTTTTTACACATAACAGGCGTGCGTGCAGCCCCGCTGCCGCATGGCAAATCCCGGAAACCGGGGTGGCTACGCGGTCCGGCGCGGTACAGGCTCATAATGCCACGGCCATCCTGCCTCCTGCCGGCCTGGACCGCCGCATGCTTCTCCCGTACCGGCTGCTGGTATCCATCAGCGACTGATCTGTGTCGTCGTCGCCGCGGCCTCATTTATTTATGAACGACCATTAACTGAAATTATATTGACATGCGGCCTGACTCGCCCCACAATTGGCCATCACATTCAATGGGGAGGAAATCCATGAAAAAACTGCTCATTATCTCCATATCGATCGTCTTTGCAATGGCTTCACTATCGCTCATGGCAGGAAGCAAGGGTCAGGGCGAAAAATGCTTTGCGGATTTCGACTGCTCCTTCGGCCTTGCATGCACCGACGGGGCGTGTACAAAGAAGAAGGAATTTGACTTTGGCAGCTCCGGCAAGAGCGGGAAGCCGTGCAACAATGATGCCGACTGCATCAACTCGGGGACATGCGTGGAAGGAACGTTCGGCAAGAAGGTCTGCTCCGGCAATTAAGCCTTACATCTCAACCGGGACCAACGGCCATGCTCGATTATTTTTTCCATCCAAACGGTGTCGCTATTATAGGCGCGACCGACAGCCAGCTCAAGGGAGGCTTTCACCTGGTCCGCAACGCCCTTGCGGGTTATAAGGGCACGCTCTACCCGGTCAACCCGAAATACACGGAGATATTGGGGGTTCCCTGCTACCCGGGCATAGAATCGATTCCCGGGAATTTCGACATGGCCGTGTATTTCATCCCCGCAAAATTTCTTCCTGAAACGATTATGGCCTGCTCGCAAAAGGGAGTGAAGGGGATCATCATCCAGTCTGCCGGTTTCTCGGAGGTAGGGCCCGAAGGAAAGAAGCTGCAGGAGGATTCGGTTGCCCTGGCACGGAAGCTGGGCATACGCCTCTGGGGGCCCAACTGCATGGGATACCTGGACGGGCATTCCCGCAATGTCTTCTCGTTCATGTATTCGGACAAGTGGACGACCCTGATGCAGCCCGGGAACGTGTCGCTTATCGTTCAGAGCGGCATGCTCTCCGCCGGCTTTCTGCTGATGATGCTGGACCGGGGCGGCATTGGAATGAGCAAGGTCTGCTCCATCGGGAACAAGTGCGACGTGCACGAGACCGAGCTTCTCGAATACCTGATCAATGATGTCAATACCGGCGTCATCGGATGTTACCTGGAATCCATCATTGATGGAAGGAAGTTCCTGGACCTCGCCCGGTCCACGGACAAGCCCGTCATCGTTCTCAAATCAGGCCGCAGCGACTCCGGCGCGAAAGCCGCGATGAGCCACACGGCCAGCCTCTCGGGAGAGGCGGCGGTCTACACCGGTGCGTTCCGGCAAGCGGGCATTACCCAGGTGTACGACATGCACGAGCTCATGGACATGGTCCGCGGCTTTTCCAAAACCGGGACATACCGTCCCCGCGGAAAGACCGCGGTCGTCACTTTCTCCGGCGGCGCCGGCATCGTGACAGCGGACCTGCTAGAGGACCGTGGACTCGGCCTGGCCGACCTGTCGGCCGATACCATGGCAGCCATCAAGGAGGTGTTCCCGCCCTGGATGGAACCGTCACACCCGGTCGATCTCTGGCCCGCGGTAGAGCAGAACGGCGCCTCACGGGTCTACAACGCGGCGGTCGAGGCAGTCCTTAAAGACCCGGGCGTGGACTCTCTTATAATCGAGACCTTTGCGTGGTCCTTCGGAAAGTCGGATTTCTTCGGCCCTTTAGGCGCGCTGAAGAAAAAATACAACAAGCCGGTAGCAGTATGGCAGGTAGGCAGCAATCCGCAATTCGATGAGTTCCGGATTGCGGCCGAGAACGCCGGGCTTCCGGTGTTCGAGGAAATCGGCAGGTGCGCGGCATTTCTCGATGCGGTGAAGCAATATTACGGCAGGAGAGAAAAGCTTAAGGCGGGCACGTGAGCTCCGGAATATTTCCGCATACACATGCCCTATACCCCGTGACGTTTCGGGACTTATCCGCAATTGCTCTGTTCCGCCATATGAGGCATCCATCAGCATGCAGACAAGTCCCTCTCGCCGCCATTGTTACTGCAGATAATGATACTCGAGTTTAACGTTTAACAAGCCTGACAATAAACAGGAGCAGGCAGGCCCCCCCGATTGCCACCAGGATGCTCCATATATTAAACCCGGTGACTCCATCAATCCCGAATAATCTAAGCACGAATCCCGCTACAAGGGCACCCACGATGCCAACAATTATATTGGCTATCAGTCCCATTGACGCGTTCTTACCCATAATAATGCTGGCTATCCAACCAGCCAGTCCGCCAACAACCAGCCATGCAATTATTCCCATTGATCAGTACCTCGCATTACAATATTTTTTGTGACCGATGACATGTAAGCCCGGGCTCTCTGGCACATCAGATTATAATGTAACAGGCGGGGAAAAAAATAACAAGCACTATTTTTAATAACGGATCTTACGCGGGCTCCAGCCCCATTGGCGGGGCGGGAGCGTAATCTTTTTCATTCCGCAGCCATGCTCGTGCAGATCCGGCTCACTTTATTTGTTGACAGGAGGCGATCAGAGTAAACCATACTGCATGTGGGAAAAAAATATCAAGCATGATAGTGATGCCATGAGAAGCATGAAGATCTCGATATTGTCTTTTACAGTTACAATCATAATTTTAGTCGGTACCGCGGCCACAGTACAGGCCGATGAAACGAGGGCAGAGGCGGTTTCACCGTTTTTTGTGAACCTGAAAGTGGACATACCGGTCACCTTCATTTCGACCCTTGTGGCCGTGTCAGTGCGCTACCTGGAAGGCAATCTCCCACGCGCTCACATATCCAAGCTTAACTCGAGCAGCGTCAACGCGATGGACCGATCCGTGATCGGCTACCACTATCCGGGGTGGGGTACGGCGGGGCATGTCGGCACCATCGTCATACCGGCAGCGACGCTCTGCCTCAGCCTGATCGAGCTTCCCCAATTCGGCTGGCACGGGGTACTGGAGGATTTTCTTATCGTGGGCGAGTCGCTCGCGATGTCCGCGATGCTGAACCAGATTGTGGCCGGCTCCATGCCCCGGCCCAGGCCGTACATGTATCGGGCGGCAAACTGGTACAAGCAGGCAAACAACTCGTCGTGGGACTGGCGGTCGTTTTACTCCGGCCATGCCGGGTCCTGCTTCGCCGTCACGACCGCGTTCTCATATATATTCATGAACAGGTACCCGAAAAGCAAATGGGTGCCGGCTGTATGGGTAATCTCCATGGCGGCCTCCAGCGTGGTTTCGATTGCCCGGCCCCTCGCGGGAGAGCATTTCTGGAGCGATACCCTGGTCGGCGCGGCAATCGGGTGCGCGTGGGGAATCCTGATCCCGGTCCTTCATCAGAAAAAGACCATTAAAGAAAAAGGCGATGTCGATGTTTCTTTCTCGCTCAACACGCTGAGCTTGACCTGTTATTTCTGACACACCCGTTGTTTCAGGCCAAACCCTTTTAACAGCTATTATTGACGAGAAAGAGACTTAAATAAACCCATTAGCCCCAGTGGAATAAACATCAATAAGTAAAGTCTAAAAAAAACGATCGTTACAATGCCGATGTACATCCAGAAGGATTTCATGAGCTAGATGCCGCTTGAGCTTCTAAAAAGGAAATAAGCGGAAAAAAAATACAACGCCACATATCAGAACTTGCTCAGGACAAGCCTGTCAAAGCGTGGTTCACAAGCGTCTATTCACTGGCACCGGCCGCTTTCAGCAAAGTGATTATCTCCGAATGCTGATAGTACGAAGCAAGACCCAGTGCAGTGAAACCTTTCCCATCCTTTGCATTTACATCAGCTCGTTTCTCGAGCAGAAGTTTTACTATATCGGTTTTGCCCTGTTCTGAAGCATATATCAGGGCTGTCCTTCCTCTCTGATCCTTCGCATTAACGTCTGCGCCTTTTTCAAGCAAAAGTTTTACAATATCTTTAAAGTCATTTACTGAAGCCATCATCAGGGCCGTGTGGCCGTCATATGGTTTCTCGTTCACATTGGCGCCTTTTTCGATCAAGAATTTTACAATATCTGTATGGCCCTTAAAGGACGCCCACATCACAGGCGTGAGGCCGGTACCATCCTTCGCGTTTACATTTGCACCCCCGGCAAGAAGGGATACTACAGCGGCCTTGTCTCCTTTCTCTGATGCTTTTATTAAATCATTGTTACTATCAGCGAATACTGCCAGCGGGAACAACAGTGCCAGAATTAGAACAAGCATTTTCATGATACACCCCCACCTGTCATCTGAATTTATTACTGTAACCATATAGATAAAGCCCTGTTTTCAGTAAAGGCCATTGGGACACAATGGGCCCCACTTGTGCGGAGCCTGCCTGAGCCGGCAAACCAATATACGGCATGCAAACGCTCTTTTCAACAATAAAAAGAGCTGAACAGGGCTCCTAATTTTATTTTCAAGAATCTCAATAAAGTACGATAATGCATATAGCGACATATTTCTTCTTTTTGCGCGATCACTGGTGAAGCAAAACAGTCGCAATCCAGTTCTATCCCGGAGCCGTTCCATGAACCAACGATATGCTATAATAACCGTACTGCTTGTAATGGCTATGTTCGTTAACTCCTTCGGCTTCACAAAGTCGCGCCTCCAGTGGTGGAACGCGCGCCTCGACAGGCTCGCCGCCGAAAAGGAGCGGTTTGAAAGCAGCCCGACGGCAGACCGGCAGATCGCGGCCCTGATCGACGGAGAGATCCGGCGAGCGCGGGGCCTCATCGCCGTTCTCGAGGGCGACATGAAAAACGACGGCTCCCTGACACACGAAACCCGCGCCATGTCCGGGGCCGATATAGCAGTTGAGGCCGACCGCAATGTCCCGCCGCTCTGCGCCCTGAAACAGCTCGAGCTCATGGTGATCGAAGCTGAAAGCGCACCAGTGGACGAAACGGTGCGCGCCGCGGTGAAGACCGCTCTCAGGGAGATCACTGCCGGGACATTTGCCCGGGACGGCGCAGAGCTGGACAGTTTTGTTGAGGCAACCATGAAATATGACATCAGTCCCGACGACTGGAAAAACATCGCCATAGAGCTCGGGCTGGGCCGCATCATGGAAGACGGGCCCCGCTTCCTCGGGCAGACCCGCCGGGCCGTCATGGACGCAGTTATCCGCGACATGGCTGCAAGAAATAACCGGGCCAATTATCCCGAGTTGCGCGCGCTTGTCTCGCGAACCGCGCAGAACATTATCAGCGGCTACGCGGTGCAGTCCCCGGCGGGCGACCGCTCCATCCTTGAAAAATCCCGCACCTGGAAGAATATACGGTCAGGCCTGGAGAAAGACCTGTCCTCCTGCGCTTCGATCATCGCGCTCCTGCCCGGGAATGATGCCCCGCTGGACCAGGTCCGCACCATGCACAAAAATCCTGACGTGCTTGAAGCAATTTTTTCCGGATCGCTGTATAAGGCTTTTCGCGACGTCGCGGTCCCGAAAAAAAGCGGGGACGCGAAGCCGGCATCAGGCTTTACATTGGAGATTCCGCCGGTTACGGGCTACCGGTCGGCGCTCGATGACCTGCATAAAATAAGGAAAGCGCTGGCCCTGTCGGTAAGCGGCAGGGAAGACCGGCAGTTCTTCGACGACCTGAAAAAAAAGTTCGATACTGTCATTGCCCGCCATACGGGCGTGACGAAACAGCTTTTTTTCCGCGAAGAGGAGAAGCTGCGCCGGAGAGCCGGCGCGGGGACACCGGCAGCCTCCAACGAGAATGAATTCCGGAAAGCGAAGAGCGCGTTCGAAAGCGTCATATCCATTCTCGACGAATGCGGGAGAAAGTCGGTAGCGCTCGTTTCCCTCGTATCATCGTCAAGAAAAACCGGGAGCGGCGAGATCGTCACCCTTTCCAGGTACCGCATGCGGCGGGACCGCGAATATCTGGCATACTGTGCCGGGCTCGTTTCGGAATGCTCGCGCCTCACCGGCGTTCATGACCCGGACGTAGCGAAACGCTTTTCCAAAGCGTACGAAAGGACCGGCGCCCTGTTCTCTTTCGCGGGAGCGGCGCCCTCACCCGGTGCTCTGCACCGGCCCTTCCTGACACGGCAGGACGGACTGATCATGAAGGAGCTCGCAGCCGAACACAACGCCGCCGTCCGGACGCTGAAAGGGACAATGGGCGCTTTCCGCAGTCGCTTCCTGAGAGAAGCAGCTGCTGCTTCAGGCAACGAGAAACAGACGCGCGAGGGACTAAATGAAAAGATAGCGCAGGAGGACATAGACGCTCACTTCCGGTACGCTGAAGAATGCGTTTCCCTGAGCGCCAGTTACTCCTATGCAGCCGGCGCGTTCGAGCGCTACAGCGACTGTTTCGACGCATTTACAGGCCAGGCCCGTTCCGGGGCGAGATCGCCCGGGCTCGAGCAGTCAGTTAAGGCCGCGTCGCTGATCCCGTCCATACCTGATTTTGACACGGGCCGCATACGGAGCGAACATGATTCGAAGCGTTATCTGCGCACGGAGGCGCTCACAGCCCTTTCCCGTTTCAAGACCCTGGTCGGTTTCTACCGCAAGCGCGGCGTTTCGGTTCGCGACATCCTGTCCCGGGAGGAGATATCCTCGCTGGAACGTCGCCTCGACGCCCCGGTGCGGATGCGGATCGACGCGTGGATCATGAATGAATCCAATTTCACGGAGATCGACAGGAACGCCGCCCTCAAACTTTCCCTCATCCTCGATCGCGGCACCCGGGCCCGGGGCAAGGCGGCCGGCGAAAGCGCGAAATCATCATCTGAAGAACGAACCGTCATCGTCCTCGATGAACCGGGGCTGTCCATCTCGATCCCCCGTGGATGGGACGAGCAGGAGATTGGTGATACGGAGCGTTTCCAGGGCATCGTCAGGTCTTTTCATAATGACGACGGCGTATCGTCGATCCAGCTCGTCAGGCTGCCGCTGGAAAATCGCGATGCAAAGGAAACAGCCGAAGAATGGCTGCAGAAGGCCGGGTGCAACCTGGTGGAAAAACAGTGGCAGAAAACCAACGATCTTGATTGCCTGATGATCCTGTCCAGCGACAGGAAGCGGAACGTATTCCAGACCTGCGCCCTCTCAAAGGACGGATTCGCCGTCCTGATCACCGGCACGACAGCGCGGGACCGTTACCCGTCATTTAAGACGCAATTCATGAAGATAATCGGCTCGGTGCAGGCGGGAAAGATCTGATGCCATACGAGAATTACCGATAGGTCCGCAAGCGCTTGCGGACCTATCAGATGGATCTCTCGAGCAGGTCCTTCCAGCTGCCCCGGATCGTATCAAACGTCAAACCGCGGTTAACGTGTTCGATGTACTCCTCGCGCGGTATGTGGCGCGCTCCCAGCGACTCGAGATGACCCGTGTAGACCTGGCTGTCGATTATAACAAAGCCGAGCTCGTTCAGTTTCCGTACCAGCACAATGAAGGCCGCCTTTGACGCGTTGCTCGCGCGGGTGAACATCGACTCCCCGAAAAAGCAGCGACCCAGTGATATGCCATACAGGCCGCCGGCCAGCTCACCGTCCCGCCATGCCTCTGCGGAATGCGCAAAACCCAGGTCGTGGAGCCTGATATATGCCTCCATCATTTCTTCCGTGATCCAGGTGCCGCGCTCCTTTTTCCGCGGTCCCTGGCAGCCCCGTATCACGCCCCGGAAATCGCGGTCGAGCGTGATGTCGAAGGTCCTCCTTTTCAGGACCTGGCGCATGGTCCTGGAAATATACAGCTCGTCGGGGAAGAGCACAAAGCGGGGGTCAGGCGACCACCAGATGATAGGTTCGTCGTCCGAATACCAGGGGAAAATGCCGCTCCGGTAGGCCATGAGCAGCCGATCGGGTGAGAGGTCGCCGCCCACGGCAAGTATGCCGTTCGGCTCGGCAAGGCGCACCGGCGGGAACACGATTTCCTTGTTCAGCTCGAAAATGGGCATGTGCGCAGACCCCCGCGGCGATGGTTTTTCCGGATATGACGGTGTGCCGTCAGACAGTTACGATATATTAATTGAGATAATAATCCAGTAAAAAATTATTCTTGCCCGTGGAATTTATTTGGGGCTACTGGTCATGTGACGGACATACTGAATTATTACGGGGTAGAGAGCGTGCCACTCGCGGTGAAATTCATCATTTTTCAATTTCTCATAATCGTTCCCTTCATCGCGGGGTACCGTATGAAGACCCTGTTGGACGATCCGCCGGCCGTGTCGAAAAAGGTCATTCGGGTCAACCTCATGCTCCTTGAGCCGCCGGTCATTTTCTGGAGCATATGGGGCCTGCAGATCCGGCACGAGATGGCGGTCCTCCCGGTCGCCGGTCTCTGCATCGTCATCGCGGGCTTTGTCCTTGGGAAACTGTCGCTCCCTCTCCTCCGGCTTAAGGGAGCCGCGCGAAAGACCTTCCTGATCAGCGCATCTCTGGCAAACCACGGCTTCACCATGGGGGGCTTCATCTGCTACCTGTTCATGAAGGAGACGGGGCTCGCCCTGTCATCGATATTTATCATGTACTTCATGCCCTACACCTTCCTGGTGATTTTTTCCTACGCCCAGGCCGGCACGGGGAAGTTCACCCTTCGTTCGGCCCGGGACTTCATCCTCTCTTACCGGAACATGCCGCTGTTCGCGGCACTTGCCGCGCTGTTGCTTCTCGCCACGGAGATACCGCGGCCCCGGCTGGACCCGCCGGTGGACCTTGTGATGATGCTGTCGGTGGTGTTCTACTACTGGACCCTGGGTCTCAGCCACGACCTGCGGGAGGGTATCGCCCTCAGGCGCGGGCATGTTGCACTGGCCGCGATAAAGTTCCTCCTGGTCCCCGCGGCCGCGTTCCTGGCGCTGCAGTGGGCGCCGATCGGCCGGGACATCAAGTCCGTGATCCAGATACAGTCATTCATGCCCGCGGCGATCTACTCGGTCGTGACAGCCATCCTGTTCGACCTCGACGCGCGCCTCGCCTCCTCCCTCTTCGTGGTAAACACGGTGATGTTCATACTTATCGTGCTGCCGGTCATGTTCGCGCTCCACTGCGCCGGCCTGTTCTGACGATCACGCCTCACGGTTTCAGAACGATCCCATGATCGCCTCGGCCATGAGGCGGTATCCCTCGACGTTGGGATGGACCTGGTCGCCCTGAACCAGGCTCCGGAACTCGAGTCCCTGTTCGATCTTTTCCATCCAGTAGCGGTGAACCCGGACAATCGCCAGTCCTTCACTCGCGGCAACAGCCTCCAGCCTTCCGTAAAAATCATCGGCTATCTCGTCCATCCGTTCGTACACTACCGGCACGGACGTGATGATGAGTATTTCCGCGTCCGTGTCACTCCTGATCTGCCCGACCATCTCCCGCACCGTGCTCTCGAACCTGCCCGGATTCACGCCGGAGAACGCGTCGTTCAGGCCAAACTGTATGAACACCAGGTCGGGATCATGGTCCAGCACGTCATAACGCAGGCGTAGAAGTCCCCCTTCCGCCGTATCGCCCGGTATGCCGCGGTTGATGATCGTGACCTTGCACGACGGGTATTTCCTTTTCAGCATTTCCGAGAGAAAATCGAGGAATCCCTTTCTTGCCATCCAGCCCGTGGTAAGGGAATCACCCAGCGCCACGATCCTGACCGGTTCTCCCGTTTCCAGCATGCTAATTGTCTTGGTCAGCTTCATCGTTAATTCCTCAGCCGAAGAGAATTGACAGTAAGTCTTATGTCCCATTGTGGGAATTTTCAGTTATTAATATCACCATGGATTGTTTTCGTATACCTCAATTTTATAAACTGCTCAAATCCTAATTAAAATGAATAAATTTATATATTAATATTACATTATTTATACATTTTTTTTATGATATATTAATATTAATATTGATTTTCATTATGCCTTATTTTACACTACTATTCTTCCCTTTTCAACGGAGCATTATAACCAGGAGGGGTATATGAAGATTGAAATCACTATCCTCGGCCTTTTAATGGAAGAAAACCTGTATGGATACGAAATAAAGAAGAAGATCGTGGAGCGACTTGAAGATTACGTTGATATCAAATTCGGCTCCATATACTATGCCATTAAAAAAGCGGTCGATAATGGATGGGTCAAGCGCGTCGGCACGGAAAAGGACAGCGGCAATCCCGAGCGGTATATTTACGAGATCATGCCGAACGGGAAAAAACATTATAAAAAAATATTGAAGCAGTATTTCGATAAAACCCTGATACACTTCGACATCGATATCGTGCTGATGTTCATTAATTATCTCGGGGAAGATCAGAAAAAGCAGTTTATCGAACAACGTATGTCAATGCTGAAGGACAAGCTGGAATCGATAAAAAAGAAGATCGACGATGAGAAATCCAGGCCCGGCGAACAGTCGTACCATGAGATCTTTACCTATCTCGAGCACCACCTGAAAGCCGAAATGAACTGGCTGAAATCGCTCAACTGGTAAGGCTGCCCGCCGTCAGAACGTGGACACCAGGTACTGAAGAAAATCCGCCTTTTTTTCCCGTACCGTATCCTCGATTTTTTCCTTGAGTTGATGCATGTCATGGGATGCGCGCTTGATGATAAACACGCTCTTGTCGCCTCCCCCGGCCAGCTCGCGGTCAATGGACTGCTCTGCGAGCATTTTGTTGACATGCTCGATCCTGGTGAGGTTGTAGTAGTGCCGCCTGGCAAGCGTGCCAGCGATGCCGGCAAGGAAATCATCCTGTTTTTCCGCCACTTCCTTCAGGTCCTCTTTCCTGATCCGGGTCATGATAACCGTGTTCTTTGCTATCATGGTCGCGGCCCTCTTCTGGCCAAGCAACAGAGACGACTCCCCTATTACGGTCCCCGGCTCGTCTATTATCGAGATTCTGACCCCTTTCACTATGACATCGACAGCCCCGCTCCTGAGTATATACATTTCTGATCCCGGCGTGTTCTCTTCGCATATGACCGCCCCGCGCTGGAACTCAACGTCCTTGTCGGACAGCTGAGACGACGAGGCCATGCGCACCGGCTCGGTCGCTTTACACAACGCCTCCCCTTTCTTGTAGATGAGTGTGGCCTCGAATTCCTCGGCGAGGCTCTTGATCCAGGGGATTCTCCGCTTGTCGTATTCCTGCTTGAGGCGCGTAACGATGCTATAATAAGTGACTGCGATTTCGCGAATCTTTTTCTCATCTCCCTCAAGAGCGATCATGTTTTTCTGGAGTATCTCACCGGTAAGATAGACCTGCTTCGCAAGGACCATCGAGGCGTTAATGGCGAATGAGAACGTTTTGAGGCCGGCGAGGAATTTATCCACGGGGATTTTCTTGACCAGGCTGCCGGCGGCGGCAACCGCCGTTTCGAGGCGTTCGGTTTCGATGCCAAGCTGCCGGCTCATGATGATCTCGGTTGACCCGATGATCAGATTTTTCCCGGATATGGCGTACTTGTCGGCATTGGAGGCGTAGAAATACACGGATCCCTCATCGAGGAAATACACCGAATCAGCGGACGTAGAAGCCGCGTATAATTTGATGTGGCTTTCGCTCATACCGCCCGTCCCCCGGTCATGACAGAAGGTTTTTGATAATATCGAGAAGCTGGTCTTTGTCAAACGGCTTCCGGATGAACGCGGAAGCGGTAATGTTTTTGTCATTCATTTTTATCGTTTTCTCGTTGAGTGCCGAGATGATGATAATTTTCGCGTTCGGGTCATGCTCGAGAATGGCCTTGACGGCCATCATTCCGTCAACTCCGCCCATGGTGATGTCCATGGTCACGAAATCAGGCTTCAGGATTTTATATTGCTCCACGCCGTCCCCGCCGTTATCGGCTTCCGCAAGGACCGTGTGGTTCCCGCTTTCCAGGGATTCGCGGAGTATTTTTCTCATGAATTTAGAATCATCAACGATCAAACCGTTGGCCATGCAATCCACCTGTAAGAGCTAATTTATAGCAATTCTAGCGTAATGATGATATGTGTTCAATTACTTTTATTTTTTTTTGCCGGTCGCATCATCGTATCCCGGAAAAATCCCGGATATGAACAGCAGATCCATGGTATAAAACAAATGGCCGCTCCGGGAAAAACTTTATTCTTGACATGGCCGCAACAATACCGGAGAATCCCGCCTGTATCAAGCCCACAAGCAGATTCATCAGGCAAAGCCCGGGAACGCCCGGGGCCGGCCGAACAACCCGGAGGTTCAAGAATGCGCCGATCATTAACCGTCATCCTTCTCTTCTGCGCCTGCATCGTCTCATGCACGCCGAAATATAAAATTGATCATGAAAAACCGGTGAGGCCCCTTGACCTGCCGAAAGACGACGCCGCACATTACGCGGCTCAGACCGAATGGTGGTATTATACCGGCCACCTGTCCGCCGATGACGGCACGGAATACGGTTACGAGGTCACGTTCTTTAAGCGCCTGACCAGCGAGGACAGGTCGCCATGGTTCTTTCTGTGCGTGCCGGGGCACTGGGTCAAGGAAGTGGGCCTGCTCGGCCACTTCGCGGTCACCGATCTCGAAAACAAAAAATTCAAGGCCGATCAGCTCACGAACCTTTTCAGCAAAAGCAAGGCGGATCCCGACAGGCTCCATGTTTTCATCAACGGATGGTCGGTTGAAGCAAGGGACGGTTCGCATTTCCTCAAGGCGTCCATGCCCGGTTATTCCGTCGACCTGAAGCTTTCACCGGCCAAGCCGGCCGCACTGCACGGACCGCACGGGATCGTTGAAAAGGGAGTGGCCGCCAATTACTACTACTCATACACGAACATGGACGCGGAAGGGACGATTACCGTCAAGGGAAAGAAAAAGACCGTGAAAGGCAAATCGTGGATGGACCACGAGTTCGGGCCCATGGAACTGGTGAAATCCCAGATCGGATGGGACTGGTTCAGCATACAGCTTGAGAACAACACGGAGCTGATGATCTACCTGATACGGAGCGACGGACAGGTGGTCGCCCAGTCAGGCGGAAGCTTTATTGATGCCGGCGGCAAAGTCAAATGGCTTAAACTCGAAGATCTGGATATCAGGACAGTAAGTACCTGGACAAGCCCGAAGACCAGGGCCGTGTATCCTGCCGAGTGGGAGATCACCGTCAGGCCGCTCAAGCTGCAGCTCCACGTAAAGCCGGTCATGGCGGAGCAGGAGCTGACATTGAAGCCGGTGACATACTGGGAAGGCGCCGTCAGGATTGAAGGTACGACTTCGGGCAATACCCTGAACGGGAAAGGCTACGTCGAGCTGGTGGGATACGACAAGAAAGCTTCGTTCGGCAGCTTTAAGTAGTATGACCATGGCGATCGCTCTCAACCGACCCGGCTTTTTCCGGCACCGGAATTGAACGAATCACATGACCTCTGAACAAGAATCCAGGTATCTCCTCCGGGTGCAAAAAACCGTCGGCCGGGCCGTCAACCGGTACGGGCTGATACAGGCCAACGATCGGATCGCGGTAGGAGTCTCGGGCGGAAAGGACTCCATCGTGCTTCTCGAGTCGCTGGCCGTTCGCCGGAAGTGGATCCCGATCCACTACGATATCTGCGCGGTACACATCGAGGTGAAAAGCATCACCCGCGCCATCGATCGTGATTATTACGAAAATTTCTGCCGTGAGCTGGGCGTCTCGTTTGAAACGCGCGGGATCGAGGTGGACCTCACCCGGGATCCGGACAAGACGGTCTGCTTCGTGTGCGCGTGGCACCGCCGCAAGGAGCTCTTTCACGCTGTCAAGGAGCTCGGTTGCAACAGGCTGGCGCTCGGTCACCACATGGATGACGCCCTCGAAACGCTGCTCCTCAACATGACCTACAACGGCACGATGAGCTCCATGCCCCCAAAGCTGTCCATGTTCGGAGGAGAGTTCGATATCATACGGCCCCTCATCCTTCTTCATGAAAAGGAGATCGAGCGATACGCGCGCATCCGCGGGTTCCCGGTGGAGCGCTCGCAATGCCCGTACGGGAGCACGACACGGCGCGCGGACATGAAACGGATCGTCGGTGAGCTGTCAAAGATGAACAGGAAGGCCAAAAACAACCTGTATGCGGCCATGTCAAACATCCACCGGGAGCACCTGCCGCCCGGGTAGCGCCGTCAGGCGCCGCTCCCCTGTACCCGGATCAACACGTCGTCATCGGCGATGTCCGCTACGGCGGTGCCGCCGTTGGCCAGGGCCCCGAACAGCACCTCGTCCACGAAGAATTTCTTGATCTTGTCCTGCACCAGCCGGTCGATCTCGCGCGCGCCGAATTTCGGCGAGTAGCCTTTCATCCCGAGCCACCGGTAGCACTCGTCCGTGACCTCCAGGGCGACCTTCTTCTCCGCGAGCTGCTGACGGAACAGGTTGATGTTCTTTTTCACGATCTGCACTATTATCGACTCGTCGAGATCGCTGAACTTCACGACCGCGTCAAGACGGTTGCGGAACTCGAGCGAGAATATCCGGTCCACGGCGTCCTTGATGGCGGTCTCGGTCACCTTCCGCTCCTCGAACCCCACCTGCGCCCTGCCGATCTCCCGCGCGCCCGCGTTGGAGGTCATGATGATGATGACGTTGCGGAAGTCGGCCTTCTTCCCGGTATTGTCGGTGAGCGTCGCGTAGTCCATCACCTGAAGGAGGGTGTTGAAGATATCCTGGTGCGCTTTCTCGATTTCGTCGAGGAGCAGGACCGCGTACGGCGTCTTCCTGATGCCGTCCGTGAGGAGCCCGCCCTCCTCGTACCCGACGTAGCCCGGGGGCGCGCCGATGAGCCGTGCCACCGTATGCTTTTCCTGGTATTCGCTCATGTCATAGCGGTGGAGCTTCACGCCCAGGACCGCCGCGAGCTGCCGCGCCAGCTCGGTCTTGCCGACGCCCGTGGGGCCCACAAACAGGAACGATGCGATGGGCCGGTCCGGGTTGCCAAACCCGGCGCGGTTCCGCTTGATCGCCTGGCACACGTGCTCGATGGCGCCATCCTGTCCGAAAATCTGCTTCTTCAGCTCCAGCTCGATGTCCCTGAGCCTGCCGGTTTCCGAGGAGGACACGCTCTTTTCCGGGATCTTGGCGATCTTCGCCACGACCTTCTCCATGTCGCCGACCGTGATGGTAATCGTCTCATCGTCACTCTCGCGGTACATTCGCGAGAAGGCTCCGGCCTCGTCGATCACGTCAATGGCCTTGTCCGGCAGGAAGCGGTCGTTGATGTACTTCGCGGAAAGCTCTACCGCCGCGTTGAGGGCGTCGTCGGTATACTGCACGTTGTGATGCTTCTCGTAGCGCTCTTTCAGCCCCGCCAGTATCTCCCGCGTTTCCTCAATCGTCGTTTCCGGTATCTCGATCTTCTGGAACCGCCGTGACAGGGCGCGGTCCCGCTCGAAGTACTTCTTGTATTCCTCGTAGGTGGTCGAGCCGATGCACCGCACCTTTCCGTGGGAGAGGAGCGGCTTGAGCATGTTGGACGCGTCCATGGAGCCGCCCGACACGGCGCCGGCGCCCACCACGGTGTGTATCTCGTCTATGAAGAGAATGACATTCTTCATGCCCTGGAGCTCGGCAATGACCTTTTTCATACGCTCCTCGAAGTCGCCGCGGAACCGCGTGCCGGCGATGAGCGAGCCCATGTCGAGGGAGAATATCTTCGCGTCCCTGAGCGGCCGCGGCACGTCGCCGCGCGCTATGAACTGCGCGAGCCCCTCGGTGATGGCTGTTTTTCCCACGCCGGGATCACCCACGTGGATCGGGTTATTCTTGATGCGGCGGCAGAGAACCTGCACGGTCCGCTCGATGATGTCCTTCCTGCCGATGAGCGGGTCAAGCTCTCCCGCCTTCGCCCTGGCGGTGAGCTCGGTCGTGAAGGCCTCGACCGCCCTGCGGCCGGCTTTTTTCCTGGCGCCGGCGTCCGGCTCGGCTTCCGTCTCGTCTCCTGCCATGTCCCCGGTCTCGCCCTCGGGCGGGTACTGGGACACGCCGTGCGAGATGTAGTTCAGGAGGCCGTACCTGGTGACGCCCTCTTCCTGGAGGAAAAAGGCGGCGAAGGATTCAGCTTCATCAAACAGGGAGACCAGCACGTCGCTTATATCCAGCTCGCTTTTCTGCGCGGACGTTGTGTGCCAGATGGCGCGCTCGAGCACGCTCTTGAACCCCTCGGACTGTACCGGCTCCTGGTGCTCGATCGTGGTAATGTGCTTGTTGAAAAACTCTTCGATCTTACGTATCAGGTTGTTGACGTCGCCCCCGCTGCCCTGGATGATGTCCTTGCCGAGGTCGTTATACAGGGCCGCATACAGGATATGCTCGGGTGTGAGGTACTCATGCCTGCGCGTTTTGGCCTCCTGAAAGGCGGCCATCAATATATTATTCAGTTCGTTGTTTATTTCCATTATGCTTCCTCGTACGAGCACTTGAGCGGGAATTCCCGCGCTTTCGCCATCTGGTGGACCTGGTTCACCTTGGTCATCGCGATATCAAGGGTATAGACCCCGCACACACCGACCCCTTTCTTGTGAACGTCCAGCATCACCTGAACCGCTCGGGCAGTAGGCATATGAAAGATCTTCACGAGAATCTCGACGACGAAATCCATGGTCGTGTAGTGGTCATTATGCAGCACAACCCGGTACATCTTCGGCTCATCGACCTTTTTTTCAGTCCTCAGGCTGAGGTCTTCTTCGAACCGATATCCGGCATCAGAATCACCGGGCATACCACCCCTCCCCCGCGACCAATTCTCGCATATTAATAATACAACTTATTGGCAGTTTTGTCACATTTTTCATAAAATTAATGTCCGTAATGCCCGCACGTGCTCAATTTCCCGCGTTCCACCGGGCTGATATCCCGTATCCGGGGTACGCAATCCCAGCCGGGACCAGTCAGCCCCTGCTAACCCGTGCCGGCGTATGAAAACAAGTCACGCCATCGGCTCTATTGTTGCAATACTTTTTTAGACGACCGGGGATCACCCCCGTACCCAGACCCGGTTTTCCCAGTCATATTTCTCGTGTGGGTGGAAATGCCCCTTGTAGGCCATGCTCGCGTTCTCTTCAATGTAATATCCGAGATAATAGTACTTCAGCCCGCGCGAGGCCGCGTATTCCGTTTCTCTGATTATGCTGTAGGTCCCGAGGCGAAACCGCTCATGCGACGTTTTGTATATATAATAAACCGAGCTCAGCGCCTCGTACGACATGTCAAGGAAACCGACCGCTATCAATTCGCCGTCACAGGAGTATTCAGACTGAAGCGCGGGGCAGGATTGCGTGTAAAATGACGCAAGAAAATCCTCTTCCTCGCTCTCCTTGCCGAACCGCTGAAGAGAATGATCGCGGTATATCTCGAAAATTTCCTCGCGATAGTCCAGCTCGCCGAACCGTACTTCGATTGCGCTGCACTTTTTCGCGATGCGCCGCTGGCTTTTACCCGGCTTGAACTCCTGCGCGAGTATTCGTATCGGGATGCATCGCCGGCAGTCGCCGCAATCAGGGCGGAAGTAGTATTCGCCGAACTTGCGCCACCCGCGCTGCAGAAGCAGATCAAGCTCACGGCCGTCAAGACCATGTGCGAAAAAATATTCGAAGCGCCACATCCGGTCAGGAATGTACGAGCAGGGAGTAAAATCACTCAGTCGTGGCTCTTGTAACAGTATCATGATGTGTTCGTTGCCGGAAAATGTGCTGTCCCATGATGCGCATGCGCCCGTTCACGCAATTGTGTAACTGTTCATCAGAGAAAAAATTATTTCAAGAAAATAATTCGCGCGAGCAACATCATTATCCGTCATCGAGAAAATGATGAGCATATTGAGAAAATTGACAGTAAAAATATTTTTGAAACTTTTAGCGACATAATCCAGAAAATAATTGACATTTTTTTGATATATGTTATTTTTTTTCACAAGCAGCAAAAAAATGAAAGAAAAAATTGAAATAAAGGATCTTCACAAGTCATTCGGTCATAAGGTCGTACTTGACGGAATCAATCTTACAGTGTATGAACATGAAATACTCTGCATCATAGGTATCAGCGGCGTCGGAAAATCAGTCATTTTAAAAAATCTCATCGGTATCATGACGCCTGACAGCGGCAGCATATGTGTCGACGGTGTCGAGTTCACCGGTGCGGACGCCGAGACACGGCTCACGATCCTCTCTAAATACGGGATTCTCTTCCAGGGCGCGGCTCTCTTCGACTCACTCAACATCTATGACAACGTCGCCTTCGGTCTCAGAAGAAAAAATGTGCCGGAAGAGCGCATTCGGGAGATCGTTCCGGAAATGCTGGAAAACGTCGGCCTTAAAAACATCGAATCACGCCGCGTGTCGGAGCTTTCCGGCGGTATGCAGAAACGCGTCGGCCTCGCCCGCTCCATCGCCCTCAGGCCCGAGATCATGCTGTACGACGAGCCGACGACCGGCGTTGACCCGATAACCGGCGGCGCGGTCGACCGGCTGATAAAAAAAACGCGCGATACCTTCGGCGTCACGTCGATTGTCGTGACACATGATATGCGGTCAGCCTACCGACTCGCCGACAGGATAGCAATGCTGTACCAGGGAAAGATCATATACACCGGAACACCGGACGAATTCAAGGGAACGAGCGATTTGTACGTACTACAATTCATCGAGGGAAGAGCCCATGGCCCGATTCAGGTACTCTAACCGGCTCTTCCTGTTCCCGATCATGTTCGGGCTGCCCTTCCTTTGCTGCCAGTGCAGCTACTCCTCCTATACCGGCACGGCCGTGCTGACCGAGCATCCGTGGCTGAAGCACAAAAAGATATTTCTGGATCCGGGCCACGGCGGCGACCGCGTCAAGAGAACGGGACCCAACGGCGTGTCCGAGCCGGTGCTGAACCTCGCCGTCGCGAACATCCTCGCAGGAATGCTGACAACCGCCGGCGCGGAGGTCGAGCTGAGCCGGAGCGGCGACAGCGTGGTCTCCGATCATGACCGGGCCAGAAAGGCGCGCGAGTACCGGCCGGACCTGCTCATCAGCATTCACCATGCTGCCTCGATCAGGAAAGATGGCTGCGTGAACTATCCCGCTGTTTTCATAGGAGGCTCGGAACAGGTGGCTCCGGCCAGCCGTGATTTTGCCGGCCACCTTATCGACGAATTTGACAGGATCATGGACGAAAAGGGGGTCATTCGCTCGGATTTCGCCCTGTACGGTGAGGAAGGAACGACCATTCTGAGAGAAACCAGGTACCTGTGCCCGGCCGTTATCGGTGAGGCGGGTTTTTACTCTGATATCAAGCATTCCATACGCTTAAAAGATACATTATACCTCGAAAAAGAGGCGGAATCCTACTTTTTCGCCATTTCCCGCTACTTTAAATGGGGATATCCTACTGCAATCGTCGAGTTTTCCTGCCCTATCGACAATTCAGGGCCAATGATCAACCTGATCCGCGACAGGAAACCACTCGTGTCCATACTCACCAGGAGCGACAACGAGCTCCCCGGTATCGATGCGCGATCAATGATCATAACCCTCGACGGCGTTCCTGTCAGGAGCAGGGAAATTTCTCCCGGCCGCTACGCCGTCGAATACGGGAAGGAGCTTTATCCCGGGTTCCATCGCCTGCGCTTCCAGTTTCGAAATTTAAGAAACCAGAGCAGCATGATACTTACCGCTCCCTTTTCCGTCGAGATACGAGCCGGTGACCGCGACTGTCTTGCAAAGGAAGGCAGAAGGCTCATCAGAAGCGGGCGGAGAGCGGCCGATGGTCTGAAAATGCTCCTGGCTGCGCTATCCATGGGTCCGGTTGATCCCGGATGCGAGGCGCTTGTGCGCGACATCTCGCGCGGATTCACGATGATCGGTGACGCAGCGAGCGCTTCTTACTATGCGAAGAAGCTCTCGCTATTTTACATCGACACCACGCGCGTCACACCGCGAAAAAAATTCTTGATGGCGGGCAACGAACGCATTCCGATCGAGTATCTCGGCAAGCACGTGAGTGTTGTTGCCGAGAGATGCAGCGAAGAGAAAAAAAGTGTCATGATGAAAAATGAATTTAGTGAGAGCATAAAACAATTTTTTTCTGGACAAGAGTAAATTGATATAGTATAATGTTCACAAGTGGAGTTTTGTTGAGGAGATTGATGAAGACGTATTCGCATAACACCGGAACGTTCATAGGAAAAGGCGGAACGGAAATATTTTTCCAGAACTGGATCGTCGATAAACCGGGCGGCGTCCTCGTTATCGCACACGGTCACGGCGAACATTCCGGCAGATACGACAACATCATCAACGAATTGAAGGGAAGCGGAGTGTCGATCTACGCTCTCGACCACCGCGGACACGGCAGATCGGGCGGTAAGCACGGTCATGTTGACTCCTTCATGGATTATGTGTATGACCTCAAGCTCTTCATTGACCTCATCAGGGAGGAAAACCGCTCTGCCAACCTCACTCTCATGGGTCACAGCATGGGTGGTGCCATCGCCTGCCGGTATGCGATCACCTATTCCGACGACATCAACAGCCTCGTTCTCTCATCAGCCGGCCTGATTTTCGGTGGAGACGCGCCGGTATGGAAGAAAAAGATGGCGGTCATCCTGTCAAAGTACCTTCCGGGGCTCACCATGTCAACCGGGCTCTCCTCTAAAGATCTTTCCCATGACCGCGCCGTGGTCGAGGCCTATGAAAACGACCCGCTGGTGCACGATCTCATGTCCCCGCGGCTTTTTACTGAATTCGTCAATAACGGCGTCGAGTGCCTGAAGAGGGCCTCCGAGCTCGGCATGCCCCTCCTGGTGTTTCATGGCAAAGAAGATAAAATCGTCGATTATCGCGGGAGCGAGCAATTATTCGCAAAGGCCTCATCACCGGTCAAGGAGCTGCATATTTACGAGGGCTTGTTCCATGAAACCATGAATGAGGCGGACAACAAAAAAGTTTTAAAGATTGCAGCGCAGTGGATAATGAAATCCATGAGCGCGAAAAAAAAGCAAAAGACTGTGAAAAAAAGCGGGAAGAAGAACCGATAACAATAACAAAGGAGTCTGGTGCGTTTAAAGCACAAAAAATATAAAAGGCTCCCCTGATAAAGGGTGCTAAAAAAAATTAAAAATACAAGGAGTAAAAAATCGTGGGAACAAAAAAAGTAGCGAAAAAAGCCGTAAAGAAAGCAGCGAAAAAGACTGCGAAGAAAGCCACAAAAAAGAAAAAATAGTTCTTAAACGAGGCGGGGCAAAAAACCCCGCCTTTTTTTATCTCTTTACCTTCAAAAAGGGAATACCTTAATCAGGCGATGGCCGGGACTCATCAGATAATACCGGCGCCGACCGGTCGGGGGAAGGCTGCAATCTGCACACTCAAGTCATTTCCCGGCTCATCAATCCAGGAATATCTCTATTTTATCACCGCCGTTTCTGAGCGCACGCTTGACTGCCATTTCAGATTTTTTTATCAGGGAATCAAGTATCAAATCGTTCAATAAATTGCTGTCCACGGTGTTGCTTTTTGATATCTGTGTCGGATCCAGCTCGGCAATCCCAATGGAAAGTGAAAGCTGAATCCTGGCGTCCTTCACTAATAGCGGCTTTTTCACAATGGAGGACATGACCCGGCGGGCCACCTTCTCGGCGTTGCTTTTACCGGAATCGGGCAGAAAAAGGAGGAAATCCGACACCGTGAACCTGCCCAGCTTATCATAGGGCCTGCATGAAGTCTTCATTCTCCTGCCGCATTCGTCAAGGACCTCGTCCATTGCCGACATGCCGTGTATTTCCGCGAGCTCCTTGAAGTTGGTTATGCTTGCCATAAGCGCCGACATGTATTTCATCTCGCGGGACGCCCGGCCCATCTCTTTCAGGACCTCGTCGAGGAGCGATCGCCGGTTCATAAGGCCGGTTACCGGGTCCTCCTTGACCAGCTTTATTATCTTCCTCTTGTTCCGGATGATCTCTTCTTCCAGCTTCAGGACGTGCTCGGCTATCATAATTCGGGAAACAAGCTCCTCCTTTCCGAACGGCTTGAAGATGAAATCACTGGCTCCCGCGTCCAGCAGTTTCTCCAGCATATCCTCCCGCTCGCGAGTGGTAACGACCAGCAGATGGATATACCTGTTCATCTTGATCTTCCGTATGCGCCTGCATAGCGCTTCGACGTCAAAATCGCCTTTCGACCAGTTGATTAACGCGACCTGGATCGAGTATTTCTGGATGTCCACGAGGGCATTCTCGATGCCCTCAGATACGAACATCTTGGCCTTAAATTTTTTCAGGGAGCTGTTGACGGCATTGGAGAATGACTGGTTGTTGTTTATGAGAAGTATGTTCATACTGTTACTCCCCTGCGGGCAGTGTCTGAATTGTCCTCATTGCCTCGTTGGCAGGAAAAGGACCCCCATTCGTAAAAAATTATCGTATATTCGTTTAAATTTGTCAATCAAATAATAGGCAGAGAGACGCGTACGGTTGTGCGGGTTCTGGCGACCCTCATTCAATCTCCACGCGATAGGGAAACAGGTAGAGTGCTTTTTCGTCTTTCAAATTCAGATATTCAACGCTCCGGATCAGGCCCCTGACCTGTTCCGCAAGCTGCTGTATATCGGGAATATCGAAGGGATCAAAGAGCGGGCCGCGCATGCTCGGATACTTCACGACATCATACTGTCCGCTGATACCCGCCACGTGCGCCGCGTACTCCAGCGCCGTCATGATGCCCCCCGCCTCATCGACAAGGCGGTTGCCGATCGCCTGCGCGCCGGTGAAGACCCGTCCTTCGGCAACGCGGGACACTTCCTCGGCGCTGATACCGCGCGCCCGCACAACCATTCCGGTAAACCGGTCGTAGGTGAAATCGACCCCCTCCTGAAGAAGTTTTTTCTCCTTATCGGTGAGCCTCCGCGATTCAGAGAAGATGTCCGCGAATTCGCTCATTTTTATGACGTCCTTGCTGATGCCGAGCTTCCGGTACAACTCCTCCAGGGTTATTTTGCCGAAGACGACACCGATCGAGCCGGTGATCGTGCCGTTGTTGGAATA
>Ga0116149_1001803_pt1 | contig 25080 bp, 15 predicted proteins | sample AD_UKC057_MetaG_FD_89787 | JGI IMG/M metagenome (GOLD analysis project Ga0116149, IMG submission 89787) | Active sludge microbial communities of municipal wastewater-treating anaerobic digesters from USA - AD_UKC057_MetaG | ecosystem: Engineered > Bioreactor > Anaerobic > Digestate | place: USA...
ACCCTCTCCGCGACATACCCGACGACTTTTGCTACATGTTCATCCCCTGAATCGCTCGATACGGACAACTCCTGCCCCAGTATCTTGATGTCGAAGCGCTTTTTCAAAGGCTCCATCCAAGAGTTGCCCTTACCCGCCTATATCCTGAAGCAAATCCAGCAGTGAATCGATCTTTGTGCGTACCGCGTTCCTTTCCTCGTTTATCCCCTTTAGTTGTTTATTTGCCTCTTCCAGCTCCAACGATTTATTTTTCAACAGGACCTCCAGGTCCTGGTTTCTTTTCTTCAGCCCGTCGTACCGGGCCATCAGGGTTTTGATCTTGCCTTCCAGTTCATCGAATTTCCCCGGTTCCACGCCGCGTCTATCGCCCTCCCGTTCGATTTTGACGTCCCTTCCCGCCCGTTGGGCGGGGGGTAAAAATTTTCTTCCTTTTCTGAGATCGGATTATGCCATTCCCAGTCAAAAAGTCAAGCCTTAATTGCCTGCTCCCCCGTCGCCGGCAGCCAGGGTCGAGAAGAACCGGTCCAGTTCGGCCAGCAGCGCCGTTTCGTCCGTCAGGCGGCCGGCGGCCTGACGGAACGCGGCGCCCCCCTTGAGGCCCTTCGTGTACCAAAGGAGGTGCTTGCGGAAGGTCCGTACCGCGACGGCGGGTCCGGCGTAGTCCGCCTCGGCGGCCCAATGGCGGCGGAGGACCCGCTCCCGCTCGGCCGGATCGGGCCAGCCGTCGTCCCGCGCGGCCCCCGCGTCCTTGATCCCCTGAAAGATCCAGGGGTTCCCCAGGGCGCCCCGCCCCACCATGACGCCGTCGCAGCCCGTTTCCGCCCGCATGCGCGCGGCGTCGGCCGGGGTGCGGATATCGCCGTTCCCCACGACGGGAATCGCCAGTTCCCGTTTCACGTCCGCGATGATCCGCCAGTCCGCGCGCCCCCCGAATCCCTGCGCGACCGTCCGGGGATGGACGATCACGGCGTCCAGTCCCGCCTCGGCCGCCAGCCTGGCCAGCTCCGGCGCGTTGACGGTCCGGTCGCTCCACCCCGACCGGATCTTCACCGTCAGCGGCAGCGCCGTCGCCCGCCGGACCGCCTTCATGATCTCGAAGGCCAGCGGCGGATTCTTCATGAGGGCCGCCCCGGCGCCCGTCCGGACCACCTTCTTCACGGGACAGCCCATGTTGAGATCGATCAGGTCGGCCCCGCGGGCCGCGACGATTTCCGCCGCGGCGGCCAGGACGCCGGGGTCGTTCCCGAAAAGCTGGACGCCCAGCGGCCGGTCCTCCGGCGCCGTTTCCAGGTAGCGGAAGGTCTTCCGCATGTTCCGGACGAGCCCCGTCGCGCTGATCATCTCCGTGAACGCGAGGGCGCACCCGTACCGGCGGTTCAGGACCCGGAACGGAAGGTTGGAAATCCCGGCCAGGGGCGCCAGCAGAACCGGGGGATCAACGACGAGGGATCCGATGTTCATTCGGTACACGCCTTTCCCGCGCCTTCAGGCATCCGGGCGGCCGGTATCGCGCCCTCCCCCGGCCTCCATGAGCCGGCAGGCCCGCGCCAGTTCCTCCGGCGTGTTGATGCCCATGACCTCTTCCGAATCCGCCGCCACGTAGGACCGGACCGCAAGGCCCCGGCGGCGGGCCATCTCCACGATGTCCGTCAGGTAGTATTCGCCCTGGGCGTTGTCGTTGCCGATCCCGGCCACGGCCTGGAAGAGGAACCCCGCCTCGACGCAGTAGATCCCCGTGTTGATCTCCCGGATCTCCCGCTCCGCGGGCGTCGCGTCCCGGGCCTCCACGATCTTCACGACCTGGCCCGCGGCGTCCGTCACCACCCGGCCGTAGTGGCCCGGATCGGCGAGGAGCGTCGTCATGACGGTCACCGCCGCCCCGGCCGCCGCATGCCGCGCCAGGAGCGCCTCCACGGTCTCGCGGCGCAGGAGCGGCACGTCGCCGCAGAGGATCAGGACCGTCCCTCCGTCGTCGCCCGCGAACGCCTCCCGCGCCTGGAGCACGGCGTGCCCCGTCCCCAGCTGTTCGCGCTGCTCGACGAAGATCAGGCCCGGATCGTCGAAGCGGCGGCGGATGTCGTCGGCCTGGTGGCCGATGACGCAGACGATCTTCCGCGCCCCGACCGACCGGGCCACCGCCAGCGAATAGTGCAGCATCGGGCGGCCGCAGACCGGCTGGAGGACCTTCGCCAGGTCCGACTTCATGCGCGTTCCCTTGCCCGCCGCCAGCACGATGGCCGACAGCGCGTTTTTTGCATTCATGGATTTACCTCGCCTGTTCCCCGTGCGTCCCCGCCTCGACCGGCATCAGAACCCGCACCTCGCGGATGACCTTGGGCCCGGCGTCCTCCACGACGAAACGGGCACCCCCCCAGGCGAGCGTGTCGCGCCTCCTGGGAATGCGCCCGAAGCGGAACAGGAGAAACCCGCCCAGCGTCTCGTATTCCCCCTCCGGGATGTCCACGGGGACGATCTCCCGGAACTTTTCCAGGCCGATCCGGGCGCTGAAGAGCCAGTTCCCCGGCCCGTCCGTCCGGAAGAGGGCCTCCTCCCTGTCGTACTCGTCCTCGATTTCGCCGACGATCTCCTCCAGGATGTCCTCAATCGTGACGATGCCCACCGCGCCCCCGTACTCGTCGACGACCACCGCCATCCGCTCGCCCCGCACGCGCAGCTCGATCAGCGCCTCCTTGGCCGGCTTCTTTTCCGGCACGTACAGCGCCACCGGGCGGATGAGCGGCGCGATGGGGTCCTCCGGCCGCGCCGGCCGCTGCCCCCCCGCCCCCAGCGCCCCGAGCAGATCGAAGGTGTTGAGGATGCCGACGATGTTGAAGACCTGGTCCTGGTAGACGGGGATGCGGAGATTCTTGCGCTCCTCCGCCATGGCCAGGGCCTCGGAAACCGTTGCCGTCTGGGGAAGGACCGTCGTGTTGGAGATCGGCACCATGACCGCGTCGGCGGTCACATCGGAGAAATCGATCACCCGGCGGACCATGTCCCGCTCGCGGCTCTCCATGTCGCCCGCCGCCGCGCCCTCGCCGAGCAGGGATTTGAGGCCGTCGCGGGTGATGTAGGACGCCGCCGCCTCGCGGCGGCCCGAAGACAGGCGGACGGTTCCCCGGGAGAGCCGGGAGATGAAATAAACGGCGGGCAGCAGGATGAACGAGGCGAGCCAGATGACCGGGGCGAGCCGCACCGCCAGGCGCTCCGCGTAGTGGAAGAAGACGCTCCGGGCCACGATCATGATCAGGAGCGTCGGGATCATGACGAGGCCGGAGACGGCCTCCCCCCGCGTGACGCCGTAGAGGGAGATGAACAGGGCCGTGGCCAGGGTCGAGCTCGTCACGACCGCGAGGTTCGTCCCCGTGAGGGTCGTGGCCAGGAACCACTCCGGCTTTTCAATGAGTTTCAGGGCCAGGCGGGCCGACCACTGCCCCTGTTCGGCCCGGTGGCGGATCCGGTGGGGTTCGGACGACAGGAGGGCGATCTCCCCGCCGGAGAAGAGGGCTTCCAGGGCCAGGCAGAAGAGGATCAGGGCCACGGTCGCGGCGAGCGTCATCCGTCCGCCTCCGTTTCGGCCGTTTCAATCCGCACCCGGAGGATCCGGGCCCGTCCCATCTTCTCCACGCGGAAACGTCGGCCCGCGTGGACGACGGCGTCGCCCGCGGCGGGGAGCCGTCCGAAGAGGTGGAAGACGAACCCGCCCACGGTCTCGAACGCCTCGTCGGAGGCGAGATCCGGCAGGAGCTCCCGGAGGTCGTCGAAGGGCATCTTTCCGGACACCGCGAGGGTCTTCCCGTCGATGCGGCGCCAGAGCGTTTCCCCGATCCCGTGCTCGTCGTAGAGGTCCTCGAACAGGTCCTCCAGGATGTCCTCGACCGTGACCAGCCCGGAGACGCCGCCGTACTCGTCCACCACGATGGCGATCTGCGTGCGGCGCGCCTGGAAATCCTTGAGGACGCTGCCTGCGGGTCGCACCTCCGGGATGAAGAAGGGCTTTTGCAGGAGCGTCTGGATCCCGGGGACCGTCTCCCCGTTCCGGAACCCGGCCAGGAGATCCTTCGCGAGGAGGATCCCCACGATGTCGTCGCGGTCGGCCCCGCAGACCGGAACCCGGGAATGCCGGGCCGCCACGACCTCCCGGAGCATCTCCCGGGGGGCGAGCGACAGCGGCAGGCAGAACATGTCCACCCGGGGCACCATCACCTCCGCGACGGGCTTGTCCCCGAGATCGAAGACGCGGTGGATCAGGTCCCGCTGGGCGCTCTCGATCGCCCCCTCCCGCTCGCCCGCGTCCAGGAGCGTCCGAAACTCCTGTTCGGTCAGTGCGCTCCGCCGGCCTTCCCCCCCGCGCGTCAGGAGGGACACGAACCGCTCTGAGATCGCCTCGAGCGCCCAGACGATCGGCTTCTCCACCCGGCTGACGAGATTCAGGAGGGGGGAGAGGAAGGCGCTCAGGCTCATGGTGTAGACGACGCCGAAGGTCTTCGGGAGGGTCTCGCCGAAGACCAGGACGAGGAGGGTCGTGACGATGACGGCCATCCAGGCGCCGTCGGCCGGAAAGAGGGCGAGGAAGATCGACGCCATGAACACGGAGATGCCGATGTTGACGATCTCGTTGCCGACGACGATCGTGATGAGCAGGCGCTTCGGATGGGCGAGCAGGGCGCGGACGGTGGCGAGAAAGGGCGCGCGGTCTTCCGCCATCTTGTGCAGGTGCAGGGGGGTCAGCGAAAACAGGGCCGCCTCGGAGCAGGAGAAGAAACCCGACAGGAGAAACAGAAAGCCGACCACGATGAGTTTGAGGGTGATCAGGGGGTCCATGGGGTGAGCTTTAGCAGATTCCGCCGGTTACTGACAAATGTTTTGTCGGAAATCGCGTAGAAGTTGACGCCCCGGCCGTTTTCGGTTAAAGGAATCCGAAATTGCTTCACCCCCAAGGAGAATCCACCCCCATGGTCAACATCCTCCTCATCGGCAACGGGGCCCGGGAACACGCCCTGGCGGAGGCCCTGGTCCGGTCGTCCGAAAAGCCCCGTCTTTTCGCCTGCATGAAGGCCAACAATCCGGGTCTCGCCGCGCTCGCCGAGCGGAACCTGATCGGCCCCTACCACGACTTGAATGCCATCGTCGCCTTCGCCCGGGAGGGCCGCTGCGAATTCGCCGTGGTCGGCCCGGAAGACCCCTTAAGCCACGGCGTCGTCGACGCCCTCGCGGCCGCGGGCATCCCCGGCGTCGGCCCGACCCGCTCGCTCGCCCGGCTGGAGACCTCCAAGTCCTTCACCCGGGACCTCTGCGCCAAGTACGCGATCCCGGGCAACGTGGCCTACCGCGTCTTTACGTCCACGGATGGCGTGGCCGCCTTCCTGGAGACGCTCCCCGGCGTCGTCCTCAAGCCCGACGGACTGACGGGCGGCAAGGGCGTCCTCGTCCAGGGGGACCACTTCGAGACCAGGGCGGAGGCCCTGGCGCTCGTCCGGGAGATCCTCGCGGTGCACCCGAGCGTCACCGTCGAGGAGCGCCTGGAGGGGGAGGAGTTTTCGCTCCAGTGCCTCTGCGACGGCATCCACGTCGTCGCCACGCCGCCCGTCCAGGACCACAAGCGCCGCTTCGCCGACGACCGGGGGCCGAACACGGGCGGCATGGGATCGTATTCCCTGGCCGACCACACCCTTCCCTTCCTCGCGCCGGCGGACGTCGCGGCGGGACTCGCCATCACCCAGCGCGTGGCGGAGGCCATCCACCGGGAGACGGGCGAATACTACCGGGGCGTCATGTACGGCGGGTTCATGGCGACCGCGGACGGCGTGCGGCTGCTCGAATACAACGCCCGCTTCGGCGACCCGGAGGCCATGAACATCCTGCCCCTGCTGGAGACGGATTTCGTCGCCGTCTGCCGGGCCGTGATCGCCGGGACGCTCGACACCCTGCCGATCCGCTTCGAGAGGCGGGCGACGGTGTGCAAGTACGTCGTCCCGAAGGGCTACGGCCTCCCCAAGGATCACCCGGACGCCCGCTCCACGTCGGCCAAGATCGAGGTGGGCGACGTGGGCGCGGCGCGGCTCTACCATTCGTCGGTGGATCAGCGGCCGGACGGCCTGTACATGACGGCCTCGCGCGCGATCGGCGTCGTGGGGATCGCCGGCGACCTGGCCCAGGCGGAGGCGATCGCCGAGCGGGCGGTGGGGGCGATCCGGGGGCCGGTGGACCACCGTTCCGACATCGGCACGGCCCCGCTGATCGCCAAGCGCGTCGGGCACATGCAGGCCCTGCGGGGGAAATAGAAAATCCGGCGCAGCGCAGCGGAGAGGCGCCAGGCGGATCAGCGTCCGGCGCGTCGAGGGATCGGGAAGTTCGCGCTGCGCATGCAAAATTTCAGCGAGGCTGGACAAATCATCGAAGAGGAGCAAAGACGATGCACATGAACACGATCAAGCGGGTCCTGATCAGCGTCACGGACAAGACGGGCGTTGTCGAGTTCGCCCGGGGGCTGGCGGACTTCGGCGTGGAGATCCTCTCCACGGGCGGCACGGCGGCGCAACTGCGGGCGGCGGGACTTGCCGTCCGGGACGTCTCCGACTATACGGGCTTTCCCGAGATGATGGACGGGCGGCTGAAGACCCTGCACCCGAAGATCCACGGGGGGCTCCTGGCGCTCCGCGACAACCCGGCCCACGTGAAGGCGGCGGAGGATCACGGCATCGCCCTGATCGACATGGTCGTCATCAACCTCTACCGCTTCGAGGACACCGTCGCCAAACCGGGCTGCACCCTGGAGGAGGCCGTCGAGAACATCGACATCGGCGGGCCGACGATGCTGCGGGCGGCCGCCAAGAACCACCGCTTCGTCGCCGTCGTCACCGACCCGGCGGACTACGGAAGGATTCTCGCGGAGATGAAGGAGACGGGCGGCAAAGTCTCCGAGGCCACGACCTTTGCGCTGGCCGTCAAGACCTTCCAGCTCACGGCGCGCTACGACGCGGCGATCTCCAACTACCTGGGCCGCATCGACGCCGACGGCAGCCTCCGCCCCTTCCCCGACACCTTCACCGTCCAGTTCGCCAAGGCCCAGGACCTCCGCTACGGGGAAAACCCCCACCAGCAGGCCGTCTTCTACCGCGAACCCGCGACGGCGGTGACCGCCGTGGCCAACGCCCGCCAGCTCCAGGGCAAGGAGCTGTCCTACAACAACATCATGGACGCCGACGCGGCCTGGAACATGGTCGCCGATTTCGAACGGCCGGCGGCCATCATCATGAAGCACGCCAACCCCTGCGGCGCGGCAACCGCGGCGGACAGCCTGGCCGAGGCCTACCGGAAGGCCATGGAGACCGACCCCGTCTCCGCCTTCGGCGGCATCGTCGCCTTCAACCGGCCCGTGGACAGGGCGACCGCCGAGGAGCTGGCCAAGACCTTCCTCGAGGTCATCCTCGCCCCGGCCTTCACGGACGAGGCCCGGGCCATCCTCGGCGCGAAGAAGAACGTCCGCGTCCTGGAGATCCCGGCGGCGGAGCTCACGGGTCCGGCCGGCCTCGACTTCCGGCGGGTCGTGGGGGGCCTCCTCGTCCAGGACCGGGACCGCGCGCCCTTCGACATCCGCCAGGCCAAGGTCGTCACGAAGCGCGCCCCCACGGAGGACGAATACCAGGCCCTCGACTTCGCCTGGCGCGTCGTCAAGCACGTGAAGTCCAACGCCATCGTCTACGCGACGAAGGACCAGCTCGTCGGCGTGGGGGCGGGCCAGATGAGCCGCGTCGATTCGGTCAAGATCGCGAAGATGAAGGCCATCCTCTCCACGGAAGGGGCGGTCCTCGCCTCCGACGCCTTCTTCCCCTTCCGGGACGGCGTGGACATGGCCGCGGCGGCGGGGATCACGGCGATCATCCAGCCGGGCGGCTCCGTCCGCGACGAGGAGGCCGTTCAGGCGGCGGACGAGCACGGCATCGCCATGATCTTCACCGGCGTCCGTCATTTCAAGCACTGAGGGCATCGTCACTCCCGCGCCGGCGGGGGTGACGGTTGATGCCATCATTTCAGGTTGCCCAAATCCTCGTCGTTCCCGCTCCGGCGGGAAGGACGGACCAGGGGAACGGCAACGATCCCCGGAACGCGGAGGACACACGATGAAGGAGAAAAAACACCCCCTGGTCAGCGTCGTCATGGGCAGCGATTCGGACCTGCCCGTGATGGAAGAGGCGATCAGCATCCTGAACGCCTTCGGGATCCCCTGCGAGGTCTTTCTCACCTCCGCCCACCGCTCGCCGGAGCGGACCGCCGCCTTCGCGACCGGCGCCGCCGCCCGGGGCGTCAGGGCCATCATCGTCGGGGCGGGCGCCGCCGCCCACCTGGCCGGAGTGATCGCCTCCCAGACCCCCCTGCCCGTCATCGGCGTCCCCATCGACGCGACCGCCCTCAAGGGCCTGGACGCGCTCCTCGCCACCGTCCAGATGCCCGGCGGCATCCCCGTCGCCACGATGGCGATCGGCCGACCGGGGGCGAAGAACGCGGCCCTCTTCGCCGTCCGCCTCCTCGCCCTCGCCGACAAGAAATTGCATGAGAAATTAAAGGCCTACATCGAGCAGATGGCCCGCGACATCGAACGCAAGCACGAGAATTTGAAACTGTGAAATCAATGGGTAGGTAAGATGCCGGAGATCTGGACGGTGGATCCGGAGGCGCCCGAGCCGGAGATGCTGGCGCGGGCGCTGGCCCTGCTGAGGCGCGGCGGGACGGTCGCCTACCCCACGGAAACCTTCTACGGCCTGGGGGCCGATGCCCTGAACGAGGCGGCCGTCGGGAAGATTTTCGCCATCAAGGGGCGCGGATTTCAGAATCCCCTCCCCGTCATCATCGGCGCCCGGGAAGACCTGGCGCCGCTCGTCGCCGACGTCCCCGACGCCGCCCTCCGCCTCATGCGGGACTTCTGGCCCGGGCCGCTGACGCTCGTCTTCCGGGCCGCGCCGAGCATCCCTTCGCTGCTCACGGCCGGCACGGGCAAGATCGGCATCCGGCTCTCCAGCCACCCCGTCGCCCGCGAGCTGGCCCGTCGTCTCGGCGGCCCCCTGACCGCCACCAGCGCCAACCTCAGCGGCCAGAAGGAGGCCGTCTCGGCGGCGGAGGTACGGGCGAACCTCCGCCACATGGAACCGGACGCCCTAATCGACGGCGGTCCGGCCCCCGGCGGCCGGGGTTCGACCGTTCTCGACGTCACGACGGACCCGCCCACGCTCCTCCGGGAGGGCGCCATTCCCCTGGCCCGGATCGACCGGCAAGACCCGTCCCAATAACCCCGGCGGCAGCCCCACCGGCGCCGTCGCTCCCCGTCCGCCCGATGTGTGAACCGCTTCACACTGAATGTGTGAAGTCGGCCTCACAAACCCGCCCCTCGGTCGACGAATCCGCTTGACAAGGCTTCATACACCCTTATAGAATGTGATCCAAACGACCCGTTGGGACTGTTTTTCAGGGCTCTTTTCTCGATCGTCGTAATTTAAGTAATTTTCGCTCCCGGCTCATTCGCTCCCACTGTCACCTCAGCACCTCCTATGAGAAAGGAAAGATTTACGATGCAGAAGCGCCGCCCGACCGCCATCATCCAGTTCCTCGTCGTACTCCTGTTCGTCTTTTCGATACCTGCCGCCACATACGGCCAGACGGGCGCCCCCCCGGATCCCCTCCAGGAGGGCATCCGGGAGTACCAGGCCGACAACTACGAGGAGGCCGTGGAGCTCTTCAAGCAGGCGCGCCGGGCAGCCCCCGACTCCACCACCGTCGCCTTCTGGCTCGGGATGGCCTACAAGCAGCAGAACAACTTCAGCGAGGCCGTCGCCCCCCTGACCGATGCGGTCACCAAGACCCCGCCCCTGAAGGAGGCCCTGGTGGAACTGGTGGACATCCTCTACCGCCTCGAACGGTTCGACGAGGCCGCCAGATGGATCGCCGTGGCGGAGAAGGAAAAGATCTACCCCGCCAAGACCGCCTTCCTCAAGGGCATGATTCTCACTAAGCAGCAGAAGTACGGGGAGGCCGTCGAGGCCTTTGAAAAATCCAAGAGCCTCGACAAAACCTACACCCAGTCCGCGGAGTTCCAGATCGGTCTGTGCTACATGCTCGACCGGAAATACGCCAAGGCCTCCGACCGCTTCCGGGCCGCCGTAACCCAGGACCCCCTGTCCGATCTCGGCTCGTTCGCCCGCCGCTACCAGGACCTCGTCGAGGACCGCCAGTGGGTCGAGCGGCCGTTGCGGCTGACTCTGAGCGCCCTGGGGCAGTACGACACGAACATGCTGACGGAGCCCAAGAAGAACGACCCGCGCTATCCCGCGATCGACCTCAGAACCGGCAAGGAAGACAGCTACGCCATGCTGAACACCCTGCGCATGGACGTCGTGCCGACCCTTCCCGGCGGATGGCTCTTCAACGCGAGCTACGCGGGCACCTGGAACCTGCACCAGAACAACGCGACCAGCCACGACATGTTCGCGAACACGCTGTCGGTGGCGCCGGGCTACAGCTTCGGGCGCGTGGCCGTCAACCTCGCGGGGAACTATACCCACATCCTGAAGCGCCAGCCCGTCTACCGCGAGTACAGCCAATCCTACAGCGTAGGCCCGATGGTCCGGGTCCTGTTCACAGAGCAGCAGAACCAGATCCTCGAGCTCTACGGCGGCTACACCGACAAGTCTTACAAGAACCACCAGCGGACGGGGGCCCCGCCCCTGGACCCCAACGAGGATCAGAACTCCCGCGGCCTCGACAGCTACGTGAGCTGGATGTGGCTCTTCCAGAACGGGGCGATCTTCAACCTCAAATACGGATTCAGCGAGGACCGCGCCGAGGGGAACAACTGGACGAACCGGGCCCACCGCTTCACCGTCAACACGATCGTCCCGATCTGGAAAGGCCTGAAGCTCCAGCTCGGCGGCGAGGTGACCCTGCAGGACTACCTGCACGAAAGCTCCTTCACCCTGTTCGACAACAAGAAGCGCTCGGACGAGATCTACACGGGCACCGCCGGTCTCACCTGGGACGTCAACAAGTACCTGAGCGTCCTCGCCCAGTACAACGGGACGCGGGCGGACTCGAACATCTTCGTCTATGATTACATTCGCAGTCTTTACTCCGTCGGCCTGGAGTTCAGATTTTAACGGCAAGGCTTTGAAAACCTTTCTGCATTCAGGGGGTAGCATATGATTCGCAAAATTTCGCAACTGGTCGCGTGGGTGGCGGTTCTCGTCCTGATCCCGGCCCTTGTCCTCGCCGCACCGATCGGCCGGATCAGCCACATCGAGGGGGAGGCGGACATCACCCGCGCGGGCGCCAAGGCCTTCCCCATCAAGGTCAACGACCCGGTCAACGCCGGGGACATCCTCCGCACGAAGGCGAAAACAAAGGTGGAGGTGACCTTCAACGACGGCAACACCCTCTGGCTGGCGGAAAAGACGTACCTCAAGATCACCCAGTACCAGAACGTCGAAGGGAAGAAGAGCTTCTTCGACCTCTTCCGCGGCAAGACCCGAGCGGTCGTCAACACGCTGGCGCGGCGCTCCAGCCTCGAGCTCCGCACCCCGACGGCGGTTTCCGGTGTCCGCGGAACAATCATCATCGGTTATTTCACCAACGGCCTGAGCGGATTTGCCTTCGAACGGGGGCAAGGATACGGCTTCAACCGCCGGACGCCCGACCGGGTCGTCACAATCCGGACCGGGGAGGTCATGCAGGTAGCCACCCCGACGGCGCAGCCCGTGGTGCGTACCGCCACGGCCAACGAAATCGAGCAGCACCTGACGGATACCTCGGCGACCCAGGCCCAGGGCGAGGGACCGGCCCAGGAAGAGCCGCAGGGCGAGGGCACCCAGGGTCAGGGTGAAGGCCAGGGTCAGGACCAGGGGCAACAGGGCCAGGACCAGGGGCAGCAAGGGCAGGACCAGGGCGAAGGACAGGGAGAGGACCAGGGCACCCAGGATCAGGGCACACAGGACCAGGGAAGCACGCCGGATCAAGGCACCACCCCGGGCGGGACCGACGGGAGCAGGCAGCCTTCAGGCGACGGCAATATCCCGGACACCTCCACGCTGCCCCCACCGGCCGATACGCCACCGCCACCCCCCCCGCCGCCGCCGACCCAGACGACGGTCATAGAAACCCCGCCGCCGTCACTTCCGACGGGACCGACGGAGACATTTACGACCCTCACGCAGGCGGTCACGCTGGGCGCCCTGACCGGGACCATGACGGCCTCCATCAGCGACACAACGAACACCGGCACCCTCAAACTGAGCGGAACCGGCGCGACGACTTCTGGCACCGAGGCCATTTCGGGAGCCCTCAGCGACGGCAGCACCTACGACGCCTACCTCGCCGGCATCCCCGGCTCCTGGCGCGGGCTCTTCACCGGCATCTCCAATAAGGGAGGGGCCCTCTCCCTCCTGAAGGGGAGCCTCGACGGCACTTACATCCCGCCTAACGGCGCCGACGGCAGCGTGACAGCAAGCGGCAGCATCGTCCGGCAGTCCGGCTACAGTTCATTGGAACCAACTATGGGGATCGGTACCCTTTCCGGCCTCTACTTACCTGTCATCAATAGCGTCTCTTTTGGAGAGGGTCTCGGATTCTACTATGAATCCGGCGCTGTGAGCGGCTACCAGACGACCACGGGCGGTCTCCTGGGAATCTGGGGCGTACAGACGGCGGGCAGTTACTTCAACAGTCCGGAAATCGGAAGCTGGCCGATACAAATCGGCAGCTCCAACGGATACGCATACTTTCTGGGCGGCATCACGGTCACCGACGACCTGAACGGGCATGTGAGTATCTCGGGCGACGATTCTCTCCTCTACATGGATCAGTACTATTACGGCCTCATGAGCCTCAACTACCGCGGGGTCTACAGCGGTTCGTCCTATCAGAGCGTGGGGACAGGCGCCTACAAGCTCGCCCCGCTCAAGTACAGCGGCCAGTGGGGAATCGGGGGAACCCTCTTTTCCAACAGCGAAGGGACTATGGCCCCGACCGGCTCCGACTCCGCCCTCATCGGCGGCCTCACGCAGGCCCCCTGGTCCGGAAAGACCGACTTCAAGGCCATCGGGGATTACTCCTCCGACTCCAGCGGCGCCGCCTACACCCTGTGGAACACGCAACTGGCCGGTTCCGACACCGCCTCCGGCGACGGATATTTCGAGGGAGGCACCGCCGGCATCTGGGGAAGCAACAGGCCGGGTTCGATCCGGGCGATCTTCATCACCCCCGGCGTTTACAACGCTACGACAGAAACCTACTCCAGTACGGCGGGCATTCTCAAAAGCGACGACATCGCCGTCACCCCTTACGCCGATCTCACCATGTGGAAGGCCGAGGGCACCCTCGGGCCCTACAGCAGCGCCGCCTACCCCGTCACCTACACGGGCGACCCGGCCAACTGGACCCTTGGGTACGGTTCCACTGACGATCTAATCCTGAGGGGCTCGTTTGCAAAGAACATCTCTTCCTCCACCACCGCATACGGCTCCTTCGGAACGCTGTATCTTGCCGATCTTCCGGTTAACACCGGGGCGCCGACGAGTCCCCCCTGGGGCATCTATAATTTCATCCTGACCGGTTACAACGAGTTCTATGAAAAACCGGACGGCATCGGCAATGTCGCCTGGGCGGCCGATCTCGGCGGCTCAGGACAGTTCGGCTATGGCGGATCGAACGGCTACTGGCTTGCCAGCATCTCCGCCGATACCGGCCTCTGGACCGGGGGCGGGGAGATCGCCGGAACGGTGAGCGGCGAATACGTCACCTACACCCACTGGGGGAGCCTGTCCGGGCCGTTCTACGGACTTTACAACACGGCCGCCGGTAGCCCGTACACCTACGACGGTGTCAACTACTCCGACGGCACCTGGATCGGACAGAGCATCGGCATCTACGAGGGCACGTCCACCGATTTCGGCGGGAGCTGGTACAACTGTTTCCTGTACGACGATTCCGGCTATATGGGCTGGGATAGCGGCGATGGAGAGGGCGTTTTCGGTTTCAAGAAACGCACCACGGACAGCAACTACGACTTCAAGGCCATCGGCTATTTCACGGATGATTTCTACGATGCGGCACAGTACAGAGGAACGTACCTCTGGAGCGGCCCCATCAACCACTTCGACAGTACGGACAGATATCTGGAAGCCTTCACCGCGGGCCTCCGGACGAAGGCGGATCCCGGCGCGGCCACCGGCGTGATGTCCGGTTACGGCGCGGCCGTGTATTACACCCCCACGGGAGCTGGCCTGATTTCCGGCGCACTGTCCGGTAATTTCTACGAGACAAACTTCTATGTCGATTACAACCAAATGGAAGGGCTCTGGAAGGTTGCGAGCGGCACGGACGGCATGACCCACACGGACAAAACCGCCTCCCTGCCGGATGATTTCAACACCGATCCCATTCTGACCCCACTCACCAGCATTGACAGCGGTTGGTTCCATGCCTCAGCCGCCGGTAGCTTCGACGGCGAAGCCACCATCCTCGGCGGCGGATACGAGTATAACGGACATACCCAGTTCGTCACCTACGCAGATGCTGAAGCCGCCAAGCAGAGCCTCCCCTTCGGGATCTACAACCTGAAAATTGGCTATGACGACTCGCTGGGAACCCAATTCTGGGATAAACCCGCCGGGACTTCTGTACCCTGGACCGCCCAGATCGGCGGCAGCGGGGAGTTCGGTTACAGCGATAACAATTCGGGCTATGTGTGGGGCTACTGGCTTGCGGACATCGACGGCGGCGCCTGGACCGAATACGGCGAGAGAGCGGGTCACGGGACCATCAGCGGGGATCTGCATGGAAAATATCTGACCTCCACCCACCTGGGCAACATCGCAGGCCCCTTCTACGGCCTTTATACGGAAGCTGACCAATATACATATGATGATATCAACTACTATAGCAGCGGCACGTGGGTCGGGGTAAGCGTCGGCACCTACGAGGCGGACGAAAACGCCCCCCTTGCCTTCGGCGGCATGTGGAACGAAAGATATGCATACGGCGATAATTTAAACAGCCTTTACTACAATGGTTCCGGCTTTGCGTCCTGGGCCGGAGAGGAGTGGGGTCTGGTCGGCCTCACCCAGGGCCCGTATGACGGCACGAAGAATTTCATCGCCATGGGCGAGTTTGATCTCCCCAACAGCGGCTACTCCCGCTACCTCTGGAATTCCCCCATTTCCGCCCCGTTCGTCCTCGATAAAGTGGAGTTCTCCGAGCCGCTCACGGGCGGCGACTTCCTCGGCTACACGAACGGGATCTGGCGAGAAGACACAGGATCGCTGACCGGCGCTGCCGTCGCCCTGTACGTCTCGCAGGACGGGACATCGGCCGGCCTGTGGCGGAGCTATGACATTGATGATGATGCCAACAGTGAAACTTACTACACCGTTGTCTCGTCTCCCACTTCGCCCGCCCTGTCGCTGAGCGGCGCAAACTATCCCGGCATCGGTATGTGGGAAATCTCCGGGAAGATGAACCTGATCGAGAAGGAAACCGTCCTCTCGCGGGAGGAGAGCCTGAACGAGAGGCTGATCGTGGGGCTCGTGCCCTACCAGATCGGGATGATGGGAGAATTCGAGGATGTCGGCACTGTCGAAGGCTACGCCGTGAGCAAGGTCCTCTTCCTGTACGACACCGTGGAGGGACGAAGCCTGCCCTGGGGCATCTACGACCACGACATGTCCGAGATGTTCGGCCCGGCTCAGAACGGGGGATTTTTCAGTATCGCGGAAGGCATTACCGCTGAAGTTTTCTCCGACCGTCCGATCCGAGTCGGCGGCCAGGGCTTCGGCAGCTATGGTTACTGGCTCGGCAATTTGACGGCCGACTGGATGGATGACCAGCCGGATGCGGACGATAACATCACCGGCGGGGAGATCCGCGGAACCCTGGCGGGCGCCTACCTGACCCGGAGTCAGATGGGCCGTTTCTCCGGCCCCTTCGCGGGCATCTACGACTATGAAGGCTGTGAAGGGGACTGTTACGGCACCTGGATCGGATCCAGCGTCGGCACCTGGGAGGGCGAACCGCTCGCCTTCGGGGGCGAGACCAATGGTTCCCTGATGTATTACGGGTATGGCGGCAGCACCACACTCTCTGTTGATGGCTCCGCTTCAGGACTTCTGGGCGGAACCGGGACAACCCTCCTTTCGGGAAGCAACACGAAAGCGCTCATGATGGGCTCCTACGGGAGCGGTGGCGATTCTCAGCCCTATCTGATGTACGGCTCCGGCTGGTACTTCGACGGCGCCACCGTCTACGGGGGGGCGGAAAGCGGTTCCTTCAGCGGCTACATGGTGGGTCTCTGGGCCGGTGGAAAGATCAAGGCCAGAATGCTGAGCCTCTACAGCACCTATACGGAGGAGGAAGGCTACACCGCGGGCTATCTCGAAAGCGTGGACGCCGAAGACGATAACGTCGACGAGAAGTTCAATCTCGCCGGAAGCTACTATCCCGTCGTCGGCATGTGGGAAATCCCCGATGGAACCCTCCGTGCGATCGCCAAAGATGACACGTCGCCGGGTGGCTTCGCCAGCAACTATTTCGATGGCAATAAAGGCCTCGGCACCTTCTCCACCGGTGGAACCCTGACCGTCACCACAGCAGCCGGCGATCCGATCCGATTCAGCGCGCTGGATTGGGGCATCTGGAACGCCGGTTTCGGCGGGACCTACAGCGGGACGACCAGCGCAGACTGGGCCGTCAACACGGGGGGCGTCTTCAGAAACACCACAGGGGACGGGTATGGCGGATACACAGAAACGGGATACTGGCTGGGCACAATCTCCGGAGCGGCCTGGGGCGAGGCCGAAATCGACGGCACCTATGACGGCGAAGCCCTCACCAATCTGGCACATTATGCATTGACCGGCGACGTCATTGGCAGTCCCGTCGGAGTCAATTGGCAGGCGGCCGGCATCGGGACCTATACCCGGGAAGACCTTGTTCTGAACGGCACATGGGGAGGAGGGCCGGCGTGTCTTTTCGCCAATGACGGCGGACACGGCCTGTGGGTCGGCTATGATACGGGGCGCATCGGCGTCACGGAGGACCTGACCGTCTATGCCCTGGGGACCTTCCATGAGAACTGGCGTCTGGTTGGGGAAAGCTATGTGGGAGGTGGATCCCATCTCTGGAACTCCCCCCTCTCCGGGGGCGATGTCGATACCGGGCATACGCTTACCGATTTCAGCGGTTTTACCGGCGGCGCCTGGAAAAACGGCCTCCTGAAGGGCAATGCCCTTGCCATTTACAGGAATTTCATGACCGGAGATGCCGGGTTCCTGTACACCGCCACATCGGCGGCGGCGCCCTTCGGCTTGACCGGCGACTACTTCAATACCTATGTTTACGCGGGAACGACAAACGGCTACGGCGGCTTCGAGGAAGGCATGTGGAGCGCGACCGGCGCCTTGGCGTCTGTCTCCATGCCCGTGCCGGAAGGATTCGACGCATTCTCTTACGACCTTGCGTCCGACGGTCAGATGGCCAAGGCCAGGCTCGCCGGCAAGTTCGACGACAGCGGCTACCCGTCCCCGATCTCCGGCTCCGGGGGTCTGAACTCCGGGTCGCTGACCTTCCTGCGCAGCACTTATTCGCCCTATGACACCCTCCCCTGGGGCGTGTACAACCTGAGGCTCTACGGCGACGAGGTTGCCGCAAACACCTTCTCCGAAAAACCGGCCGGCACGTCCGACTGGTCGGCCCTCGCGGGCGGCGAGATCACCTACCCCGGGTACGGCGGTTACGGCGGCTTCAACGGCCGCTGGATCGCCACGGTCAGGGGTTCATGGACGGCCGACGGGGAGATTTCGGGCACCGTGGGCGCCGTCGCAGGCGACGCCGGGACCTTCGGGCGGTTCCTCACCGACAACGTTTACGGCACATTGGGCGGCCCGTTCACCGGTGTCAACAGCTACAGCTTCGGCACCTCGGGCACCTGGATCGGCCAGAGCATCGGCACCTATCAGGGGCAGCAGAAACTGGCCTTCAGCAGCCCGTTGATTGACGGCAGCCTGTATCAGGTGGTTCCCGGCACGGTGGTCGGTGCGGAGTACCTGAACCCCCATTACGAGAGTTCCGGGGGGCCCAATCCCTGGTTCGAGCCGCTGTCTTACGAAATCGACTACTTTGTGCCTGACGGGGGAACCTACGACGCCGCCCGGATGATCGCCTACGAGGACGTGGAGGTGGCGGGTGACGGTTATGGCTATGACGACGAATATCAATACCTCCCGTTCGGAAAATGGCTCCTGGTGAGAAAAGGGATGGGCGTAACCCATCCGGAGGGAGCCGGCCTCACGCCGACCGGTCTGGACTGGTCCGTTCCCTCGACATGGCCCCATTTCACCGGAACGGTTGTGACAAATCCCGCCGTTCCGTTCCCCGGCAGCGGCGGCAATTATGTCAAGGCCATCGACTGGAACTGGGAGACCAACGCGCTCGTTCGCGGTGGCGCGTTCACCGGCCTGCTGGGCGGGCTGCCCGGCCAGTCGCTCTGGAGTTCCGATTCCGGCCACCGGACCGGCCTCGTCCTGATGGGAAGCCATGACGCCTATGCCGGCTCACAGCTCTTCGGCAGCATGATGTCCTACGACGGGTCCGTCGACGAAAACGGCGCCTACATCGGCGCCCTGACCGGGATCATTCAGGATGCCAATCCGGTCGACGCCTCCGGGGAAAATCACCTCGAGGGCCTGATCGTCGGCATTTATGTCGATCCTGACGGAAACGCCGGGATCCTGAAGGGCGATGTCACCGGGACCTCCTACCAGGGGATCAACATGTGGGAGGCGCCCGAAGGTTCGGCAACGCTCTACCGCCATGCCGCAAATCTAGCGAGCGGACTGAGCGCCTCCGCCCTGGCCGAGAACCTCTTCGTGGGTTATCTCGGCGCCGGGATCAACTCGGGCATCCACGGCACGTTCGCCGGGGGCGCCGGCTCGTTCGACTCGCCCATGGGCATCCTGGGCCTCACGTTCTCCCTCCAGCCGGACTGGGGCATCTTCAGCCTGCAGATCGGCATGGACAACACGTATACGAATACGGGCGCCACCGCCTGGACGGGGACGCTCTTCGGCTCGGGCGTGTTCGGGCAATATGGCACAACGGTCCCGTATGCCGATCTGGGCTACTGGTTCGCCAAGTTCCCCTCCGGCACATGGAACGGGGGGAAGCTGACCGGGGACTTCGGCGGAGGCATCTTCTTTACGGACAGCGCGTTCGTCACGCACAAGAAGGTCGGCACCCTGGAGGGATCGCTCCTGGGCACCTATGACGGCGGCACGTCCGGCGCCTGGCAGGCCGCGTCCACGGGCACCTACGTCAAAACGAAGGACGTCCTCTTCAGCAGCGAGATCTGGGGAAACAGCTATAACCTGGCTCAGCAAACCTCAGGCGCCCTGAGCTATGCGGACGGCAGCGTCTACAACTACTGGTACACGAGTTCGGAAGGGTACGGCAACAGCATCTACTACAACAAGACCGCAAACACGGAGACGATCACCCGCATGGATACCGAGGGGCCTCCGGGCGCCGAAGCGGGCCGCAAAGAGGTGTGGGTGCATAATCTCACGGACAACACCTGGACCTATGCAACGCCGGCATACGGCTCGCTCGCGGATTTGGCGAACGCCCCGGCAGGCGGAGACTGGATGTTCGGGCCTGCAACCCAATGGGGCTTCCAGGACTTCGACTTCAACGGCATCCTGGCGGGGGTGGACAACCTCTGGGCCAATATGGGAACCACGACCCCCACGCACGTCTACCTGATGGGGGACATCGACACGTTCGACGGCGACGCCTTGAAACTCTTCAGCGGCACGGCCGTGAGCTTCGATCCGCTGGTCAGCCTGAATCCTGATGATTACTGGTGGGATTCAACGCTGAATGGCGGTTACGGCGGCTATGCGGGCGGCAGCCGATCCCCCATCGGCGGGGCCTACTACGGCTTCCTCGGCGGCACCGTAAACAGCGCCAAGGCCCTGTCGGGCATCTTCCGCGCCCTGTACATGGATGAGAACCGGAACGTCGGACTCGTCTTCACCGACACGGCGCTCGCCGGATCGTTCGATTCGACCGTCGGCATGTGGAAGGCCGAGGGCGATGTTTACACCTACCCGCTGTTCCCGGCCGCGCTCATCGGCCCGAATGTTGATCCGGCCACCTTTGCGGGCCAGCTGAACCACTGGGAGGACCGGATGAGCCTGTCCGTGCCCATCTGGGAAGACGGCCATGTCAGCGGTGAGGGGGTCGCCCTCAGCGCCAGCGCGGAGACCGGGATCTCCCTGCCCATCCTGGCGGCATATCCGGCCTTCGTGAGCCTCAATTCCACCCTCGTGGGCGGGATCCTGAGCGGAAGCGCGCCGCCGACAAGCTGGACCTGGACCGTGCCTCCGGGGGGACCTATCTATAATCCTGAGACCCATATGTACAACCCGGTACGAACGAACTTTATCGGCGTGAACATCGCGTCGGATCCGGCGAACAACACCTTCACCGGGAGCATGGTCACCGCTTCCGTCGAATGGGCAAACGCCATGACAGCCCTCAGCGGCGGACAGATCAAGGGCATGTTCGATCCCAACGCGACCTGGCAGGCCGTGATCTCGGCAACCGGCATGGATACGGCCACGTTCATCAGCAAGGCGACGGCTTTGGCTTTGGAGACGGAAGCGCAGCGGACCGCCTTCTACAAGGCGACCGGCATCCCGTGCTTCCAGGTGGGGTCGACCGACCTGCGCGGGAACGGGGATGTGCCCGTGTCAGGAGGCGCCATCAATCTCGGAAGTGCAGTGGATGCAAGCAGGGGAATCCTCAACGCGACCTTCTTCGCGCCGTCGACGGGCGCAAAGCCCCAGGTATGGGCATCGGGCCTGGTGAACGGAAGCTACACGGGCAGCCCCACGGGTGGAATCGTCGCTCTCAGCGGTTACGCGCCGGGAAGCACCGGGCAGGCGGCCAACGGCATCAACGCAACCTTCAACGTCCTGCCGTTCGGAACGACGAACTGGGGCGCGACGATCACGGGCCATGCGCCGGCCGGTTCACTGTCGGGGGCGCAGGGTTTCACCCAAACCAACGGCGTGACCTTCCAGGGCGGGGCCGCGGGTCAAATCACGAAGACGCCGGATGCGACCCCCGGCATGTTTACGGGTACGGCGGCGGGGGTCGTCCACTAATTGACCAAAAGGCCGGATCATCTTTCCGGCCGATAACCCCCCAACGGGCGCAGGCCTTAACCCCTGCGCCCGTTTGTTTTCATAAGGTTAAAGGCCACAGGAGGACACTGTCCGGGGGCCAACGCCGGCAGGGGGATATCCCCACCCCGTCACTCTTCAATTCCCCGCCTCAATCCCCCTTGACACCGTTCGGGGGACAGGCTAAAAACATGCGTCCCGGGATGGCGCCTCGGCACCCGGGACAGATCGCGTCGCAGGCAGCGGGGCCTGGCGCCCCTTTGAATTCATCAAAACGGATCGGGAGGGTTAAAACAATGAAGAAGGGACTGGTTATCCTGACGTCGATGCTCATCGCGCTGGTTCTGGCCGCGCCGGCCCTAGCCGCGCCGCCGAAGGCCAAGGGCGAGATCAAGATCGGCGTCTTCGACATGCAGAAGGTCATGCGCGAGTCGAAGGCCGCGAAAGCCGCCATCGCCGCCTTCCGGAAGGACCTCGACGCCAAGCGGGCGGTCCTGGCGACCCAGGAGAAGGAGATCCGCGCCATGGAGGAGGAGCTCAAGAACACCGGCGCCAAGATGACCGTCGAGGAGCGGCGGCAGAAGGCCGACAAGCTCGCCAAGGAGGTCCGGGAGTTCAAGCTCACCAGCGGCGACATGGAGGAGGAGCTCAAGCGCAAGGACCGGGATCTGACCCAGAAGATCGTGGGCGAGGTCATGAAGCTGGTCGGCGCCCATGCCAAGAAGGAGAACTACACCCTGATCTTCGAGCGCTCCATGCTCGTGGCCGTGGACGAGGACGTGGACATCACGGATACGGTCATCAAGCTCTACGACGCGGGGAAATAGAAGGCGGGATCCTGTGAACCGGGCAGGCGGCGGCCTCCCGGCCGCCGCCTTTTTTTGACTTCAGGGCAGCAGGCGATCCGCCCCGGCAATGGCGACGGTGGTCCGGGCAACCTTAGCCGGCGGGCGGACGAAGACGACCATGAAGGGGATCTGTCCCCCCGGCTCGATCTTCTCGTTGGACACGTCGCTCCCGCGGGGATGGGCCAGCTCCAGTTGGATCTCGGCCTCCGGCAGGGTCCCCAGTTCCTCCTCCGTCAGGAAGTTCCCGCAGAAGGCGGTCTGCTCAGCCAGGACCGCGCCGGTCGCGTCGTAGTGGCGGACCCGCACCTGGATCTCCGTCGCGGCGTGCGGCGCGCGGTTGACGACGCTTCCCTCCACGATCCGGAGGTCCCCGACCAGCCAGTTGTTCACGATGCGCTGCCGGACGTCCTGGATCGCCAGGGTCTTCAGGTCCATGCTCTGATCCTTCGTTGCCGCGCCGGGGAGAAGCCCGGTCACCGGTCGCAAGGCCTTGAGGGCTGAGTCAAGGGTCTGCCGGCCCGCTTCCGGGTAGAGCAGGAAGAGCGCGCCCGCGCCGAGGGCCAGGATCAGGATGAGGACAAGCGCCCAGAGCCAGCCCCGTCTCTTCCGGCGCGGGGGCGCCGCCGGGGTGTCCTCGTCCTCGGGTTCCCCGCCCGGTTCGGTCGCGTCCGGCTCGTCCGGCGCCCCCCCGTCGTCCGGCACCGCCGTGTGCGGGGCGTCGACGTCCTTTTCGATCGGCGGCCCGTTCTCCGCATCGATCAGGACGAGGTCGTCCGGACGGGCCTCGATGCCGATATCGGTTTCCTCGGAGCCACCGTCCTGGGGAAATCCCGACGCCTCCGGTCGGATGAGGACGGTTTCCGACAGATCGGGCTCCGCTGAACGCCGCGCCGGCGTCTCCGGGACCGGCGGCCGGATGAGGACCGTTTCCGTCAGGTCAGTCCCGGCCGAACTCAACGGCGCGTCGGGCCGGATCAGCACCGTCTCCGAAAGGCCGGGCGCCGCCGCGCGTGACGGCTCGGCCCGGAGGAGGACCGCACTCGAGAGATCCGCATCGTCCGGATGCGGCGCCTCCGGCTCCGGGGGGTAGAAGCGCGGCGGCTCCGTCCCGGCCGTTCCGGCTGCCGCCGGATTCTCCTCGAAGAAGACCTGCCGGCAGCGGCTGCAGCGGACCCAGACGCCTTCGCCCGCCATCAGGGCGTCGTCGAACCGGAACTTCGTCAGGCAGCGCTGACACTGGATGATCATCGGGACCTCCCTATTCCTCTCGCTCCCCCGTGGGTTCGCTCTTCATGCTTTTCGCTCTCTACCCCTCGCCCGTCTCGACGACGTAGACGTCCGGCAGGAACCGGGCCTTTTCGTCGAAGTCGAGGCCATAGCCCACGACAAACCCGTCGTCGATCGTGAAGCCCACGTAGTCGGCCTCGAAGGGAACCCGGCGGCGCCGGCGTTTGTCGAGGAAGGCGCAGACCTTGAGCGAGGCCGGGTTGCGCTCGCGGAACCAGTCGACCAGGAAGGCGAGCGTCAGCCCCGTGTCGACGATGTCCTCGACGATCAGGATGTCGCGGCCCCGGATCGAGGTCTCGATGTCCTTCGTCATCACGACCTTGCCGCTGCTCGCCGCGCCCGCACCGTAGCTCGCCAAGCGGGCGAAGTCCACGCGGCAGGGGATGGAGAGCGCCCGGACCAGGTCGGCCATGAAGATGAAGGCGCCCTTGAGGACGCCGATCACGATCAGCTCGCGCCCGGCGTAATCGGCGGAGATCCGCGCGGCCAGTTCGGCCACGCGGCGGCCAATCTCCTCCCTGGTGAAGAGAATTTCCTGGCGCGTAAACTCCGTTATCGCTCTATGCCGTTCCATTCGATAACCTGCAGGCGATCCGTCGGCCCGGGGTTCCCGCAGCGCCGCATCCCTCTGCTCCGCTTCATGCGGCAACCGGTGCGCGGTCCGTCGGTTCGCTGCCTCCCCGCGGTCACAACGCCGCGACAGGACCGTAAAGGCCGGAATCCCGTCCGCGCGGCAACGATGCGCGGGCCGTCGTTGATTTCTTAAACATCATCCGCTTGGAATAGGCGTACCGTACTGAAGCGCGGTTCCCAAGTCAAGGAAATTCAGGCCCCGGCGTAGTCCCGGACGAAGGCGTCGATCGTGTCCTGGATCAGGACTTCTGCCCGGCGGACCTCCCCCGCGTCCCGGAAGGTCGAGGTGAGGCTCAGGAAGATCTTGTCGAAGCGGGAGCGCGCCATCCCCAGGGCGTCGTAGTCGATGTGGCGGATCATGTACTGGGAGCCGTCGAAGTAGTACTTGCCCAGGCGGTTCACCGCGTCGTCCCGGAAGGGCCAGTCGAGCTTGAATGCAAAATACGCGCGGGCGATGTCCCGCAGGGGGGCGCTCCGGAACCGCTCCGGGTCGGGCGTCTCGCAGACGGCGTCGCTCACGAAGCGGAACCACTCCTTGACGAGATCGATGTCCGTCAGGCACAGGCCGTAGAGGTACCAGTCGTCGAGCGTGTAGAGCAGGGCGAGTTTCTCCGGGCGGCTGAGGAAATGATAGCTCGGGCAGAAGTGCCCGTCGCAGAGCTCCCGGCCATAGAAGGACACATCCCGCCGGTCCTTCCCCGCGTTCTGCATCGGGTGGAGGAGACAGCCGACGCGGCGCTGCTCGTCGTCGAGGAACCCCGCGTACTCGCAGCAGTGGATCACCTCGTAACGCTTCGTCATGTCCTCCGTTTCCCGCACCCACGCCGCGAAGGCGGAGAGATCCTCGGGCTCCCGCACGGTGGCGCGATAGCGGGCGGTCCGCCGGGCCAGGCGCGCCGCGAGGGACGCGCGGGAACTGTCGGCATAGTTGTACAGGCCGCAGCACGCCCCGCAGGACTTGCCGCCGTCCGGCTGGCACAGATGGATGAAATCCTGGGATTGAGTGTTCAAGGGGTCTCTTCGCAGACGCCGGTCGTGTCCGGCTTTTCAATTGCTGTCGTTTTCTCCAAATAACCTTGGAAAATGTG
>Ga0116149_1001816_pt1 | contig 24947 bp, 21 predicted proteins | sample AD_UKC057_MetaG_FD_89787 | JGI IMG/M metagenome (GOLD analysis project Ga0116149, IMG submission 89787) | Active sludge microbial communities of municipal wastewater-treating anaerobic digesters from USA - AD_UKC057_MetaG | ecosystem: Engineered > Bioreactor > Anaerobic > Digestate | place: USA...
ATTTTGTAGTTTTGAATAAAGTTGTTCATATATTTAAGTGTTTGTTATTCAGTTAAATATAAGAATTTTTATAATTCAATGAACAACTTTTTTTATTTATTTTTCAAATGCACAACGGGTAATGGTAATACTTCGGGAACACCTTCCCGTCGCCATAATGATACACATTGGTGAGCAACCCGTACTGAAAGCCGAGGTCGGAGTTATAAGAAACCACCGGCAGTAAGCCGAAGTTCCATCCGGTTTTCACATCTTTGGGTTCATCGGTCTGCGCCGATAGCATCAGCTGAATACTTAGCAGCGATAAAAGAACAATAAAAGCTTTTTTCATAAAGAAATCATTTGTGGCAAAAATACATTTTTTCTATTCACAACACGAAGCCACCGTATTGGTACCCCGAAAATTTAAAAAGTGTTTGTATTTTGTTAAAGTTGTGTTAAGCACGAATTTACCGATTCTAATAAGTGTATTTTTACAAAAAAATAGAAAAATGAAAAAAATAGCTTTTATGGTGTTGATTGCGATTGCGATTGTTTCGTGCAAAAGCGGAAACGATTTTAAGAACATCGAAATCCAGTATGTGAAAACAAAAACCGTTGATGTAAGCGACGATTATTTTGGTACCAAAGTGACGGATCCTTACCGCTGGCTCGAGAACGACACGGCGGCCGACACCGAACAATGGGTGAAAGATCAGAATAAGGTTACCCAATCGTATTTCGATCAGATTCCCTTCCGCAAGCAAATCCTCGAAAGGCTGACCAAATTGTGGGATTTCCCCAAGGAATCGGCTCCCATGAAAAAAGGCGACAAATATTTCCTTTACAAAAACAATGGTTTGCAGAACCAGAATGTGTTATACTACAAAACATCGCTTATCGGCGAAGATAAAGAGTTGCTCGACCCCAATGCCTTGTCGGAAGACGGCACGGTGTCGCTGGCATCAACGGCAGTATCCGACGATGGTAAATACCTTGCCTATGCCATTTCGCGTGGTGGTTCCGACTGGTCCGAAATCTTTGTACGCGACATCGCTACCGGAAAAGACTTAGCCGACCACCTCGAATGGATAAAGTTCAGCGGTATGTCGTGGTTTGGCAACGGATTCTTCTACTCGCGTTATCCCGAACCCCAAAAAGGCAGCGAGCTGAGTGGTATGAACATGTACAATAAACTCTATTACCACACCATCGGGGAACCTCAGGCCAACGATAAGCTTATTTACGAAGACAATGCCAACCCGCAGCGAAGCTATTCAGCCGAGGTAACCGAAGATCAGAAATACCTGATTATTTATGCCAGCGAATCAACCTCGGGCAACGCACTGTACTACAAAGACCTCACCCGCGAAAATGCACCCGTACGAAATATCGTCGATGGTTTTAAAAACGATTATGGCGTAATCGGTCATTTCGACGGATTGTTCTATGTGTACACCAACGATGGTGCACCCCGCTACAAACTCATTACCATAGACCCCAAAAAGCCGGATGCAAAATACCGTAAAGACCTGATTGCTGAGGCCGAAGGGGTGTTACAAAGTGTGGCTGTGTTTGGGAATCGTATAATTGCCACCTACATGGAAGACGCCCATTCGGTGATTAAAATCTATGACCGCAGCGGAAAATATCTTGCCGATCTCGATCAGAAATTTATCGGTACCGTAAGCGGTTTCAGCGGCGAAAGCACCGAAACCGAAACCTTCTATACCATTACTTCGTTCACTACTCCGGCTACCATTTACAAATACGACATCGAAAAGAACAAATCGGAGCTTTACAAAAATTCACAAATCGATTTTGATGCATCGGCCTACGAAACCAAACAAATATTCTATACCTCGAAAGACGGGACAAAAGTTCCGATGTTCATTGTACACAAAAAAGGAATTGCCCTCGACGGCAGCAACCCGACCCTGTTGTATGGTTACGGAGGATTTAACATCAGTCTGACACCCTTCTTCAGTGTGGTTCGCCTGATATGGCTCGAGCAGGGTGGTGTGCTGGCTATCCCCAACATACGTGGTGGTGGCGAGTATGGCGAAGACTGGCACAAAGCCGGTACCCTGATGAACAAACAAAACGTGTTTGATGATTTTATTGCTGCAGCCGAGTACCTGATTAAAGAAAAGTATACTTCACCCAACCGCCTTGGTATTCAGGGTGGCTCTAATGGTGGTTTGCTTGTGGGCGCAGTGTCGAATCAGCGTCCCGATTTATTTGCCGTGGCCCTGCCTGCTGTTGGGGTTATGGATATGCTTCGCTATCATTTGTTTACCATTGGCCGCTACTGGGCTACAGACTATGGCACCAGCGCCGATAGCAAGGAGATGTTTGAGTACCTGTATAAGTATTCACCACTGCATAATATTAAAGAAGGGGTAGAATATCCGGCAACACTGGTAACAACCGCCGACCATGATGACCGTGTTGTGCCTGCCCATTCGTTCAAATATATTGCTACCCTGCAGGCAAAGTATAAAGGTCAGCGGCCCATGCTGATCCGCATCGAGACCAAGGCCGGTCATGGTGCGGGGAAACCCACCGATAAAATCATTCAGGAATATGCCGATGTGTATGCCTTTACTTTTTACAATATGAAATTTACACCACTGTATTAATTCTCATAAATATTTCGATAAAGAAATCCTGTTTCGGCAGGATTTTTTTATTTTAGCTCCATGAATATTCGCTTTCTGGTTATCGAAGGAAATATTGGTGCAGGCAAAACCAGTCTCACCTGTAAAATAGCGGACGAAATGAATGCAAGGCTTGTGCTTGAGCGCTTTGCTGACAATCCGTTTCTGCCGCGTTTTTATGAAGACCCCGACCGCTTTGCCTTTCCGCTTGAGATGTCGTTTCTGGCCGAACGCTACAATCAGCTTAAAAACGAATTGTCGCAATATAATTTATTCAATGATCTGGTGATTGCCGACTATTATTTCAACAAATCCCTGATTTTTGCGCAGAATACCCTTCGCAGCGATGAATACCACCTGTACAGGCAACTTTTCGACATTATACACAGCAAATTACCCAAGCCCGATTTGTACGTTTATATTCACCGTGGTATTCCGAAACTCCTCGAGCAAATTAAAAAAAGAGGAAGAAGTTATGAACAGCAAATAACACCCGAATATCTGAAGCAGATCGAAACGGCATATTTTAGCTTTTTTAAACAGCAAAACGACTACCCATGTGTGGTTATCGATGTTGCTGATACTGACTTTCTGAGCAATCCGGCTGATTATGAAAAACTGGTGGATATCATCTTTAAAAACGATTATAAAACAGGTATGAACACAATCGTATTTTAAATGTTAAAAAACTGATGAATACTTGTGTGTAATTTCAAAAAACATTCTTATTTTTGCAGATAATAAATTTAAAATTATTGAACAATAACTACTAAAACGATACAATTATGAGAAAATTGATGTATGTTTCTTTGATTATCGCTGCCGTTTTCATGTTGTCGGGTTGTGCCAGCCTGAAAAAAATGATTAAAAACGCCGACGATATTAATTACAAAATGGAACCCGAAGTGCTCGAAATGCATGGTGGAAAAGTGGAACTGAAAATCGTCGGTCAATTCCCTGAAAAGTATTTCAGCAAGAAGGTTGAAGCCGAAATTACCCCTGTGATTGTTTGGGAAGGTGGCGAAAAAGCCTTAACCCCAATTTATATTCAGGGTGAAAAAATCAAAGAAAACAATCAGGTCATCAATTACAAAGCCGGTGGTCAGTTTACCTACACCGATAAGGTTGATTATGTTGATGGAATGAAGGTTTCACGCGTTGAATTGCGTATCCATGGCAAACAAGGCAAAAAAGAACAGGATTTTGAACCCGAATTGTTGGGTTATGGCGTAGTTGTTACCCCCTTACTGGTTAGTAACACTGCCCAAACTGTTTCTGAAAAAGATAAATTTGTAAAGGATATTGCCAGCACCAAAATTGCTGTTATCAATTACGACAAAAATCAAAGCAATCTGAAGAACACCGAACTGAAGAAAGAAGAAGTTGTTGAAATGCAAAAATACATTGTGGCAGTTGATACCAACGACCGCATTGAATTCACCGGCGTTGTTCTAAAATCGTATGCATCTCCCGAAGGTACCGTCGAAAGAAATACCGATGTATCGGGTGGTCGCGACAAAGCAGCTCAGGGTTTTGTAGCCAAGGAATTCAAAAAAATTAAAGATGCTGAAAACAAAGAATTTGTGAAAACCGAAGTTGTTGTTGAAGACTGGGATGGTTTCAAAAAATCTGTTCAGGAATCGAGCCTTCCCGAAAAAGATATGGTTCTGCGCGTGGTTCAGATGCATTCCGACCCCAACGTTCGCGAACAGGAAATCCGCAACATGTCGAAAACTTTCGATGCCCTCGAAACCGAAATTCACCCCAAACTGCGTCGTTCCGAAGTGTATGTTAATGTTATGCTGATTGGTAATACCGATGATGAAATCAAAGCCATCTATGCTAAAAACAGTGACGAATTAGCTCAGGAAGAATTCCTCTATTGTGCTTTCCTCTACACCGATAACAACAAAAAACTTGAAATCTACACCAAATACACCGAGAAATTCAACAAAGACTGGAGAGGTTTCAACAATCTGGGTGTTGTTCAATATGAACTCAATAACCTGACTGCCTCGAAAACTGCTCTCGAAAAAGCAAAAAGTCTGAACGCCAATGCTACCATTTTCAACAACCTCGGTAATGTTTGTTTGGGTCTGGGTGAAATCGAAGCTGCAAAAGAATACTATGCTTCAGCTACCGGTATAAAAGAAGCCAGTTTCGGTCAGGGTATCATCAGCGTGAAAGAAGGCAAATACAAAGCCGCCACCGAATACTTCGGAAGCGATTGTTCTTTCAACAATGCGTTGGCTCTCCTGCTGAACAAAAACTATGACGATGCCATTGCAAAAGCAAGCTGTGGCCCCGAAAAAGAAAATGCCATGAACTATTATCTGAAAGCCATTGCTTATGCACGCAAAGGCAATAAAGACGAAATGTTCAACAACCTGCGCACTGCAGTTTCTAAAGACGATTCACTGAAAGGAAAAGCCAAAAACGATATGGAATTCTTCAAATATTTCGAAGATGCCACATTTAAAGAAATTATTAAGTAGTTTACTATTTGTTTTTAAGAACAGGCGGCATAAATTGTCGCCTGTTTTTTTTGTGATAACAGGGTGCTGATTCTATGAATTTTCAACAATAACTATATGTTTTGTGGAGTTCATAAGTACTGCTGTGTGTTTAGAAAAATCCTTTCGTATTGTAATCTAAACATATTTTTATTATATTTGGGGATAAACCCAAATCCTTATGAAAACGATGTGTCGAAGCGAACGGGACTCACTTACTCTCTGTAAAATTCGAGTTTTAGTTGTATTGTTTTGCACAATGATTTTAATGCCGGTTGGTGTGCATAGTCAAGCTTATTGGGATCCAAACGGCAATACTTTGGTAACAGGTAAAAACCGATTGGGTTCCATCAACAGCGAAAGCGTGGTTTTTATAAGCACCGATGTTGAGCGGATGAGGCTGCTGCCCAATGGCAATTTTGGCATTGGCACCAACAATCCGCAGCAACAGTTTCATGTGAATGGCACCATTCGGTTTTCGGCATTGGCAAATGGTTCACAAACCACGGCAGTAATGCTCGATGCCAATGGCGATGTTAGCAAACGGAGTTTAAATATTGCGAATTGGGACGAAGCCTATTCGTGGGGTAACCATGCAGGCTTGTACCGACCTGTTGCCTGGGTGCCTGCATGGACCGATGTAACGGGTAAACCTGCATTTGCCACAGTGGCCACTTCGGGCAACTACAACGATTTGTTGAACAAACCCACAATACCTACAGTTCCTACCAATGTGAGTGCATTTGCCAACGACGCAGGTTATCTGACCTCCTACACCGAAACCGACCCATTGTGGGCAGCAAGTCCCTCTTTTGGAATTAGCAATACGCATATTGCTTCGTGGAACGCGGCCTATTCGTGGGGCAACCATGCAGGCTTGTACCGACCTGTTGCCTGGGTGCCTGCATGGACCGATGTAACCGGTAAACCCGATTTTGCCACGGTGGCCTTTACTGGAAGTTACAACGATTTAAGCGACCAACCCGAATTTTTCGATGGCGACTACAACGCGCTGAGCAATGTACCCGTTCTTTTCGATGGCGACTATAATTCGTTGACCAATTTGCCTGTTCTTTTCGACGGAAACTACAACAGCCTTTCGGGCTTGCCCAGCTTGGGTTCGCTGAACTATTGGACAAAACTGAACAACAACCTGTACTACAGTACCGGTATGGTAGGCGTGGGTATATCGGCACCCCAAAAGCAGGTGCATATTCACAATTCGGCTACTTCGGGTGCATCAGGTGGGATTGGGGGGGGCATAGGGCGCGAAACTTTAGATGGTCAAGTCAATTCCGAATCGGCATTGCTGCTTACCAACAAAAATACCGGAAATACTGCGAGCGATGGGCTTTTAATTCGTTGCGACAACAGCAACGCTGCCATTTATTTGCAGGAAACGGGAACTCTGAGCCTGATGACACAAAAACCATTGCGGTTTAAAATGGATGCAAACGGGAACGTATCTATTGGTACTTCGCAAACCAACTATTTTGTAGTGAAAGAAAGCGGGAAACTCGGTGTTAACACCAACGATCCCACCGCCTCGTTCGATATTAATGGCAATTTAAGAATACGGCAGGGCGCAGCCGAAAACTATGTGTTAACCAGTACAGCCAACGGCACTGGGTTGTGGAAGGAGATGAAGCTCGCTTTGAACGGAAATACGTTAACCATTGCCAACCTGAATACCTCGGTAGATTTAAGCGGTTTCAGGCAGACCTTGTCATACGATGGAACCAGTTTGGTGTTGAGTAACAATGGTGGCTCGGTTCCTGTAAGTTCGTTCAGCCACTGGACTAAAGCCAACAATAAGCTTTCTACTAATTTAGGAATTGGCGTGGGCACCACTACCCCCGATTATTCTTCAAAAATTCATGTAAAAGGGAATTCGAAAGCCGTATTCCTTGAACCGGTTATTGCTAATGGCACCGGCTATGTCGATATTGGTTTTTCAAACCCGGGAGTAGGCCACGAGTCGTGGATAATACGTTCCCATGTGAACGACCCCGAAAAGGGCAACGCCCTAATGTTTTGGTCGAGGCTGGGTGCGCCACTAATCTTGGTTGGTAACGATGTGCGTATGGGCATTGGCACTGCGAACCCACAATACACGCTTGACGTGCGGGGCGAGGCACATTTTTGCGTAGTACGTGTATCGACCCAAGGTTGGTGCGACTATGTTTTTGATGAAGACTATCGCTTGCCCGATCTCGGCGAATTGGAGCACTATATTAAACAGAACAAGCATTTGCCAGGGATACCTCCCGAAGCCGAAGTACTTGAAACAGGTATCGATTTGGGCGAGATGAACAAAAAACTGCTCGAGAAAATTGAAGAATTAACTTTGATAATTATAGAACAAAACAAAGCCATCGAAGCACAGGATGCCAGAATTGAAATACTCGAACAAACAATTTCAAAAAACTAAAAGGCATGAAAACAAGATTTCCCCTACTAATTGCCACGTTGTTTGCAGTAGCTGCCATACAGGTGGTTCATGCCCAGGATGATGTGTATGGCCCCGGCAGCAACACATCAACCCAAGCAAAGCCAACAAAACATAATGGAAAAAAAATCACCACAGGCTATGTGTTTATCGATGGGAAATATGTGGAGCCACCGTATAGAGTAAAGTGTAAGGATATGGGTGTTTATATTAATAATTATCTAATTATTAATTATTCAGATCGTTACAAATCAGAAAAGAATAGGTATTTAAGTGATAGATGTAATAAAAGACCTATTGTACCTTCTACCATTACAGATAGCTCTGGAGCCAACGACTTTTATCACTCCAGAGAGGTCATTACAGGGAAATTATTACTATATTCAATCCATGATTATTATTATCATTTATTTACTTCTAAAACAGCAAATGATAGTATTTGTGCATTTCTTGAATCTCTACCAAATGTGTTGTTATTAGAAAGGGAAAGTGAAAGTATGCTGACACTAACGCTAAAAAATGGAGATATTACTAAAATCATATTAGAGAACCAATCGAAAGATAAAACTAATTTATTGCATTCTAAGAATTCAAATGGAAAAATAAAGAAAGAATACTTGTCGAGAACAAGTAAAATAAGAACCGACATAAAAAGAAATATACGAGAAGGCGAAGTGGTGTTTTTCTGGTCAAGTGCTTACAATAATAGGGTTATCTTAAGTCCTGAAGAATTAAAGAAAATAATTTCTGTTTACGCCAGCGATTTGGATTATGAAACTAAACTTGATTCACTATGTAATTTATTTAGGAGGGACAAGGAACAGATTGAAATCTTTCTGAAAAATTTTCGATTGCCTGAAACTCTTAAACAGCGATTGCAAGAAGAAACCAATTCGGTTTCGTATAAAAACGGTGAGCAAACCCAAGTCCGCAACAATTGGGCTGATAAGCCTTCTTCACAAAACGAAAACATAGGTGAGCGTTCTGTCGAAATAGCTTTTTGTCCCTCCAATAATTCAATTGCCGGATATTGCCCATCTACTTGGGATAATAGCGCACAAGATTTTGAATTCGTTACAATCCCCAGAATATTGAATTATGTTCAAAATCAGGGCTATCACTTATCATGGTCGGATATTAAAATGGATAAAACCCCAAATGACGAGGACATTGATTTTGGAGATTGCACATACCAAAGTTTGAAAGATATGGCATCAGGGTCGGGAATTGTGTATTTCCATGCTCATGGGAACCAAGAGGGATATATTTTGGTGCAATCTGCTTCAGATAGCGAGAGCTTGAGACAATGGTGTAATAACGATTTGAGTTATGTTACAATACGTGCATTTAGCGACAAGCCAGTTGGTTGGAATGAGAATTATCCTTATTTTGGAGCCTTTGTAAATTACACATTTTTTCAAGAGTTTTGGAAGGTGCCTTTAACTGAATCGAAGGCCATTGTTTTAATATCGACATGCTATGGCGCAATTGGTAATTTGTTGGAAAGTTATGGGGGTGGTTTTACTATGGCTTACCCGGGTGAGACAGCTTGGAATTATGGCACAATATTTCCATCGGGGGTGAGCTATAATTTAAAGCATTTACTTCTAAGGATGAATGGCAGTATCAATAATGGTAATAGCCGGTATTCTGTGGTTGCTTTTGAAAGCATCCCAAACCCTGCTGATAATGTTAGCATTCACTCGAATTATTCAATCACCCTTTGCCCTTCCACCAAAACCATTTTTCCGGCAAACAACAGTATTGTACCATCGGCGGTAACGCAGGGATATTTCGAGATTGACACATGGTGCGATGCCACAATACCTGCCAACCAGGCCTTAACATTTTCGACAACTGGGAATATTCAAATAAATGCGAATACGGGTGTATATTGGGAAAATGGCACATCGGGCAAATCGAATAAAATTATTTATGAATGGACTGGTACTCAGGGCAGTGTTACCGTACATGTGCATACCGATAAAATAGTAGCGTATGGCGGAGGCGGGCAAAGACTCGACTTTGACCGTGTGGCTCCCAACGGTGAAACCGGGGTTTATTACGTTTTTCAGATTGGCTCAGGAACAGCACAGTATGTCGATTTTTTTGCAGAAAACACAAATATACTCGAGAACACACCGGTTCAGTTTACCAACACCTCTTCGCTCGATGATCCGATTTCGTATAATTGGGATTTTGGCGATGGTGGCACGAGCAACCAACAAAACCCTGTGCATGCTTATACTACCAGTGGGGTGTATGATGTTAGCTTAACGGTGGCAACCCCGATTGGTAATTTATATAAGGGAAAAACAAGCTACATTTCGGTTTACAACGAAAGTTCCGGCGATTTGTCGTGCACAAACTTTGTATTGTACGACAAAACTGTGCAATTTAATGCATCCTTTATCGGCGCTTATGAACCCTATGCCTTCGAATATCGATTTACAATTGATTACGGCGATGGAAATACCGACACTCAGCAGGGTATTTCACCTTTTGCCGATTTTACATACGAGTACATGGAATATGCCGATTATGAAACAACTGTTTTTGTTGAGGTATTGTCGCAATTTGATGATGTTATTTATGCTGTTGGCTGCGATTGCGGAAATGTTGGTCTTTATAACCCCTTCCCGTGTAGTAATTTCGAAGCCGACTTCACATACTCGCCCGAAATAGGCTACCTGACCGGTGGGTCTCAGAACCATTCTGTTACGATAAATTTCTATAATTCAACAAGCGGTGGAACTAATTATTCGGGAACCTGGTACTTTTTGGGCGATTTAGAAAACGATTACGAGCCACTTGGTGGCATTACGAATGAAGGGTTTGTGGAAGCGTGGGGCCACAATGGGAACCCTCAGCCTAAAACATATACACAACCGGGCATTTACCCTGTTGCCCTTGATGTATGGGATCAAAACGGATGTTTCGATAACATTACAAAATATATCCATATTGAAGAACCACTTCATTGTATAAATAATTTAAAGATACATTCTTCCGGCTCCGATCAACTATGGAATTCGAACCGCCTTATTGTGCCTTGGATGCATAATAACCACGATTGTTCTATTAATTTATTTCATGATTTTAATTTAACAACTTTCTGTGCTCATTGCGATTGTGCAACATGTGGCGAACGCCCCCAAAGGTATCGATGGTATGTAAATGGGGAGAAAATAGTTGAAGGTATTGATGATGGGGCAACAATAATCTTAGGACATAGCTATGAAACAGACTTTGAATTATCAACCCAACAATATATTTTGCCGTATAAGAACACTGTAAGTTGTACCATTGAAGGTGACCTATTTCATACAGTTTCGGACAATTTTTCAAGCTCTTGTTACGACTCGACCCATATTGAACTTATTGCAATTTATTGCGATGGTTTCATGAATTCAAATGATTTTAATTTTGCAAGAATGGCTCACAGTAACCCATTGTTACCCCCATTTACCGAGCATGGCTTTATGATTAATAACGGCAATACCAAGGAGTTTTTTTCGGGTACTATGGCGCTCAACTATGGTGTTAACACTGTGGTAGGCAACCACGATGTTGTTCTATATGCTTGCAACGAAATTGTGCTCACCGACGGGTTTATTGCCGGAAACCGTAGTTTTGTTGCCTATGCGGGCATAGATGGCAACACAATAGAAGGCTGCCATCAGATTCAATATGCCAATAATAGAATTGCTGACAAGGTTTCGGAAGTTGATATGGAAACAAAAAAAAGAGCTTCGTTAGATGTTGTGCCAAATCCTGTATCGGAAAACTTTCGGGTAGTGGTAAATCACCCTTTTGATGATTTTTTGTTATTGCAAATATTCGATTCGCATGGCCGGTTTATACAGGAATTATCGAATAGCAACCAGACCGCAGGGTTTTGTGTTTTTCAGGTAACCAATTTTAATGTAAGTCCCGGTTTGTATTTTTGTCGCTACACCAACTCTCAAAACAGTATAACCCGGAAATTTATTAAAAAGCAAACCCATGATAAGTAAAAGAATCATTTTAGTAGCTGTGTTATTTACCTATGCTGCCTTGGCTAACGCCCAGTTGTCGGTTGATGTTTTTTACGGCTATAACCATTCTAATCGCGAACATTCGATGCCGGTACAATACGATGGAATCAATAGAAAATGTTTTTATACAAACCAAATAGATACAATATACCGGCCTGATTCCACTTTTTATCCATATCGGAATGTGAGGTATATTATCGATCAGAGCAATACAACACGGTGTAATTTTGCTTCGCAACAAAACTTTGGGTTGAGCCTGAATTACCGTTTTGTAAACTATTTTCGTGTGGGTCTGTCGTTCGAAAAAATTGTTTACTGGGCAAAAGAGCCAAGAATTGAAGTGTTAAAAACAGAAGATTTTTATGATGAAGATGACATAAGTTTCCAAAATCAATTTAGAACCGATAAGTTGAATTACGACATTACTACTGGCACAGTTCATTTAGCTTTTTTATATCCATACAGGAAATTTGCTATTTCAGCAAATTTTGGATTGTCGGGTTATTACACAACACTTAAATCATCCGTTTTCTATCAATATAATAGTTTAAACCATGCTGTATTTAACACTACTGCTTTAACGATAACCCAATCGTTACAATATAAATATCAAGGCTATACTATGGGTTATTCAGCAGGGGTTGGTGTAAGTTATATTCTTTACAAAAACCTTTCGGCATTTGTAAATATAGGGTACACTTGGGCAAGCCTGGCGTTTCAAAAAGGCGAACGCTATGACTATCACTATATGAATATCAATTCGCAGGGTGAAACAAGATACAATACCGAGTTATTGCCTCAGGAAATTGCCCCCGAAGATATACCGTTTGGTAAAATTAATTTCAATTCCACCAACATACGGCTGGGTCTTAGCTATACTTTTGGTAAAAAATAAAAAATACTTAGTATGAGTGATAATTCGACACAAAGGTTTCAAAATAATTCAATCGTTCGTTTTTCATTTGTCGGTATGTTCTATTGTTTTTGTCAGATATTCGTATTTGTTTCAAAAAAAATGAGTGTAGTATTTGTGATTTTTCAAACAGGCTAAAAAGCAAACCCATGATAAGAAAAAAAATCATTTTAATTGCCGTGTTATTTGCCCATGTTTGTGTGGCTAACGCCCAGTTGTCGGTTGATGTTTTTTACGGCTATAACCATTCGGGTAACGAACATTCGTTGCCTGAGCAATATGATGGCATCGCAGACAAGCTATATTTCACAAACGAAATAGATACGATTTATTTGCACGGCTCAAATTTTTATTATATCAGGCGTTATGTGAGGCAACATGACTATCGGCAAGACACCACCAAACACGATTTTACTTCGCAGCATACATGTGGAATTGCTCTGAATTATCGATTTGTAAACTATTTTCGGGTTGGGCTATCGTTCGAAAAAATTGGCATAGGGCAAAATTGGCAATGTGTAGAGGCAATTAAAACAGAAGAGCATTTCGACAACGACAATCAATTGTTTTATTACTCCACCACTACCGAAAAGATAAGCTATAACGTAATAGCAGCGTCACTGCAATTTTCGTTTTTGTATCCGTATAAGGATTTCGTTTTTTCTGCTGATTGTGGACTAAAGGCTTATAGTTCAATGCTTAGCTCCGAGCGAAATATCAATGCGCAATCGTGGTACCATCCAATGCTTAACACCAAAAACAGTGTTACAATCAAGTCGAACTTATATCAATATCATGGCTATAATTTAGGTTATACTGTCGGCGCAGGTATAAGCTATCAAATTGGCAAGAATTACTCAGCATTTGTAAATGCGGGTTACACTTGGGCAAGCATGAATTTTCAAAAAGAAAAAACTTCTGAATCTTATATTACATACGATTATCAACTGGGTGAGGCACACAATTACAAAGATGTATTTGCACAGCCTCTCGAACCCGCCCAGGTTATGTTAGGCGAAATAAACTATAATTCACTAAATATTAGGTTGGGAATTAGTTATGTTTTTGGAAAAAAGTAATGAGAATGGTTTCAACGCATATTTTTGTGGAAATTTCGTTATAACTGAGATTGTTACACCATTGCCCAGGAAAAAAGGATTAAAGAGTTGGAACAAAACCTGAACCCTAAAGAATAATTGCCTATGAAAACAAAACACCTCATTATAATATTAAGCCTTTGAGCTTTGGTGTGGCAAACAGCTTTGCGCAATTTAAACCGATTTTCCCGGGCTGTGCCGATACGAGTAAACTCGAAAATTTTTCGCAATACCTTCTCGAGCCCAGCGATCCACGCATGCCACGACCTAAACGAAAGCATTATTCCGACGAAGAAATACAAAATTTGTATTACCAAGGCGAAGTTTTTATGACCCCCGAAAATGGGAGTATTGATGTATGGCGAGATTTTCAGAACTATAAGAAAGTATCGTACCCGGTAAAAAACAACGAAACAATCAACAAAGTGTTGCCCGATTCCGAAATGCTGTATGAATACCTTAGCGATTGGGACAATAAGCCCTATTCATGTTTGCTTACGGCAAAATACGGCGGCAAAATATATTTTTCTTCCCAATTCAATTACCTGCTCGAGAATATGGGCCTTAACGAATGCACCTCTCCTGAAGACAAAATACATTGCCTTGTGCAGTGGTTTCTTTGGGCCGACGACCCAAATATTGTGGTGCTCGAGCTGACCAAAACCTTCGAGCAATTGCCTTACGATACTGTGGTATATTTGCCTGTAAAAGGCACCAACGAAATCATGGCAAGAAATGCACATGTAGATTACTGGGCCGATTATTTTGGGAGAATACTTTACAAAGGCTACGAAATGGAATTGTATGCCACCATTATTGGCGATAAAAAGTTTATCAGGAATATGAGACTTTTTGAACCGGGAACCAAAGGGTATAAATTTGATGAAAATACAGAATACGCGGGTACGGAGATTCCTATTGGGGAGGATAATTACAACTACGATGATGGCAGTAAGTTGGAAAACCTGAACCCTAAAGAATAATTGCCTATGAAAACCCTCCACAAAAAGCCAAAACCGACACTGCGAAAACTCTTTACCCTAGTTTTTCTATTGGCATGGCTGCCATTGTTTGCCACAGGCCAGAACGCATGGGAAAGAAGCATTTATTTGCAGGCTGGAGCCAATCAATTAAACCCTGTTTATTTGAAAAGTCTCATGGATGGTCATTTTAAGAATGTTCCATGTTTATCGATTGATTTGGGCTACAAGGTAAACCGTAGGCTTGGGCCTTGGATAATCGGAACAGGGCTTGGTGTAATTCAAAATTGTGAAAAGAGATATTTTAATAACTTGGAATACTATTACAAAGTGAACACCACAAAAGCATATTTATCGATACCCTTGCGCATTGGAATAATGAAAAAAAACAACTATTTAACTATTGGCACCTCATTCGACTATTTTCTGTTTCAATCCGAAACGGATAAATCATCCTTTGAAACATCCCATTATTTCACACCCTGGTTTATGGTATTTGTTGAATCAATTATCCCATTTTCGTTTCATCTCGAAGCGGAGCTGGGTCGCAAGTTTTGCATTCGAGAGGAGCATACAATGAGTGCATCGCTGAATTTTAAAATGTTTGAAGTGATTTCGTTTTATGGTAGAAATGAAATATGGGAGAATTATGTTTTTAAAAAATATTATAACCCCATTTCGCTCTCGGTTTCGGTTTCGTATTATTTAAAAAATAAGGAGAAAACTGTGAGGGAGTAACGAAAGAGGACGGTCCGAAACTAACAAAATTGAACTTAAAAACTCTCTGCCGGTAACACAACCGGCTTGTTGCAGTAACGAAGAATGTAAGCTGCAATGGTAACCGAGCACAATTAATATTCCTGTATTGCATAAAATCGCAACCCATTTTTGCCTTTTAATTGTATCTTTGTTTTTTCTGATTCACAGCCATGAAGAACATCATCATAGCAGGCCCTCCGGGGAGTGGCAAGGGAACCCAGGCAGTCCGTCTGGCCGATACCTTGCAACTATTACATATATCTACGGGTGATGTGCTGCGTGATGCAATCCGGCGCAAAACACCATTGGGCATTATTGCAGCGGAACGTATCGATCACGGTAATTTTGTGTCAGACGAAATCGCCCTGTCGATTATCAGGGAATATATCGATAACGATACACGGCAGGTAAACGGTTTTATCTTCGATGGATTTCCGCGTACGCTGAATCAGGCTATTATTTTCGATGCCATGCTGGCCGAACGGAAACAATCGCTACATGCTTTTATTTTGTTGTATGTGAGTGAAGAAATCACCATTGGGCGCATGTTGCACCGTGCCAGTGTGATGAACCGCCCCGATGATGCCGACATCAGTATTATCAAACACAGGATTAAAGTGTACCACGAACTTACCGAGCCCATCATACAATATTATACCGAGAAGGGCTTACTGATACGGATTAACGGAGAGAAAGACGAATTGCTGGTATTGCAGACTATTACCGAAAAACTGAAGCGAATAGGATTATGACCAACCCAAGTTTTATTGATTATGTGAAGATATACTGCCGTTCGGGGAATGGTGGTGCCGGCTCGCGACATTTCAGACGGCAGAAGTTTGTGCCTATGGGTGGTCCCGATGGAGGCGATGGCGGCCGTGGTGGCCATGTTATTCTAAAAGGGAACCGCAATTTGTGGACGCTGCTTCATCTGCAATATCAGAAACATAATGTTGCCGGTCACGGGCAAAGTGGGGCAGGGGCGCTGAAAAAGGGCGCCGATGGCGACGATGCCATCATCGAAGTACCACTTGGAACCGTAGCTACCGATGCCGAAACCGGTGAAGTGCTTCTCGAAATTACCGAAGATGGTCAGGAAGAAATTTTGTTCGAAGGAGGCAAGGGCGGATGGGGTAACGATCATTTTAAATCGTCTACCAATCAGGCTCCTGAGTATGCCCAACCGGGTATTCAGGGAACTGAAGCCTGGGTAATTCTGGAGTTGAAAGTGCTTGCAGATGTGGGTCTGGTAGGTTTTCCCAATGCGGGTAAATCAACACTACTGGCCGCACTGTCGGCGGCTAAACCCAAAATTGCCGATTATCCTTTTACCACTTTAACACCGAATCTGGGAATTGTGTCGTACCGCGACTACCGTTCGTTTGTGATGGCCGATATCCCGGGTATTATCGAAGGAGCCAGTGAGGGCAAAGGGCTTGGAATACGGTTCTTGCGCCACATCGAGCGCAACTCGGTGCTGCTCTTTACCGTTCCCTGCGACAGCAAGGATATAGCGGCCGATTTTAATGTGCTGCTCAATGAGTTGACGGAGTATAATCCGGAACTTCTCGATAAAAAACGGCTGTTGGCTGTTACCAAAACCGATCTGATTGACGAGGAACTGAAAAAGATGCTGCTGAGTACACTTCCGAAAGGAATTCCTGCTATTTTTATATCATCGGTTACCGGTCTGGGTCTCTCCCAATTAAAAGATTTACTTTGGGATGCCATTAACAGCTGATGTACATTAATGCAAACGCTCGAAAATATCGACCGCGAACTGTTCCTGTTTTTTAACTCGGCGCATACCGAATGGCTTGATCCGCTAATGTGGTTTCTGTCGGGCCGTATTATCTGGTTGCCGGTGGTGGTTTTAATTGTGTTTTTTCTGGTCCGAAAAATCGGAAAAAGTTTTTGGATCGCCTTTATTGCAATAGCCCTCTGCTATCTTTTAACCGAGCAGTTATCGGTTCTTATTAAAGATACGGTGCAACGTTATCGCCCTACACACAACACCGAAATATCGTTGCTGGTGCATACGGTGAATAACTACCGCGGGGCGTTGTATGGTTTTGTTTCGTCGCATGCTGCCAATAGCTTTGGGTTGGCTTTACTGAGTACATTATTCATTCGAAAATGGTGGGTAGCCCTGGCCTTGTTTATTTGGGCTTTCATAGTAAGTTACAGCCGCATTTATCTGGGAGTTCACTATCCTGCCGATGTAGCGGCCGGGGCAGCGCTGGGAATAATGATGGCCACCCTGATTTATTTCCCTTCGGTGTATTTCATGAATAAAATGAATTCACGTAAGGATAAAATAAAAACGGAGGCATAATGCCCCCGTTTGTAACCAAGCTAATTCAACCTACTTATACTCACTTAAAATGTTTTTAACGTCTTCGGGCGATACCCTGCCGTAGGTTTTTTCGCCAATCATCACCACCGGGGCCAATCCGCACGCACCTACACAACGCAGGCAGCTTAGTGAGAATTTTCCATCGGGGGTGGTTGCCCCCACTTCGAGTTTTAATTCTTTCTTGAACTCTTCAAGTACTTTTTCGGCGCCTCTGACGTAGCAGGCAGTTCCTGTGCAAATCGAAATCGGATGCTGGCCTTTGGGTGTCATGGTGAAAAACGAATAGAAGGTGACAACACCAAAAACTTTAGCCACCGATATCCCCAGGTTTTGGGCTACCAGTTCCTGTATTTCGGCAGGCAGATAACCGTAGTGACTCTGTACCTTATGCAACACGTTGATGAGCTCGCCGGGTGCATTGTTGAATGAAGCGCAAATCTCTTTGATTTTTGCCACATCGCTTTCTTTGATTTTAATATGTATTGTTGACATGATATTGTGTGTTATTATTCAATGAATACCTTTTTCTTTTTGTCGAAATAATGCGTATGCAGCAAGTGATGTGCTTTTTCGCTCATGGGTTCACCCAGGAATTCTTTGTAAAGCAAAGCCACTTCGGGATTTTCGTGCGATTTGCGGATGGGTTTGCCTTCATCTTCGCGATAGATAGCTGCTGCGCGCGCTTTCAGGATCGATGAGTCGCCATGATGCTGGGGTTGTCCGCCACCACCGATGCAACCACCCGGGCAAGCCATAATTTCGATGGCATGGAACTCGCATTCACCGGCTTTCACCTGTTCGAGAAGTTTGCGGGCATTTCCCAGACCGTGGGCAATACCAATATTAATTTTCAATCCGTCGAAGTCGATGCTGGCAGCCCTGATTCCGTCGAATCCCCGGAGCTGTGTGAACTCTATTTTTTCGAGTTTCTTTCCGGTATAAACCTCGTATGCAGTACGGCAGGCTGCTTCGATTACGCCACCGGTAACCCCGAAAATAACGGCTGCACCGGTGGATTCACCCATCAGATGGTCGAAGTTTTCATCGGGTAAATTGTTGATGTCGCCAATGGATTGTTTAATGAGCGATGCCAGTTCGCGGGTGGTAATGGCAAAATCAACATCGGGATTACCATTCACTTTGAATTCGTCGCGCTGAGCTTCATATTTTTTCGCCAGACATGGCATAACCGATACCACAACCAGATTTTCTCGTTTAATGCCCAGCTTTTCGGCCATATAGGTTTTGGCAATGGCACCAAACATTTGTTGCGGCGATTTGGCACTAGAGGGAATATCGCGCATTTCGGGGAACTGGTATTCGAAGAAATTTACCCAGCCCGGGCAGCATGATGTTAATATGGGCAGATGCACGTTTTTGTCTCCCTGTAAAAATGCAGTGAGTCGTCCGAGCAGTTCAGTACCTTCTTCCATAATGGTAAGGTCGGCAGCAAAGTCGGTGTCATATACCTTGTCGAAACCCAGTTTGCGAAGTGCGGCAACCATTTTACCGGTAACAATAGTTCCGGGAGCCATACCGAATTCTTCGCCCAGGGCTACGCGAACCGCCGGGGCGGTTTGAACGATTACAGTTTTGGTTTGGTCGGCCAAGGCCCTGATAACCTTGTTGGTATGGTCAACCTCGGTGAGTGCACCGGTGGGGCATACTGCCACACACTGTCCGCAGAAAGTACAGGGTGACTTTTCGAGATCCTGTTCGAATGCAGGGGCTACCACTGCCATAAAGCCGCGGTTGATTCCACTCAGCACTCCACAGGTCTGAACATCATTACACATGGTTTCGCAGCGGCGGCACATGATACATTTGTTCATCTCACGGATGATGGCCGGTGATTTATCTTCTTTATATTCCGATTGTTCTCCCTGATAATGAATTTCGCGGATTCCAAGATTTTGCGCCATCTTTTGCAAATCGCAATGTCCGTTTTTGGCACATACCAGACAATCGAAGGGGTGGTCGCTGAGAATGAGTTCCAGCACTGTTTTGCGTGAATTCAGCACGCGCATGGTATGTGTTTTTATATCCATACCTTCGTAACATTTGGTTACACAGGCAGGAGCCAGGTTGCGGCGTCCGGCAACCTCAACTACGCACATACGGCAACCGCCGGGTTTGTGCTCGATATTGAGGTCCTTAAGGTGCATGTAACACAAGGTCGGAATTTCGATATTTACTTTACGGGCAGCTTCCAGTATGGTAGTTCCCTGCTCAACCTGCAGGGTATGTCCGTCTATTGTTATATTTATCATCGACATGATTCGGTCTCCTTTACTTTATAAAAATTGCGTTGAACTTACATTTCTCGTAGCAGGCACCGCATTTGATGCAGATATCCTGATTGATGGAGTGAGCAAGTTTTTTCTCACCCGAGATGGCAGCCACCGGACAAACACGGGCGCAGGCAGTGCAACCTACACAGGCATCGGCCTCGATAACGTATTGTTTCATGGCGGTGCACTGACCGGCACGGCATTTCTTATCGTTAACGTGTTCCAGGTATTCGTCGTAGAAATGTTCCAGCGTCGAAAGTACTGGGTTGGGTGATGTCTGACCCAGTCCGCACAACGAAGTATCAACGATAACCTTGCTCAGGTTCCGCAGCAGGTCAATATCGTCCATGCTTCCCTTGCCGTCGCAGATTTTACTGAGTAATTCGTGGAGTCTTTTGTTCCCAATACGGCAGGGTGAGCATTTTCCGCACGATTCTTCGACGGTAAATGCCAGATAGAATTTGGCAATCGAAACCATGCAGTCGTCTTCGTCCATTACAATCATACCGCCTGAACCCATCATCGAACCTGCAGCAAGCAGATTGTCGTAGTCAATGGGTGTGTCAAGGTGCTTTTCGGTAAGACATCCCCCCGAGGGTCCCCCGGTTTGCACTGCCTTAAATTTTTTACCGCCTTTTATACCGCCGCCAATTTCGAAAATCACTTCACGCAGGGTTGTACCCATGGGTACTTCCACCAGACCTACGTTGTTGATTTTTCCGGCAAGAGCAAATACTTTGGTGCCTTTCGATTTTTCGGTTCCTATGCTGCTGAACCATTCGGCACCCTTGAGTAAAATTACCGGAACGCTGGCAAAAGTTTCAACATTGTTCACGTTGGTGGGTTTCCCCAGATATCCCGATTCGGCAGGGAATGGCGGTTTAACCGTTGGTTCGCCGCGCTCGCCTTCCATCGAGTGAATCAATGCAGTTTCTTCACCGCAAACAAATGCTCCGGCACCATAACGAAGCTCAATGCTGAAGTTGAATCCTGTGCCCAGTATGTCATTGCCAAGCAAACCGTAATCTTCGGCCTGTTTAATGGCTATTTTGAGACGATGGATGGCCAGTGGATATTCGGCCCTGATATAGATAAGTCCTTTGTCGGCGCCAATGGCGTATCCGCAAACAGCCATAGCTTCGAGAACAGAGTGGGGGTCGCCTTCCAGAATCGAACGATCCATGAAGGCTCCCGGGTCACCTTCGTCGGCGTTACAAACCACATATTTCTGGTCCGAAACACTTTTTGCTGTAAGTTCCCACTTCAAACCGGTGGGAAAACCACCTCCTCCACGACCGCGGAGCCCCGATTTCTTGATTTCGTTGATTACCTGTGCAGGTGTCATTTCGAGAAGGGCTTTCCCCAGGGCTTCGTATGCTTCGCGTGCAATTGACTCGTCGATGTTTTCGGGATCAATGAATCCGCAGTTACGCAGCGCAATACGAATCTGTTTCTTGTAGAAACCCATATGTTTGCTATCGGGTACCGAAGCGGCATTTTCGGGGTTAACGTACAACAGCCTCTTTACCTGACGACCTTTGATGACGTGTTCTTCAATTATTTCGCGTGCGTCAGCGGGACTTACTTTGGTGTAGAATGTATTATCGGGGATAACTTTAACTATGGGACCCTGTTCGCAAAAGCCGAAACAGCCGGTGATAACCACTTTGGCTTCGTCTTCGAGTCCATGCGACTTCAGTTCCATGTTCAGACTGTCTGCCAGATCGTTGCTGTGTGATGCCCGGCAACCTGTGCCGCCGCATACCAGTAAGTGCATTTTATAACTTGCCATCGGTTAGCCTCCTTATTTAGTGTTTTCGTTAATCGTATGATAGTTGGCCGGAATAATGCCTTCGATAAGTTCTCCGGTCTTAATGTATTTTTCTATGATTTCGTCGGCTTTCTTTTTATCGACGTAACCAAATACAACAGGATCTTCACCGGGACGGGTGACTTCAACGGTGGGCTCCGCAAAGCAATAACCCATATCGCCGGCCTGAGTAACCAGTGCCTCAATGTTCCGTTTTTCAAGTTCTTCAATCATGAATTCCATGATTTGCTTGGCACCCGAGGCTATTCCACTGGTGGCCATGCCTACGCGTACCTGAACCACTGCTTCAGGATGGTCGGCAGTTTCTCTCAGTTTCAGCCTGTTTTGCAGGGCTTCTTTCTGACGCCTGAGTTCTTCTAAGGATGTAATCTTTGCCATTTCTTAAATGCTTTTATAGTATTATATATGGTGTGTTCATGTTTCGTGCAAATATAAAATCTTGTTCGAAATTAAAAAATGTTTTATGTTACAAAAATAACAGTGTTAAAAAAATAACAAATAAAGCTGATAAATATCATAGAACTTATTGATGCAATAATTGTGTAATATTCAGTAAATCAGAAGATAAGATTGTTTTCGTTCCGGGATTATTTTGCCGTATTGTGGAATATATTGTTGCTAAACACATATTGTCAGATTGCTATTTCGGTGAATTTGACTGATTTGTCCGTAAATATAATTGTATTGCCATTTTCAAAGTGAAGTATTTAATCAACATACGACGAAAGCAGTTCCTTTATCAATGCGAAATCGTAATTGCTGAATGAGCCTTCGATACCCAGGGCTTCTTTGAGTTCCCGGCTGCTTGTATGAAATGTTTCGTTTCCATTAGCTGCCTCGATGTCAAAATTTATATCTGGGAACTGACAGACAAATCGGGCCAAGGTCCCCGAAATATCACCGGCAGGCTGGCAGTCGGGGTGATGGGTGTTAAAGCATACTTCTACGCGGGTGCCTCGGTTTTTTGTGGATTCCAGTAAAAGGTATCCGCCCGTCAGTTCAGCCTGAAATTTGAGCAATGGTAAACCCAGTCCTACTTTTCGTTCTGTGCGTGAGGTGCAGTAGGGATCGCATACTGACCCGATTTTGTCTGCTTCTATACCGCAACCGTTGTCGATGATTGTAATGCGCAGGGTATTTGATGCCTCCGTCTTGCTTATACTTACCCCGATTTCTCCGGCTCCGGCCCGGAGCGAGTTTTGAATGATGTCGATAAGGTGCAAATCGATGGTGTTCATTGAAATATACTGTATTTTTTTTTCGCAATGGCGGTTTTGATGCTGTCGAACGAAATGTCGTTTGTCTGAAGAACAATGCCACACCGGCCGATGTCGTCAGTATAATGAGCGTCGCTCGAGGTAATCATCGGGTGTTTGTTCAGTTCGGGGTGTGCGTTTTTAAAGTCGGTCGCATTTACCGCCCGGCTTATTTCGAGTGCATCGGGATTCAGCCCGTCGGGTACAAAGCCCAGTTGACTGAAAATGCTGTGTGCAGCACGGTTTATATGGGCTGGAATGAAAATTCCGTCCAGTTCGTGTACCAATCTTCTCAATGCGTCAATTCCCATGCGTGTGGAGGCCAGCAACAGGTAATCGATTTCTCCTGTGATATTCTCGTCTTCGTCAACGATTAATTGTTCGCCGAAGCGTTGTTCATCGTGAGCAATTTTAATTATACTGTCTGCCAGTATTTGCTGAAAAGTGTTGAGTATGAGGCTGTCGCGCATAAAGCACAGGCAATGAACTTCTTCTGATGTGCAGACTTCGGCACCCATGAGTACACTGATGCCGTGTTTGGATCCCAGCCGTGCCGTTGCTTCAGCATTTAGTGTGGTATTGTGATCGCTGATGCCGATTATTTGCAAATTTTTGTCCAGCGCATTACTGATGATTTGGCGCGGACTCATCCATATATCACCGCAAGGTGACAATAATGTATGAATATGCAGGTCGGCTTTCAGTAACATGGATTAGTAATTTTCGATAGAGTAAATTATACCGCTTACTTCGTAGCTGCGTAATGGGGTTGAAAATAAAGGAATGTTTTCGATACTGCATTGTTCCAGCATATCAGGAGCAGCCTGCTGGTTTCCAACAATAATAATGGCTGCCATGTCTTTTAAACCGGCAATGGCTGCCACATTTTTGTGGGTTTGCATAGTTATCCATATCTGGCCGGCTTTCGCATTGCCCATTACGTCGCTGAGCAGGTCGCCTGCATAGGCACCCCTGAATTCTTCATCAAGCCCTGCAATCTGGTTTAACGAAGTGAGTTGCAGCTGCGAAATTTCGAGAAGTTTACTGATTTTCATTGCTTGAATTATTAATGATTTTATGTTCACCCCAAAGTCCCGAAAGAGACCCTGCGATGTTGTCATGATTTTGATAATGAAATATGCAATCGGTTAGCGAGGCATTGCCGCGGGCAATATCTTCGGCCAGGGCATGGCACGTGGGCGCTCCGCACAGGCAACAGTTTACACCGGGCAGTTGACTTTCGGCTTCGTAAAGTTTTTCGGCCTTATTCAGGGCGATGCTGATATTATCGCTCAGCGCCATGAGTGAGCGGGGCTTTATTTCGCTGATCTGTATTTTGTCGGAAATGCTTGCTAAAAATTCTGTATTTACCTCAGGTAGTTTAACGGCAATGTTTTGATTCATTTCGTCGATAATCTCGCTGCGCATTTTCAGTCGCTCGATGGCCAGAAATCGGTTTGCCGACGTGAGCACTCCTCCCGCACAGCTTTGGTTGCATGCCCGAAGTTCGAGAAAATCAATCTCCGGTATTTCGCCGTTTTCGATTTGTTCCAGAAACTCAATCACATTCTTCAGTCCGTCCACCGAAAAACAGCGACCTTCGTAATTCTGACACTCTCCGCCATTTAATCCGAACAGTACATCGCGGCCCCGTAAAGTGTGGTTTATCGGCTCAACCGGGTTTTGCCGCTGAATCATCATGGCTTTTACTTTATTATACATCAGGTCCATGTTGATGACTCCGGTAATGGCTGATTGTGTTTCTTCGGCCGGACTTTTTACCGATGCTATTTTGGCAGCGCACGGTGTGAAGTAAAAAATCCCGA
>Ga0116149_1001819_pt1 | contig 24936 bp, 19 predicted proteins | sample AD_UKC057_MetaG_FD_89787 | JGI IMG/M metagenome (GOLD analysis project Ga0116149, IMG submission 89787) | Active sludge microbial communities of municipal wastewater-treating anaerobic digesters from USA - AD_UKC057_MetaG | ecosystem: Engineered > Bioreactor > Anaerobic > Digestate | place: USA...
AAATGACAGGAGGCACATTGTCATGACCCCAAAAACATCTCTTACACGGCGTTCTTTTTTAAAAAACACCCTGGCCGGCGGCGCCGCGCTGTCTGTTGCCCCGATGATTCTGCCGTCGGGCATTCTGGCGGCCCAGGGACAGCCGGGCGCCAATGACCGCATCGGCGTGGGCGTCATCGGGCCGGGACGCCAGGGCAGCAGCCTCATGGGACAGTATCCCCGGGACGGCGCGGAGTTGGTGGCCTTTGCCGATTGCTACCGGGCGCGGCTGGACCGGGCACAGTCCAAATTTCCCAAGGCGGCGGTGTACCGCAACTACCGTGATTTGCTGCAGGACCCCAATGTGGACGCGGTCATGATTGCCACGCCGGATCACTGGCACGCGCTGAATACGGTGCATGCCTGCGAGGCGGGCAAGGATGTGTATGTCGAGAAGCCCATGTGCCTCACGGTGCGCGAGGGGCAGTTGATGGTGGCCGCAGCCGAGAAACACGGTCGCGTGGTTACCACGGGCAGTATGCAGCGGTCCATGGAAGCCTGCCGCATTGGCTGCGAGATGGTGCTGAACGGCCGGGCCGGCAAAATTCATACGGTCCATACCAACAACTATCCCAGTCCCTGGGAATGCACGCTGCCGGAACAGCCCGTGCCCGAAGGGCTGGATTGGGACTTCTGGTGCGGCCAGACCGAACCGCGCCCCTATCACGAACTGCTCTACGCGCCACGGGGTGACGGCAAGAAGGACGAGCGCGGCCCGTTGGGGTGGATTTCCTACCGGCCCTATTCCGGCGGAGAGGTAACCGGCTGGGGCCCCCACGGTCTCGACCTCATCCAGTGGGCGCTGGGCATGGACGGCGACGGGCCGGTGGAACTGTGGCCGGAAGGCGAGGGCGGCTGGGCGCCGGTGTCCTTCCGCTACGCCAACGGCGTCACGGTACATCTGGACGACAAAGGCCCGGCGGGCGGCGGCGTTTTCGTGGGCGATGCCGGCGAAATCCTGGTCGACCGGAACAAGTATGACGGGCGTCCCAAAACGCTTGTTAAAGAACCCATCAGCGATGCGGAAACGCAGCTGGAAGTCAGCAAAGATCACATGCAAAACTGGCTGGACTGTATCCGCTCACGGCAGAAACCCATTACCGAGGTACACGTTGGGCACAGCACCACCACGCTATGCCACCTGATTAACATCACCCGGTGGGTGGGCCGCAAACTGCAGTGGGACCCGAAAACGGAGCGCTTCACCGACGAGGAAGCCAACGGCCATCTCAAGCGGCAGATGCGCGCACCCTATGTTCTGGAAGATGCCTGAGAGTCGGATAGTCTGCAGCCCGGGTTAAGGGTTTATCCCGCGTTGAAAACACGCTGTTACGAACTGTTTTTCCTGCATACACATAACCTCATATATCCTGATCTCTTCGGAAATGCCGATGGCACTGGAAAACAAACAAAAAGACCGAGCAAAAAGGGACTGACGACGAAATAGCCGTCCGTAACGAAGCATGGATGCCCTTTACTGCTATTGGCTATTTCGTGGTCTGTCCCTTTCTTGCGGTCCTATACGAACATGGCTTCAAAAAAGTGCCAAACCGGATTCCGAGTAATCATTGAATAACCCCGACGCGATCACGAATTCTGAACCCATGGGAGTTTCTTATTATGACCAAACTACAAGGAGTCGTTTTTATGACAGTCATGGTTGCAGCCGCGTTGTATTCACACCTTGCGGCCGCGCAACCCGAAGTCAAGGACCTGCGTTGCGAAAACCTCGGCAGCCCCCTGGGAATCGACCAGCCGCAACCGCGCCTGTCGTGGAGGTTGGCGCCGGGGGCGCGTGGCCTGGCGCAGTCCGCTTACCAAGTGATCGTCACCGCGGATGATCCGGCGGCGGCTTCCGGAGAAGCAACGGTACTCTGGGACTCCGGAACGGTGGCGTCGGACCAATCGTCCTTCGTGCGCTACGGGGGAGCGCCTCTTGCACCGGGTACCCGTTGCCGCTGGAAAGTACGCGCATGGGACCAGGACGGTACGGAATCCGCCTGGAGCGAGCAGGCCTATTTTACCGTCGGTCCGATAACCATGGCCGATTGGAAAGGCGAGTGGATTGGTTGCGATTGGATGGAAAACAACGAAGGCCCACTGCCCCTATTGCATAAGATGGTCACGCTGTCTGAGCAGCCCGCACGGGCCGAGGCGCATGTCTGCGCGCTGGGCTATTATGAACTCTATGTAAATGGCAGAAAAGTCGGCGACGAGGTGCTGGTTCCCGCCGTTTCAGACTACGCGAAGCGTGGCCTGTCCAACACCCTGGACCTGAGCGACCACCTCAAGTCGGGCGACAACTGCATCGGCTTGTGGCTCGGCCGGGGGTGGTCCACGGCGATCCTCGGTCCGGCCACGCAAAAAGGCCCGGTCGTGAAGGCGCAGGTGGAGATTACCAACGCGGACGGCACCACCCTGACGATACCCACGGATGCCACCTGGAAGGTACATCCCAGCCATATCACGCCGCTGGGCAAAGGCGCGAGCGGCGACTACGGCGGGGAACTGGTGGAGGCGGCCAAAGAAGTCCGGGACTGGAGCACTGCGGGCTTTGACGACAGCGCATGGCAACCCGCCACGATACATCACCCCCCCACGCCGCTGATTGAAGCGCAGATGATGGAGGGCAACGGCCTGCTCGATGAAGTCACCCCGGTTTCCGTGTCTCCCCTCGATGACGGGTTCCTGGTGGACATGGGACGGAATTACACGGGCTGGTTTGAATTGCGCATGCCGGATGAACTCGAGGCGGGCGCGCGTGTGGAACTGTCCTACGCCGACAAACGCTTTCCCGACGGCAAATTCCAGACCTATAACCAGCGGGATACCTACGTGGCCCGGGGCGGCGGCGGCGAGTCTTTTCGCAACCGCTTTAACTACCACGCCTTCCGCTACGCCATTATAAACGGGCTGCCCCGCGCCCCCGGACTGGATGAAATCAAGGGGAACCTTGTCAGCACGGGGTATGACCGGGCGGCGGAGTTCTCCTGTGATCATCCGCTGCTGAACGATATCTACAACATGGTTGTGTGGACGCACCGCTGCCTGAGCCTGGGCGGCTATACCGTGGACTGCCCGCACCGGGAACGCCTCGGCTACGGCGGCGATTCGGGCACCTCCATGGAAGCGGCCATGCTCAATTTCCGCAGCGGCCCCTTCTACGCCAAGTGGGCGGCCGACTGGCGCCTGTCCCAGGCCGAAGACGGGGACCTGCCCCACACCGCGCCCAATTCGCAACAGGCAGGCGGCGGTCCGGTCTGGAGCGGCTTCTCCATCACCATGCCCTGGATGGTTTACTTGTACTACGGCGACAAGAACATACTGGATGCAGGCTGGCCCGTGATGCAGAACTGGCTCGCCTTTATCGAAACCAAGATGGGTGATGGCATCCTGCAGCCCTATTCCGGCATCGGTTGCAACATGGAATGGAGTTTCCTGGGCGACTGGGTGCCGCCGGGACGCAAACAGGGCAAAGACCGCGTGGACGACCACTCGACCCTGTTCTTCAACAACTGTTACCTGGTTCACTGTCTGCAACTGGCGTCCAAAATCGGCACGGTGCTCGGCAAGCCTGATGATGCCGCGCGCTATGCCGCGCAGGCCGAAGCGCTCGCCGCCCGGCTCCACGAGAAATTTCTGAACCCCGACGGCGTCACTTACGCCAATGGCGAGCAGACCTATCTCGCCATGCCGCTGCTCTTCAACATTACCCCCGATTCCCACCGGGCCGGAGTGTTTGCGTCCCTTGAAAAAGATATCGTGGAAACACGCAAGGGCCACCTGAACACCGGCATGCACGGCAATTACTACATGGCGCGGCTGCTGATTGACGAGCGGCGCAACGACCTCCTGACCCTGATGCACACCAAGGAAGATTTTCCCAGCTACGGTAACATGCTGAAGAACGGCGCCACCACCATCCTGGAAGAGTGGGACGGCGACAACTCGCAGATCCACAATACGATGATCTCCATAGGCATGTGGTTCATCCGCGGCCTGGGCGGCATCCAGGCTGACGACGACCACCCCGGCTTGAAGCATTTCATCGCCGCGCCGGGAATAGAAAGCGGCCTGAAACACGTGACCGCAAAACACCTCTCTGAATACGGTTGGATTTCCAGCGCCTGGAAACGCGAGGGCAATACGGTTACCTATGATCTTGAGGTGCCGCCCAACAGCACCGCCACGGTTATCCTGCCCGCCGCCGCACTCGAAGCGGTAGCTGAAGGCGACGGCCCGGTAGCGGAACAGCCCGGCATTTCCCATGCCGCCTGTGAGAACGGCCTCTTCCGCTGTGAGGTGGCGTCAGGGAAATACCGGTTTGTCATTCCGGCGACAGTGGCGAAATAAAAGCAGTTGTCAGAAAGTCTACGACTGGTGATGAGCGTACGGGTCCAACGTTGTCCGATGAAGGCTGGCCTGGTCTGACAATGCCAAGATATATGAACAGTGTCTCGGGAGTTGACCCTAAGCAACTGTTATTGGTCGCCTTCAAGACGATACAGCACTTCTCCGGCATTAGGCACCAGGAGCAGCCCGTCCTCTTCCCGGTCGCGCCAGTCGTCCGGGTTAATGCTGTCCGGGTCTCGGTAGCCCAGGTTAATGGCCCGGCATTCCGCTTCCGGAATGGCCGTGGCCAGGGTCACCTGCACCCTGGGTTTTTCGATGCCGTTTTCAAAGGTGCCGGCACCGCGAACATGGGTCGAATGAGCGAGAATACCGCCGGGGATATGGGAAAACTTGTCCATCTGTTTCAGGAAATAATCGCGCACATGGTAGCCGACCTCGGCAATGAGTTTACCATGGGTGATGCTGACTTCGCGGATGTGTTTGCCGTAGATGATTAATTCACCGCCATCCGCCACCACGGGTTCGAGCTTGTACATGCACTTGCCCGCCACCCAGATTTCATCGTACATCGGCGGGGCCATGGCCAGCACGCTTTGGAACGGACGGGGCTTGTAGAGGATGTGCGTTTGCGCGCTCAGGTCGGCAGCTTCACTCCAGGCCGCTTCGGGAGAGCCGAAGAACATCGCCCGGGTATCCTTGCCGCTCACGTTCAGGCAGAAGCAGCGCTTTTCCACCGGGATCAATGCAGCGGCGCGGTCCACGACTTCGCGCACGGGCGTATACTTCGTTCCGTTGATAACATAATTGGTAATCAGCGCGCCCAGCCAGTGGAACAGGTTGAGAATCTCCGCGCCGGACACGCCGGGGAAGAAGTACTTGTTGCCGCCGCTGAACCCGACCACCTCGTGGGGAAATACCGGGCCAACGATGCAGACCAGGTCATACTCAAGGACGCGCTTGTTAATGGTCACCCGCACGGCCTGGCGCATGAGCCCGCCGGAAATGGCCGCGATATCCTCCTCGCTGATGATTCCAATCTCCGCCAGCGCGTCCGGGTTTTGCCATTCATGGTTGAAGATGCCGATATCCGCGTAACGGGTCTGCCGTTCTTCCGCGGTGATGCCCAGCAGGTGCTGGATCAGGATATCGGTCATGGGCGGATGCGTGCCCAGGGCGATCAGGAAATCCATCTTTGCCGCGCGGCCGTGTACTGCCTGGTACAACGCGCGAAACATCTGCGGCATGGGCATGCTGCGCGTCTGGTCGGGAATAATAAACAGAATCCGTTTCCCGTCAATAGTCTCATCCGCCCAGGCCCGGGCAACGAATTCCTCTATGTCGGAATCTTTCAGATAACCATGCTGACAGATTTCTTTTAGAACCATGTGCCCTCCTCATACCACCGGCTCTGCCTGTGGTTGTTGATTAATCAAGCGAAGGGATACCCTCGATCCATACGCCCCGCGAGATTAGACTTGGAGCGTAGAACAACGGTACCCCCCCCTTGAATAATACCTATTTCTGAGAAAAACCCGTTACAGGCAAGTCGTAACTTTTTGAAGAAGGCCTCTTCCCATCTACACGGCCTGAATATCAGAAAAGTCCAAAGATGGAAGGAAGTGCAATAATCAAACCGGCCCAGGTAAGTATTTCTACCACCATCACACCGATGCCCACCCCGATAGCCCAAGACATCTCATCCCAAATTAAACCCGATGCAATCAATAGCAGTCCCATCTCGTTTCCCTTTCATTGTTCTTCGTTGTTACCAAAGTTAGGCCTCATTGAACGAACTTCGTACAAATTCTTTTTTTAGTCACCCTCCTTTTTCTACTGAGTTTCGCCGAATGCGCCGTCAATAGGATATATCCTCGCCTAATCACTATATTCGAGATGCTATTGTTCATTTTATACATCATTTCAACGGCAATGTCAACTTCTTATTACAGTAAATGGCATTCGCTGAGAAGGGCTATATTAAAGCAAACCCGACACCTGAAAGAATTCGAGCAAGTCGTTCGTCCGCGCGGGTAAGCCGTATACGGGTGTTGAAGAACTCGCGGCGAACGGGATATTCCTTGCGCAGCCGGTCGAACCAGGCTCCCTGTTCGTCTGCGGGAAGGGAAGTAATAGCACGCATCCGACCGTCATCCCCAAGAAGGTCATAGGCGCGCAAGACCGTTGTTGCCAAAACTCCGGGAGCATCCGGGGCCACAGTCAGTTCAGGAAGGCCCGGGGGCGGTAGCAGCGGTGCAGGGTCCCAAGATGGTTTCTTGCCCATGAATTCGCACAACGCGGCATATACCTGACGGGTTCCGTTCACCTTGCCGTCAAAGGAATACCCGGCGATATGGGGTGTGGCGATGTCGGACATTTCGAGGAGGCCGTGGCGTGGCGTGGGTTCGTTTTCCCATACGTCCACCACCGCAGCGTGAAGGTGGCCGTCACGCAGGGCCTCCTCCAACGCCGCATTATCCACCACGGCGCCGCGCGCGGTATTAAAAAGAAGGGTTCCCGGCCGCAGGGACCTGAGAAAGGCTTTGTCCGCCAGGTGCCAGGTCGGGTGGATGCCGACCTTGTTCAACGGCGTATGGAAGGTAATGATGTCGCATTCCCGGATTTCCTCCAGAGGACGATAGACCGGGTCGCCGGTTTTTTCGGCCAGTGGCGGGTCGTTCAGAACACAGGTCAGGCCCAAGGCGGATGCCTTGCGATATACCTTTGAACCGACGTTGCCCACCCCCACGATTCCGAGTCGTTTCGAGGCCGGGTCAAAGCCGTATTTTTGCGCCAGATACAGCAGGGCGGTGATGATATATTCCGCCACGCTGTTGGCGTTGCAGCCGGGCGCACTGGTAAATGTGATGTCCCGTTCCGCCAGATATATTTTGTCGATATGGTCTTCGCCGATGGTGCAGGTGCCCACAAAACGCACCGGCGTCCCGTCCAGAAGCGCTGGATTGACCTTGGTAATACTGCGTACAATCAACGCGTCCACCTCTCGCAACATGGCAGCGGTAATCGACCGGCCATGGGCGCTGTGAACCTTGCCAAGCAGGCCGAAAGCCTCCAGGCCATAGGGTATATTTTCGTCTATGAGGATATTCATGCTGGATGACCTCCTGTATGGATACGGGTATACAGACTAAACCACCTGTTTAACAAGAAGGTTCCTGCCGTTGCGTACCCGTAAAAAGTAAGAAACTTCTGTTCCGGCATACTCCTGAACTTCTTCCCCCCCCTCATGCGAAGCATACCTGTCTCTCTTCCTGTGCATAGGGGGAAATTATAGCAGGAAAACAGCGTTCTGGCCCACGAGACTCCCTGGCAGGAGGAGACCGTCGCCCTGCCGTAAGACATGAATGTGGCAAGATCCTTACCTGCGGGGGCCGGCATTTATTCCATTGGATGACGGCGGGCAATGATTTAATAACGGCGCTTGATAATACATACCCTGCCGGCCCACGGCACGTGAAGACCCGGACGCCGTGCCCGAATGCCATACTGTGCGCGAACTGTTTGTAATGCTTGAATAGCTGGTTCGCGATGACGCACCGTTACTTAACTGTGTCGTTGAGGTATTGGTTATCGGTGAATAGCGTGTAGATGCCGTCTGACCATTACTATACCTGGTGGTACAGGTATTGGTTATGGGTGAAAACGAGGAATTCGCCGTAGTCCCGTCACTGAACCGCGTCCTGGCTGTGTTCGTGACCGATGACCAGGAGGTCGTGGCGGTACGGCCATCACTGTACCGGGTTCGCGCCGTGTTTGTAATGGGCGAGTAGCTGGTAGTTGCCGTGGCACCATCACTAAAGCGGGTACGCTTGGTATTGGTAATGGGCGAATGCGTTGTGTAAGCGGTTTGGGCGGAACCCGCTCCCGCCATGAGGACTAAAAAAGAGAGCCATATCAATGAACGCATTTCTATTCTCCTTTTTCATGATTCATAAACAGAGCCATAAACAACCATCTTTTTCCCATATATGATACCATCTCTTTTGGCAAATGGCAACCTCGTGGAAACAGATGCTACCGTTGGTTTTATGTCCAGACCTCTCTTTGCTGTATACGAAAAGGCTTTCGTTTGACTGCATTTACTATATCTGCGTCTCGTCGTTAAGCACTTGACTGGTTCGGAGTTTTAGCCAGCGGGAGTACTTGTTCCAGTATTACGACCGCAACAGCGGTGCGTTTCAGTTGATGAACACCTCTGATGACCTGAAACAGGGCATGGAGGAAGAGGCGTTGGAATCGCCGGAAGTTTTCGGTCGTGACAAAGCGGGCCTGGAATAGTGTTTGGGCGATTGCAGATTCAAGCCGCCAGGGATGGCGGCGCTCATGGATATATGACCGAAGAACCGCCCCGGACAGGACTCAGAGTGCTCACAGTAGCGATGAAGCGCCTTACTGGGCGAGGAGCGAAGGGGCACAGGGGGATGGATTCGGAAAGGATATACAGATGGAATCAATCCTGCCGCCCGTGACAACACCAAAGTTGTCTAAACAAGACAGAGAAGTCTGCGCCCGCTGGGCCTGGACGCAACCATCGGTATGGACCGACCGGCTGCTGACGGCCCTCGAAACGGGGGTGAAAGGAGATGCCCTCAAACAAATCCTTTGCCGAGCGTGGGTTGTACCGCCTGAGAACAACCTATGCAGCGGTCGGTTAGTCTCCTCTGGGGCATCCTATCAACCGGAGGGCCTTGTGCTGGAGGTCCGCATGCACGGTTCGGAGGAAGGGGGGGCCTGGCAACAAGCCTTCCCTACCTCTACCCAGTATTGTTAGAACTCATAATAAATTGTCAGCGAAATCGGCTCAAGCGCCTGTGCTTCGTCCAGAACTTCGCCGGAAGAAGAGGCGCCCACGGCGCAACCTTAAAAGTCTTAAAACCCGGGAACGCCGCTCCCCAGAGCGGCAAACCACAGGAATAAAACCCCTGAATTACAATCTTCCAAACCTTTGGCTGACTCTTTCTCTCACTTCCCGTCCGTACCCATGGTCCTGCCGCTCTGGGGAGGGCGTTCCCAGGGAATTCAAACTCATAATTTTCGACGAAATCGAATTAAGCGCTTAAATCTTGTGCCTTAATGTTGTAAAAATAACGCTACAATTATTCTCCATGCCTTCCATTTGGGTCGCAGAGGACTAATGCACCGGGTCTTCAATGCATTTTGGTGTCGTATTACTGTTAATACGCACCAGTCACCCATCGGGATTAAGTCCTTAGGCGGTTCCGCAATGCGGAGGTTTGCCCGGCCTCGGCGCAAACGCGCCCCAGAAAATCATTGGAAGCCCGCCCGTGTCCATGTCGCATGGCGTACTGGGTAACACGCTCGATGACAGCTACTCGGCTCACAAGCGTAAGCACCAGGGCCAGTCCCGTATAGGCTCACGGACGAGGCGTATCCTGTATAGCAACCGTGAAAGTCACGGAGACTATGGTCTTGGTAGATGTGGCGGCGGCTAATCAGACCTTCGGGTTTGCACGCAGTTCCTCCATGAGTTCACCGCTACAACGAAAATATGGATTCGTCTTTAGCGAAATTTTTCTTTTGGAAAGTCGCCGGAATTCGGAGTCCTGTTCGAAACGGAGTTCCTCGACAATGAAAGACTTTGTTTGCATGGAACACAGTATTCTCACGCAGCCCATAACAGCCTGCATTGGACAGTGTATTTGCAATGGCAGCCCGGGCCGACACCATCCTTGCTGTCTGCCGGCATGAGAATATGCGTCCGACACCTGCTTTATGATACACTGAGGCGTTTAATTGGTGGGAGTTTTACCTATGAAAAAGTCAATAGAGAAAATAGTGTCTCAGGCCTTGACCGAAGATATCGGTGAGGAGGACCTGACTACCAATACGACCGTTCCCCGTGATTTGCGCTGTCGGGCTCGCTTGTTTTCCAAGGATGAAGGTATTCTCAGCGGCATGAAGCCGTTTCGATGCGCTTTCGAATTAATGGAAGCCGACATTCAGGACTACAAAGCCATGGAAGACGGGGCGCCCTTCGGTAAGGGAGATTTGCTCGCGGAATTTACCGGCAATGCCCAGGCGGTGCTGACCGCGGAGCGTACCGCCTTGAATTTTGTGCAGCGGCTGTCTGGTGTTGCCACGCTTACAGCGCAGTTTGTTGAAAAGGTTCAGGGGTTGCAGTGCAGGATCTGCGGCACGCGCAAAACAAGTCCCATGATACGCCAACTGGAAAAGCAAGCCATTGTTCATGGTGGCGGGTCCAATCACCGGCATACGTTGTTCAATGGGATTCTTATCAAGGAAAACCATATTAAAATGGTGGGGGATATCCCGGAGGTGATCCGGCGGGCTGCGGAAGGGACCCACCACTTGATGCGGGTCGGGATAGAGGTTACCAACCTGGATGAATTTGACCAAGCCCTCGCCGCGTCCGCGGATGTCATCATGCTGGATAACATGGATATTAAGACCATGTGTGAAGCGGTGAGGCGCGCCGAGGGGCGCAAGGTGGTGCTTGAAGCCAGCGGCAATGCCACGCTGGACCGGGTGAGGTCCATGGCGGCAACGGGTGTGCAATTCGTTTCCGTGGGTTCCCTTACCCATTCGGCGCGTTCCATTGATATGACTGTTCTTATAGACCATGTTTGAAAGGGCGGGCAGCAGGATTTTTCCGTTTTCCCGGAGACTATCATTCAGGGGGAGACGCTGTTCCATTGGCTTTGTCCGATGCATTCAAGAACCCCGCAGTTTTCCCTTTCATACTCCAGATACCCTTTACCCAAAATATGCTATTAGGTAGCATGGGGTACGGGAACTGCTGCGAATCGAAACCAACAGGATGCCTGACACTCAGATGGGTCTAGACAGTGTCCTGCCTATAGGTCTCAAGGACAGATTCGCGGTGTCATGATGAGGCCGTTGGAGGGAATGGGGAATGTTCGAAAGTCCACGTAAATAGGCACTGCTGATGTACTTCGAAGTGGTCGTCATGAAGGCGGGCTCTAAACGGATGCGGGGCAGTTGAACCGCTTTCGGACGTCTGCGGAAGCTATTACGAAGGCTTCCATGTTTGTTTTTAGACCACTTTAATTTATAGACTACGTACAAGTGTTGTTTTGAAATTCAACTCGAACCGGGGATACATGCGAAGAGGGGGCCTTGAGCGTAGTGTTGATAGTATGAATCTTATTGCTATGCGTGGCATGTTGTGTGAAGGTTGTCCGCTTGGGCGATGCCAGGTGCGGGGAGGTCTAATCCCGCCCGGAAGGAAGCTGACCGTATGCTATTGGTAGTAGACATAGGCAATTCCCACACCGTATTGGGTTTGTATGAAGAAGGCAAACTGGTCGGCCAGTGGCGCGTGGTAACCTCGAACTACCGGACGGGGGATGAACTGCATATTTTGCTGGCCATGCTGCTTCAGAGTATTGGCATACAACCGGACCGTATAACGGGTTGTTGCGTGTCCAGTGTGGTGCCCCCGTTGAACGGCGCAATCCAGCACGTCAGCAAGCGGGCGTTTGGCATTGAGGCGCTTATGGTGGAACCGGGCATAAAAACCGGAATCGTTTTGCACTGTGACAACCCCAAGGAGGTCGGCGCGGATCGCATTGCCAACGCGGCGGGCGCTCTTGAGGAGCATTCCGGCGCCCTGGTCATCATCGATTTCGGCACGGCGACGACCCTGGATGTCATGACGGAAAACGCGGAATGGCTCGGCGGGGTTATTGCTCCCGGCGTTCAATTATCCGGCGATTCGCTTTTTGAGCGTTGCGCCCGGTTGCCCCGGGTGGATATTGTACCTCCTAAATCGGTGATAGGGCGGAATACGGTGACCAATATTCAAGCGGGGTTAACCTATGGTTACGCGGATATGGTGGACGGGCTGATTGTGCGTATTGCCGAGGAACTCGGTCGTACCCCCAAGGTCATCGCCACCGGCGGGCTTTCCCGGGTGATAGCGGGTGTTGCCAGGCGTATTGACGAAGTGGACCCTCTGTTGACCTTAAAGGGGCTTCGTGCCATTTATTACCGAAATACAGGGAAAGGCACATGAACCCTATTCGTTTCGGGCTTTTCCTGGCGGCGATTTTGGCCGTCTCTTGCAGCGGCCCGTCGCCCCAGGCGCCCCTGCCGTCCGAAGCGGATACGGGTGCCGCGGGGGCTCCGGCGTCCGGAGAACCCGCGGAACAGGCGGGCCAGGCTGGGGAGGAATCCATGCAGATGACGGGAATTAACCTGTATATGCACCGTAAAGTACCCTTTGACGGCGCTCCCGGCCGGCCGGAACTGTGGGTAAAGGCGGATGTGTTTTCCATTGAGGACAGCCAGACCTACAGTTTTGAAGGCGCCCATGCGGTTATTTATACCCGGGACGCGGAGGAAATCACGCTGGAGGCGCAGCGCGGCCGTTTTGAACAAGACAAAAGCGCCATACTCGAAGGTGAAGTGCGCCTTGCCGCGGGGGCGTTGAAAATGCTGTTGAGCGATATTTACTGGCAACGGGGGGATGAAGCTTCAGCGGGCATGGCCAGGACGGACAACCCGGTGATCATTGACGACCCGGAATTGCAGTTGAATGCTGCCGGGTTGCGGCTATATCCCGACGACCGGCATTTCGAACTGGTGAATGTATCCGGCGTGATACGTTTCGGAAAGGAACTGCAGTGAGTAAGAACACCGTAACCATGACGTTGCTTGCCCTGATACTGTTGTGCGGGTCCGCCCGGGCTGAAAATTCATTGGGCGGTTATTCTTCCATGGAGATAGAAGCGGGCAGCATGCGGGGTAATTTTGCGACCGGGGCCATCGAGGAGATGACCGGGGGCGTGCGCATCCGCCTGGTATCCACCGACCCCGGCCTGGCGCCGCTGCCCATCAAGGCGGGCAGCATGAAATTTACCTGGGGCGAAGGCAAGGCTACGCCATCAACCATCACGATGGAAACCAATGTCCTGGTGACACATCCGGATGCGGAAATCAGCGCGGGGCGTGCCGAATGGAATTTTGACTCGGGAGAGCTGGTTTTTTCCGGGAATCCCGTGGTGAACAGTGAGCGCCTCAAGGGGCTGCGCGGGGAGCGTATGGTGTTGAATCTGAAGACTAACACCTTTGAGGTTACCCAGGTGCGTGCGGACCAGGTGCCCTTACAGGGCGCCCAGGCCGCCGCCCCCGGCCCCGCCGCCCATGCCGATGAATTGCGTACGAGCGATATTGCGGACTGGACCCGCTTTATTGATGCGATTAAAGGGGAAGCGCAAGGCGAAGCGCCCTCTCCCGGCAAGCAGATTCTGAACCAGTTGACGGCGGAGAATCAGCGGTTGTTGCTTCAGATGGATACGGATCTTCTTCTGGAGCGCAAGGAAGATATCCTGAGACTGATAAACAGTGTGCTTTCCCAGCCGGACTTTTACAGTCCACAGGCGTGGGAGCGCCTTTCACTGCCGGAAGAAGCGACTTCACTGGTGGGAAAAAAGTCCCTGGATTCCGGGGAACAAGTACGCTTCAACCGGCTGCTGCTTGAGGCGGCCTATCCTTTTGCCTTCGTCCAGTCATGAAGGATCTTGACGTGACCGCACCCTTGTTACATACGGAAGGCCTTACCAAGTCCTTTAAGAAGCGTGTCGTTGTAAGAGATCTTTCCGTGGCCCTGAATCCGGGAGAGGTTGTGGGCCTGCTGGGCCCCAACGGTGCGGGAAAAACCACCACGTTCGGCATGATTGTGGGGTTATTAAAGCCCGATTCCGGCCATATCCTGTTTCAGGATATGGATATCACCCCCATGCCGATGTTTCGTCGCGCCCGCGCGGGCATCGCCTATCTGCCCCAGGAACCCTCCGTCTTTCAACATCTTACGGTGCGCCAAAATCTACAGGCCATCCTGGAATACCAGTCCCTGAACCGGGCGGAACGTAACCGGCGTATTGATGGCGTGCTGGAGGACCTGAACATCACCCATTTGGCGAGCAGCCTCGCCTATACGTTATCGGGAGGTGAGCGCCGGCGCACGGAAATTGCGCGGGCCCTGGCGATTGAACCCCGGGTGTTTCTACTGGATGAGCCTTTTGCGGGTATTGATCCTATTGCCGTCGCGGACCTGCAACAGATCGTTGCCGGCCTTCGCGAAAAGGGAATTGGGGTTCTGATTACCGACCATAATGTCCGTGATACGCTTGCCATTACCGACTTCGCCTATATTATCAATGAGGGTGCGGTGTTGGCTTCCGGGGCTCCCGCTGATATTGCCGATGACCCGGTAGTGCGGAAAATTTATCTGGGGCAAAAGTTCAAACTGGATACCCTGTAGAAAAAAATGAGTTCCGGGCACTGTTTGTTAAGGAGGCGGCCGCTTTCCCATGGAACGATGGAGTCTTGCTGCTGCCGGGTGTTGTTTCAGCATCAGAATAAGGAAGCGGTTATGAACAGGCGAGGTTTTCTGGCCGGTACGGCCGCTGCCGCGGCGACGGCAGCCTTTGGACGGGAAGGTGTTTCCGAGGCCGGCCCTTCCCGGCGCTACCGGGCGTGCATTATCGGTGATTCAAAACAAGGCGGCTACGGGCACAGCTTGCACCTGGTCTGGGCGCTGCGCGATGATGTGGAGATTGTCGGCCTGTCGGATCCGGATGAAGCCGGGCGCGCCCGCCATGCTTGGGAATCGGGTGCCCAGCGGACGTACGCGGATTACCGGGACATGCTCGATAAGGAGCGTCCGGACCTGGTCGCCATCGGTCCCCGGTGGACTGTCAACCACCGGGACTATCTCATGGCCTGTGCGGAGGCAGGCGCCCATGGCATGCTTGAAAAACCGTTGACCCCCGACCTGGCCGCCGCCGATGAAGTCCACGCGGCCATGGAAGCCCGCCACCTGAAATGGGCCATAGCGTTTAACTTCCGCGCCTCACCGGAAATGGCGCTGGCGAAACGGCTGATTTTCGAGGAGGGCATCATCGGAGAGGTGCTGGAAGTGCGTGCACGGGGCAAGGAAGATCGGCGCGCCGGCGGTGAAGACCTGATTGTACTGGGGGTGCATCTCTTTGACGCGTTGATTTATTTTCTTGGGCGGCCCTCCTGGTGCGCATCGACCATTCTGACAGAGGGTCATCCGGCCGGCCGTGATGACATCCGGGAAGCGACCGAATCCCTTGGCCCGATTGTGGGAGATACCCTGTATGCTACGTTTGGATTTAAGAGCGGCATACCGGCGTATTTCGCTTCCATGAAGAACCCGGAAACCGATTCGGGACGTTATGGAATGAACATTTACGGCAGCCGGGGCATGGCGACCATCCGAATGGATACGTATCCCATGACCGCTTACATAGAAGACCCTTCCTGGTCTCCTGTCGCCAAGGATGTCCAGTGGAAGCCATTGCCGGGCCTTCCCGGGGCATCCTCCAGGAAACCAGAACAGGTCGCTCATTACGCCCCTATTGTTGATGACCTTATCAAGGCCGTCGAACAGGACCGGCGGCCTGCGGTAAGCCTGTTGGACGGTCTCTATGCGACGGAAATGATACAGGCCATATGGGAAGCCCCCCTGCACGGCGGCCGCGTGGACATGCCGCTCAAGGAGCGTTCTCATCCGCTGACACGCTGGTAACGCTTTTTTCGCGGAACTGGAACGCTCTGAGTGAATGAAAAAACGGACGGTCAAGGAATAGGAAATGCAGCAGGGGTGTTTAAAAGTAAACCGCGCGCGCAGACCTGTGGGAGCCGGAGAATGCAACGGCGGTTTTTGCAGGTTCTGCGTGTCACTGGTCAGCCGTATGAGGGGAGGGTATGCTTCAAAAGACAGCGTTTTGAAAAAGGGATGGCAGTGCCCTGGAAGTTTAGTGTGTAGGATTAACGTGTAAATGTAACTCACGGAGGATGACGATTCATGGCAAAAATCACGTTGCACGGCAACCCGTTTACCACCTGTGGTGAATTGCCTAAGACAGGAACGAAAGCGCCCGCGTTCAAGGCGACCGGCAAGGACCTGGGTGACTTTGAATATCCGACCGGCGGCGCGGTGGTTCTCAACATATTTCCCAGCGTGGATACGCCCGTCTGCGCCGCAGCCATGCGGCGGTTTAACGAAGAAGCGAGCGCACTAAAGGATACGAAGGTTCTTTGTATTTCCATGGACCTCCCTTTTGCGTTCGGGCGTTTCTGCGGCGCGGAAGGGTTGGACAATGTGATAAGCCTTTCCGCATTCCGAAACCCGGAGTTTGGCGCTGCGTACGGCGTCACCATCACCGACGGCCCCCTGGCCGGTCTCTTTGCGCGTGCGGTGGTTGTAATTGACGCCGGCAACACGGTTGTCCACGCCCAGCTGGTTCCCGAAATCGCCCAGGAACCGGATTATGACGCCGCATTGAAAGCGATCGCGGGATAATCAAATCCCGTTGTGCCTTTCCTGGCTTTTCCGATGGTCCGAAAAGGTGGTGGCCCGTTTATTTTGGGCCTGTCTTGCATTCATGTGCTTTTCAGAATAGTAACTTCCCGTGCCGCAATATCACAGGAATGACACTGTTACCCTGAAGACGCCCCTTTTCGAAACCCGTATTCCGGGCGCGTCCCGGTCCGGTGGCATAACCCTTGCAATGGATCGTTGTCATTCAGGCCCTGATGCAGCCTATTATAATTCCGGCATGCGCCTCTGATACACTGAAGTACGCGGTTGCCTTGCGAGAAAGAAGATTTACCGCGTCTTTGTTAAAGGACCACGGGCTTATGAAGCATGTACGGTTAATGGGCCGGGGCGGGCAAATCGTGTTGTCGGTCTCCGTCCGGATTCTTGTCGTTTCGATATGCAGTTTTATCGCCGGATGCGATCTGTATGATGAAGTCAATGTCAGTGAAATCGCAAACCCGGTAAAACGTGCTTTCGAAGGGCGCCTGACCTATTCCACGGGGGAACTTCCCTACCGGGTGTTGATTGGCGATATTAACCAGGACAGCTTGAATGATATCGTAACCCTGGATTGGCAGGGGGAGACCGCTTCCGTGGCATTGGCGAAGAGCGGGGGGTATGCGCCTCCTGAAATGTATGCTGTCGGCGCCACGCCGCGCGATGGGGTTCTGACTGATATTGACGGGGATGGCATGCTGGACATCGCTGTGGCCAATGAATCGCTGGACTGGGTTACCTTGTTGTTTGGAAACGGGGACGGAACGTTCAGCGAGGCCACGGGTCTGGCCCTGCCGGAAGGCTCCCTGCCGGGTGAAATTATTGATGCGGATATAGACGGCGATGGCATTGTGGACCTGCTTACGTCCGACAGCGGCAACAGCACCCTGACCTTGCTGAAAGGCGAAGGAGAGGGCGCTTTTTTAGAGCCACAGGAAATTCCGCTTTCTTTCCAACCGTCCGGACTATGGGCGGGTCAACTGACTGAGGATGCGCCCGCGGAAATCGTGGTGGTGGACTCTGCGGGCAACGCCCTGCACTTGCTGCGCTACAACGGGGTTCAATATGAAGAGCAAGCCGTGCTGCCGTGTGGTGCGGGACCGCGTACCCTTGTGGCTGTCGATTTGAATTTGGACACCCGGCTCGATTTTCTTGTGAGCAATTTGAAGTCGAATGACCTTTCCATCCTCTACGGCATGGAAGGGGGAGGGTACAGCATGGAGACACGCTTATCCTTTCCGAGCCCGGTCTCCCGAATCGCGGCGGGGGATTTTACGGGGGATACCGTCCCGGACATTGCGGTGCTGCTTTTTGACAAAGTCGGGGAAGACCGGAAATCCGCCGGGGTGTTTTGCACGGTTCGGGGCGACAATACAGACGGTTTCAAAGACCTGGCGGTGTATGGCGCCGGGTGGGGCGCCATGAGCCTTTCCCTGGCGGACATGAACGGAGACGGCGCCCCCGACATCTGTACGGCCGACCTGGCGAGGAATACGGTGTCCCTCGCATTTAACCGCGGTGACGGTACTTTTGAGTCTGAGCGTCGCTATGACCTGGGCGACCGGCCCAAGGCTGCGGTCCTTGCTGATTTTAACGGGGACGGTGCCTTGGATATTGCGGTCATCAACCGGGGCGATAACACCATCTCCGTTATGGGCAATGATGGCCAGGGTGTATTCAAAGCGCTGAGCAAGATTACCCTGACGGCCCTTCCGCTTGCCCTGGCAGCGGGAGAACTGAACGGGGATGGCAAGCAGGATCTCGTAGTAGCCATGACCGGGCAATATGCAATCCGGGTATTTTCCGGCATTGGCAATGGCCTTTTTCAGCCGCCGGGCGTGTTTAATCTTTTTGCCGAGAATCAGGGGCCGTTGCCGGAAGTACAATCCATTGCCCTGGGCGATATTAATAACGACAGTCATCTGGACATCGTGACCGGAAACTCCAAGCGCGATTCTGTGAGCGTGCTGCTGAATAACGGTGACGGCCGGTTCGGAACCCCGGTCGTGACAGGGGTGGATAATTTCCCGCTGGATGTTCACCTTGAAGACGTGAACCGGGATGGCAAGCTGGACCTGTTGTTTGTCAGCACTAACGATCCGGATGTTTCCACCGACGGGGCCGAGCCCCGGGTGGTGCGATGGTTCGGCATGGGGGACGGCTCTTTTGATGAAGCCTCACACACACGGGTCAGTACCGGCGGGGGGCCACGTGCCATGGAAACGGGCGACCTGACAGGCGAGGGCCGTCCTGATGTCGTTACCGTGCATACGGCAGGCAATAATTTGTACCTGCTCCAAGGCGTCAGCAACAATAATTTTTCCGCGGGTTCCAAACTATTTATCGGGGAAGATCCCGTGGCGGTAACACTTCCCGATGTCAATAAGGATGGGAAAGGGGATCTGGTGTGCGCGTTGAATGTGGGAAGTATAATCCTGCGCTTTAGCCGGGGGGATATGACTTTTGAAAATCCTAATAATTTTATTGTCCAACCCGGCCTTTCGAACGTGCTGGTGGCCAATTTGGATCAAGACGCATTCCTGGACCTGATAGCCATTAATACAACAAACGACTATATGGCCGTTATGAAAGGCGGGCGTTTCTGATCCAGTCAGGGGACTTGTGTCGTCATTACAGGCCTTGCCCAAGCAGGAGGCCCCGACGGCGGCGTGATGTTTCAGCCCCATATTCGCGGATGGCGTTACAATGCCTTTTAGGACGGCGCCGCATGACGGTGGCTTAGAAAGAAGACAGTATTGTGGAGAACCAGATATTACCTTTGGGTGGCATAGGCGCCGGTTATCTGCTTCTTGACCGAGAGGGACATTTATCCTGTCATATTCCCGCGACACCCTTCCAGGGAAGACGGCTGGAACACGGCGCGGCTTTTTTGCGTATTGTGACCGCTTCGGGCCTGTGTTATCTCCGCCGGTTGTGCGGTTCCGTTTCGGGCGAAGAGGTGGACGACGGCGTCGGGGCGCCCCCGTACCTGCCGCCCTCCGGTTTTCAGTGCCAGTTTCATTACCCCAATGCCTCCTTCCAACTCGTGGACCCGGAGGCTCCGGCAGATGTCACCTGGACCTATTTCAATCCCATTATTCCCTATGACCATGTTGCCGCGGTGATGCCGGTGGTCATAATGGGCATTCGTGTTCAAAATCCATCCCCCGAACCGTGTGATGTTTCAGTAATGCTTCTTTTTGACAATATCTGTCATTTTCAGGATGCAGACACCGCCCCGGAGGAAAAGGCGATACATCCGGTCCGGGTGTCGCCAAACGCTGAAGGGGAAGGAAATTTTTTAAGAGGTGAGAGCCGGGGCGATGTGAAGAAATCCGTGTCGGGTCCGTTGTGCGGATACGAAGCGAACGCCCTGGTCTTTGGCGAGCGGCGGAATACCCCGGTAAGAACACGGTTGCCCCACGCCTGCCTGGCCGCCAGAAAACGCCCCGGAGCCGAGTACCGGGTAGCGGCGTTTAATCCGGAGAATCCCGAAGAAAGCGCCCAGTTCTGGAATACGTTCCGCAAAGAGGGAGAGGTTTCCGGCTTTCCGGAGGAGTTTTCGACACAGCTGGGAGCGGTCTGCGTAACGACCACCGTGCCGCCCGGAGCGTCACATCGTTTTGATTTCGCTTTCGCATGGCATGTTCCGGATGAGGCGGATAAAACCGGCCGGTTCGGCAGCGCCTATGTCCGTTCTTTCAAGAGCGCCCAGGAAACGGTGTATTATGCGCTCAGGCATATTGATTATATGGTTGTAGCGGTGGAAAAATGGCAGCGGCGCCTGCTAAGCCCCAAATTGCCCGCGGATTTTGGCCGTGCTGTGGTGGATGCGGGAGCCGTCTTTACCACGCACACCCGTCACACGCCATCGGGTGCGGTCGTCTTTGTCCGTGATACCGAACCGCCCGGAAATATGAAAGTGCTTCCGTGGGATTTTTTTTCAGCCATGGCCCTGCTCGTGTTTGCCCCGCACTTCCACACCCTTTCCGTCACGCATGCGTTGAACACCGCACTGGTCCTCAGGAAGGATAAGGATTTTTCGGAGACGCCGGATACGATGTGTGAAGCGGCCATGCTGACGCTTTCGGCTTATGCCGACGTGATCTTCCTGGGCCATCGCGCGCGGATGGCCGAATGGCTCCCGCAACTGGATTCTCTTTTCTGCGCTGTTTCAGACTGCGATGTCGGGGATGGTGCCTCCATGCAGGCGGCACTGTCCCGGTTTTCTCTGAAAGGCCTGGGGCTTTGGGCCGCCGCGCTGGAGGCAATGGCCCATATGGCGCTGGAGTCAGGAGAAAAGGATGTCGCCAGGAATGCCCGGCAGGCTTGTTCCGTCTTGTATGCACGGTATGAAACCCGCCTTCTTGACCTCGGCAAGGCCGCAGAGGGGCAGGAGGATGTCCCCGGGCTCATGATTGCGTTGAAAGATTTGCCTGCCTTGGCCGGGCCTTGCTTCTCCCGGCTTCTTGGCATGGAACCTTCCACGAAGATACAGGGCCTTGTGACCTTGTTGACGGCCGAACTGGATATGACATGCGGTACAAACAGTCATATCCCCCTTTTTGATTATGCCGTGAGGGTGCTGGCGCGGCTGCTGTACAAAGGGCGCGGCGGCGGGTCCGTTCCCGAGATGAAAAGTTTATTTTCCTCTTTGTCCGGCGGCGACGGCATACCCGCTTCGGAAGCGCGGTCTCCCAGGAACCTCCCCGGACCCGAAACACTGGCGCGCTGGGTCGTGCTGCAGGCAGCCTCCGGTTTCAGCTATGATGCGCTGCGTCAGCGGGTTGCACTTCGACTGCCCCAGGATTTCGTCCGCATACTCAAGTTCCCGATTTTGTCACCCCTTTCGTTGGGCATTATGATTATCAAGCGGGTTCCGGAAGAGGACGGCTTGATTTTGCTGCGTTTTTGTGTGGAGACGCCCCTTACGATAGGCTCCATACTGCTCCACTTGTCAAAGCCCACAATTCTTGAGTCCGTATCCTGCATACGGAACGACGAGACGATAACCGTGCGACATGAAGCCGCTGCTGAAAACAACAATACACTTATCAGGTTGGTATTTAAAACGGTTCAGAAAATGGTGAATACCTTTACCATGCGCCTGCGCGAGTTGGAGGACAGGGAGGTATAAGTGTTGATGAAACTTATTGGGTTGACCGGGGGTATTGGCAGCGGGAAATCCACGGTGGCGCGGTTTTTACGCGACGCCGGCATCCCCGTGATCGACGCGGATGAAACGGGCCACCGTCTTCTGGAGGAGGATACCGGGATTCGTCAGGCGGTGGCGGATTCCTTCGGTTCCGAAGTCATGGAAGATGGCCTGCTATCCCGGGAGAAACTTGCTGCCCGGGTTTTTGTGGACGAAGGGGCCCGGCGCCGTTTGAATGAACTGCTGCACCCGGCTATCCTGCAATCCATAGGCGCGCAATGCGCGGACTTGTCGGAACAGGGGCAGCGGATTATTGTCGTGGAGGCGGCACTTTTTTCAGAAGGGGGCATCCGGGAGCCATGGCTTTCGGGTATGATCCTCGTGCTCGCCGATGCAAAGCTGCGCGCAGAGCGCCTTGCCTTGTACAGGAACATGGGGGAAGCGGAAGCGCGGCGGCGCATGGCGGCGCAAACGCCGCCCGAGCATAAGCTTCCCCTGGCCGATTGGGTTATTTATAATGACGGGGATCTGCACTCGTTACGGGAACAGGTGGCCGCCTTGGCGGAGGTCCTTCGCCGCCTGGAGGCGTGAAGGCCGGGGGGTGGAACCGGTTATGAAAATGGTACCATGTGTACAGGCACGATGGATAGATGTGAAAGCGGAGTCATGGATTGTTACAATGGAGTGTTAGGCGCTAGAGTTTTTCTGACTGTATGGGCCGCCGTTTTAAGCATGGCCTGGGCCGGTCGGGCGAATGCCGGACTTGCCGGTACTATCGCGGGCGGTGCGGGAGCGGCAGTGGTCGGTGCGCGTGTTTTTGTTGAGCCCGGGCTCGGTGCACCGGTGGTCGAAGGCACCGTCGCCGCGGACGGTTCTTTTACCATTGAAGGGGAGTATTACGGGAGCACGGGGGTTTTTATGTCGGCGCCGGGATGTGGATGGACCGGCGTGCATCTTGACATCGCCCCTGGAGACCGGACCTCGGGCCTGAAACTGACCCCGGTTCCCGCTGCCGCCGTTTCCGGGCAGGTCAAGGATGAGCGCGGGAACCCTGTGCGGAATGCCCGCATTACTGCCCTCGCGATTACCGAACCCGTGAAGGTGGGCATTCCGCTTTTTAAACTGGAGGCTTTGAACGTAACCCTGCCCGTTTCCGATGCGGAGGGCCGGTTTACACTTGCCGGCGTTCCCCGGGGCGCGAAGGTGGCCCTGAAATTTGAGCACCCGCTCTATGCGCAGGAGGCCGTCGCGAATGTGGCTGCGGACGAGGCTGACTTGCAGGTGATCCTTTACCAGGGCGTGCCGCTGCAGGGACTTGTTGCGCTGCGCAGTGGTGATAAACCCGTTTCCGGCGCGACGGTCATGGCGCGCAATGCCCAACCTCCCCATGATACGGCTTTCAGCAGGACCGATGGCACGGGAGTTTTCCATGTCCTGTTGAAACCGGGTGTATACATGGTGCAAGCCAGTGCGCCGGGGCGCATCGGCGACGGGTGGCGGCGGGTGGCGCTCCGGGGCGACGCGCCCGCAGAACAGGTGCGGCTCACCTTGTCCGGCAAAGGGGTGATAACGGGCGTCATACAAAACGCCCGGTCGGGCGGGCCCGTTCCCGGGGCGCGGGTGCTTCTTGAGACACAGGGGCGGGCGGCTGGAGCCACGCGCACCGGCGCGGACGGCCGGTTCCGGCTGGAAGCGCCCGAAGGGGCGAACACCCTGCATTTTGAAGCGGTGGATGGTTTCCGTCCGCCGGATACGAAGGCGCTGACGATCATGATGTCGGCAGGTGAAAAACGGGAATTGCCCGGTTTATGGCTGGCCCCGGCCCAGGAGTAATGCAAGTATGGCGCTGTTATTTTCTTTTGGAACGGTTGCGGCCAGGGTGCGCCTTCGCGTTCTGGCGGCACTCGCCCTGTGCGCGATGTTGTTTGCCCTTCCCATGGGCGCCGCCACCATCAGCGGCAAAGTAGTGCGCGCTGACGGCGCGGCCATTGAAGGCGCCCGGGTTTATATGAACCAGGACCGGCGCGTGCGCGACATGACCACGGGCGGTAAGGGCACCTTCCGTTTTGAAGAGGTTGCTGTCGGCCCGATGGAGGTGGTGGCCTATCATCCGGACTTTGCGATGGACGGTTTTACCACCGTCCCCGTGGATGATCTGGAGGTGAATCTGGTGTTAACGGAACCCGCCGGAATCGCCATTCGTGTCATTAACAATGAGTTTATGCCGGTGCCGGGCGCGCGCATCACCGGCATGGTTGTCAACGACCGTTTCGCCGTTTCCGTGGAGGATTTGGCTGAAAAGGGATTCCCGATGCTGCGCAGCGATGACAGCGGCTTTCTGGATATCACGTGTATCCCCGCCGGCGGTTTTATTAAGATGACCCTTGCTCATCACGACTATGCGTATTCCGATGTCGCCTATCTGCCGGAGGACAGCCGGCGCCGGGACATTGTGCTTTATCCCGGGACCCGGTTGCGCGGCCGGGTCACTGCGGAAAAGAAACCCGTGCAGAACGCACGGATTTCCGTATTCCAGAAGGGGGTCAGCGGCCAGCGAAAATTTGCGGAGGCTTTGACCGACGGGGAAGGCTTTTATCATCTCCGCGCGCCGGAGGATCACTACCTGGTTGCCGTACGCCATCCCGACTACGCGTCTCCGACACCGATGGTCGCCGACATGACCCGGCGGGAGGAAACCGCCGTGTTGGACATCGAGTTGAAGCCGCCCTATATAATCCGGGGCAGTATCGTCTTTCCGGACGGCAAGCCGTGTCCCGGCGCAAGGCTGTTGTTTCGCATTGAAGATACCATTTTTGAAGACACCTTTTCGGATGTCCGGGGTCGTTTTACGCTGCGTTCGGGCAGCGGCGACGGGGTGCTGCGCGTGGTGCCGCCGCCCGGTTATATGACCAAAATTCTGGCCGAGATCCCCGTGGCTCTCGGTGAGGTCCGTGAAGTGGACCTGAAGCCCATCAAACTGGGCCGCCTGCCCCTGATACGCGGGCGCGGAATCCTCCCC
>Ga0116149_1001826_pt1 | contig 24867 bp, 37 predicted proteins | sample AD_UKC057_MetaG_FD_89787 | JGI IMG/M metagenome (GOLD analysis project Ga0116149, IMG submission 89787) | Active sludge microbial communities of municipal wastewater-treating anaerobic digesters from USA - AD_UKC057_MetaG | ecosystem: Engineered > Bioreactor > Anaerobic > Digestate | place: USA...
TAACTGCATTTTGAACACCACCTCAAGCCCCTTTTATGCCTAACTTTGGCACTCGCTTGACCAGCTTATTTGCATAGTAAGTCATCGTGCTTTTGTCGCTGTCGTCCGTAGCCTCATACGCCGCCCAGCAGTCATCGGGTGTTAGACGGTTGGACGGTTCATAGTTATCGAATCGTTTTGTTTTCCAGTATTCCATTAGTTAGACTCCAATGGTGTATATCTGCCTTCCTCTGGCGGGTTGCATGGTGGATAACCGCCAGTCATCCCGCTGGACCAGACGATACTGATTACGCCAAATTCGTCTGTTGTCATTTCGCAGTCAATACCAAAATAATTGTCATGGTGCGTGGCATTGATAACCGGCTTTGTCGCAACCGCTGGGCTTATCTTTTCGTAAATCGCATAAAATTCTTTAGCGTCAATTTCTGGTTTTAATCCGGTCCTGATTATGTACTGGTTCCACGCCATGTACTTGTCGTGTCCTTCGGCTTTTATCTCTGCCGCCAACTGATATAAATTAGGTTTCACTCCACCACCTCCTCTAATTGTGTTTTTCTCTCAGCCTCAGCCCGCTGTTGCTCCTGCAAACAGTGATAGCCCGCTTGTAAAGTGTGCATAATCACGGCTTCGGTCATGGTTGCCAGCGTGTCAACATCCTGCACCGTCAAGCCAATAGCCTGGTGCAGCCGGTTGTAAAATAGTTCGGCTCGGTTCATTCTGTCACCTCCTCTGGTAATTCTGGAAAGTCCATCCAATGTGTCACGGTAGCTGCAAACGCAGCCCAGCCGTAACCTTTGATATATTCAGTCATTGATCGAAACCGCTCTTTTGTCCTGTCATCCACGCAAACCGTCATGTAATAGCCCGATTGTTTTGGCCGGCGCTCACTGTCTTTAATCCAGCCTGTTGTCATAATTCAGCCTCCTGTTGTTGTATAGCCCTTTGATATTCCGGATCATTCAAATAACGCCTATAATCATCGCTTGCAGCATTGCGCTTTCCGTTGGATGGCGCTTTTACATCGGCCTGCTTACGTTTTCCAACTTGATACGTTACAGCACCCAGTAATCCCGCCGCTCCCCGTGCTACCTTGTCTTGACTGGCAAACCAGGCAACGGCGGCATGTATATCATCAGCAGTAGCCCCGATTGTTACCATTTCCCTAATAGCAGGTACATCTTTGGCTGTTGAAAGGTAGCCAGTTGATTGTTCTATTTCGTGTTGAATTTTGTCAAAAGGATCATCATCAGAATAAGGATTGGAATTTTCGCTCGCGCCGCTACTTAACTTAACCTTATCCTTAACCTTATCCTTAATCTTATCTTTACTTAACTTAACTTCTGTTAAGGCTGGCGTAGTAGTTACCCCGCCATCTACCCCGCCATCTACCCCAGTATATGGATTAGTGTTATAACCGCCATCAGCCTTCCAGTTGATTTCCGTGATACCATCACTGCTGTTATACCGTGCCCTGTCCGTCCACCCTTCTGGTGCTGGCAGGTTGGATTTACCCGCCCATTGTGACCGCTGATGCTTCCACCAGTTATTGATCTGAATACACTTTTTGCCGCCGGCCTGATAGCGTGTTATCCTGCTTGACTCCGCCAGGTGCGTCAAACCTTCATCAATGGATTTAGCGGTAATGTCGTCGTAAGGAAATATCTTTGACCGTATCAGCGCAGGATTGTCAGCAGTCCTTCCCTGATCGTCTGCAATGGTAATAAGCCCCACCCATAACAGCCTATCAGTCGCAGGCAACCCGCCGATTATTTCATCCTCGAATAAGTCGCTTGTTATCATTCGTCTATTAGCCATCGGTAAACTCCAAGTCATAAACTTCAAATAAGCCCTTGTAATACTCAAGCGGTATTAATATATTGATTGTTGTTTTTATGTTGTCAGTTTCTACAATGTCAAGTCTGATTGCCTTGCGCTTGTCTTTTGTATATCTCTGCATACCAAGCCGCAAATTGTCGGTCTTGAATTTATAAACTTTGTTGATTGCTGGTGCATAATAAAATATATATTTAGCCGGTGTCCTGGCTGCCCATCCAAGCCCCATGCTGTACTCTGGATTACATGTATGATTTATTCTCAGCACTTCAAAAAGAATATTTCCAGTTCTGCCCAAATAGGTGTCTGTTTTTATTTCTGCTAAAATTACATGCCCGCTAATCGTTTTTATTGCGCAGTCTATGTCAGCCATTTGAACGGCTTCTAAGTCGCTCCAATCGCTAACCCCTAATATTTCTGGTCGGCTACGCAATAAATTAATAACAACACTTTGACCTGCTAATCCAGCAGTCATATAGTCGCCGGAGTAGCTTCTTTGCTTGTTGTAACCAGTCCTGCATGTTTCTATATTCATTCTTCATTCCCCCACGCTTCCCAACCTTCTCTATGATTTCTTGAAAACAATTCGATTTTATTGCCCGGGTACATACTCTCAATTATTTCGTATGCTCTCTCAGGTTTCCGGCTGTGGACTGTTCCACGGTCTGCTTCAAAACAAGAGTCTGGCCGCTCTGCAGGATGAGGCGATTCAGGCTTCACTCCGATTAGTAATAGCTCATGCTTTGATTTCAAGTACCAACCTTTGCCACGCCCCATATCTTTAATCCATGCGATGTTAGTTTTGTATTCAAACCCCCATGAATTAAGCACCCTCAATGCTTCCGGTAATAACGGATTAGTAGCCCATAAGAATAAGACTGTCGTTTTGTCTGCGAGTTTTGAAATTGGCAGTTCACAAATATCTTCAACTGGCATAGTCGGGTATTGATTGTCAGCGGATTCATTAAATCCGCTGTTGTCGTATTGCCAGGGCGGGTCAGCGTAAATCACAGAAAACTTTCCTTCTGGTAATGCACGGTTTCTCTTTTCGCTGTGCATTTCTTCCCGCTTGTCTTTGGCAATTTTCTTAAGTGACTCTGCTATACTAAAAGCACCATCCGCCACCTTCTTTGCCACTTCTACCTGCTCCTCCGGCGCCAACCTTGCGAGTTCAAGTAGCTGTGTTGTGCTGTTAGCAATTTCGGTGTTTCGGATGATATCCTTCACCTCCGGCACGATGTTGCGCGCCACCTGCATACGCTTCTGTGCTGAAGCTTCTGTAATGCCAGCTTCCTTCGCAATTTCTAACGTGGTTTTTAATGGTAGAACCGTTCTACCATTAGGAACTTCATACCTGCCAACATTCCTGCCGATTAACTCCTGCCGCCTTGCCAGGTGTTCACCCTGCTCCAGAACGGTTAGATCATTGCGCATTAAGTTTTCGTCAATTTCTGCAAGTTCAGCGGCGATGTCATCACCTTCAAACAACGATGCTTTTATTAACTGCCAGCCGCTTCTTTTCGCAGCTTCAAGCCGGTGCAGCCCTGCTAACAACTTATACATGCCGTTGTCTTTTATGACCGTCACAGGCTGAAGCTGCCCGATGCGCTTGTAACTTTCTACAAGACTTTCAATCTTTTCTTCGTTCAGCTTTCTTTTCCTATGACCAACTTTTATTTCTGCTATGTCAAGTTCAATTTCCATTTACACTCCTTAAACAAAAGCCAGGCTCTCAAAGTTAGCTGCGATTGTCTGGATCACACCTTCTGAGAACCTGGCTATTGTTGCTAACATTATTAGTGCAATCCAGACACTTCAATTGTACACCTTTCACGCCCTTTGTCAAGCTAAAATAGCGGTGCTTGCAGTTTACTGGTCGGGTCCAATGCAGCATTGCCATAAAGTGAAACAATCTTGCGTTTCATTGCGCGCCGTTTTATGTCAATCTGTCTCGCCCTGCTTTCCTCCTCCCAATAATGCTTGACTGCCGGTTCGGGGTCAGCACCTTTGACAGCCAACCAATACCCGCCTTCGTCTGTGTCAGTCAGCACCAGGTGGTCGGTGTCGTCAGAATTGATCTCATGCACGATAAATCGCAGCTTGCGGCGGCTTATATCCAACACTTTGCAGGCGGCTTCAACTGGTAGCCTGCTGTCTGCGTTGGTGTATAGTCTTAGTGCGTATAAAACATTCTGCTTGTCCTGGTCGGTGATTACTGGTTTATAGCCCATCGGATGACTCCTCTACATTTGCCATTAGTCACCATCCGCCGCGCTATAAGTTCCATGTTCATCAACAGGATATATTTTTATTCCCAATCCAATACCCATTCCGCTTTTGTGCCTATCTATAATTCTGTTTAGCTCTCCCTTAAGGCACGTTTCTCCAGTTATTAATTTTGGTTTTTCGCAAACTTTGCCAAAAAGTAGTTTGTTACGCTCCATGTGATTTTTTACGTGCCATCCATTACCACCATAATCACATGTTTCAATTTCTTCACTCTCACCCAAATATGGGTATATATCAACGTAAATATGAAAATAATGGATCATTTTCTCTCCAGTCTATTTTTATGTGCAATTAGTGCGCTGCTTCTCTCAAACGGGTCTTCCCACCAAACCCCGCCAATCTCTGATAGTGTATTTATATATTCCGTTGCAAGTCTTTCGGCATCCGCATTGGCTTCGCCACAATTTTTTGAAATTTGAAGTGCGGTATCTTTCCAATGTTCTAATGACCGAATGTGCGCCTCGATATTATCTAAAGCAGATTGAAGTTGCTCTAATTCCTCGCCCTCACAATTCTCAATCGCCTTGTTATAAAGCCTATTCAAATCATTCAAATAATAATATTCAACGCCCATCATTCCTGCTCCTTTATTAATTCGCTTATCTTGATTACCTGTGTCTGTCGTGGCATTGCCACCAGTCCGGTTTCAGTCACCAGCACGGTCTCAGGCGGCTCGCCGAAGCGTTCCACATACCGTTTCACCGCAGCGTCAAGGTCGCCCTGATATTGCCAATGCCAGGTGCCGGAAGGTATGTCATGCTGTGACTGGATTTTGATCAGTTGCATGTCACGCCTTACCAAGCCGCCGGAATGATACTGACGGTGAACCAATCTTTTTAGCCTTCTCAATTACCGGCATTGCTATTGCCAGCCCTTCAAGGATTTTGCTATCCCATGTCACACGTGGCTTTGAATACACCGCCTGAATAAGATTACCCTTTACGGTTGCCCCTTCTTGGATGACAAGTTCTTTTGCTGTTGTTTCAACTTCGCTAATTTGCGAATTGACAGCCTCTGCCTTGTCTGCAAATTCAGCCTCAATGTCAGCGATAATCGCTTTGACTTCTGCAGGTATTGCAGCGTCCAGCAGTTTTGATTTTTCTGCGGATAAGTATTCCCGCTGTGCGTATAAGTCCTCTAATCCGTCTATAATCTGTTGTGCGTTCATTTTGTCCTTTCAAAATAATTCTGATTGTCCTTGCGCTCTGAGTATCCACGAATCGGGTATAGGCTGTGTGTGCCTGCACTCTGGGAAATTAGGGCAGCCCAAAAACTGGTGTTCTGTTATGTGATTAGTTTTCACAAGTAACTTTGCACCACATAACGGACACTCGATTATCGTCTCATGATTGTTTTCAAATTTAGGAGTGGCCATTTCGTATTTCCTTTGGCTGGACGGCTTTCACCGCCCAGCCGTAAGAAGGAGAGAAGATGTCAGCTATTAAGCAGTACTGCCAGCGCATCAAGTTTGTACTGGTAGGCTTCACGCTGTTCTGGTGTCAATGCCTTGTCACGCATAGCGATTGTGATATTTCTATCCATCGCTTCCCATGCTTTACGGTCAAGATCACCGTACCTGTCGCCCTGTGAATTGGTCACGTTCTTAGCGGTCTCAACGTCCATCTTTGGCTCAAAAGGTAATGGCTCAGGCTCAAAGCCCAAGTCTTCAAGATTTTCATTCATGGCGTGTTTATGCCCGTTTCCGTTGCCCTTCGGCTTTGGTGCTTCAATAATTTCTAAGTCGTCAATCGGAACAACCTTCACATTCGGAATACTGTCAATTTCTGTTTCATCCAGCATACCCAGCCCACTAATGGATAACGTCACCCGCCGTTTGGCTTTGGTGATTGCCTTCATCAGCGCATTGCCGAAGTTTTTGCTCATGTCGTTTTTATTGACAACACCCACGTCAGAATCACGCCTGCCGGTACCGTCATAAGCGGATACCGTCACGATAATCCACTCATCCTGAAAACTGATGTCCGGCTTTTCAATGCTGATATTGTTAATTTTTCGTAACTGCTCTGCAGCGTCCTTCCGGGCGTATAAAGTCAGCTTGCCGTTCAAAGTGATATAATCAAACGGCTTTGTCAATGGGTTGAGTCCCAAGCTGGTGCAAACCGACTTGTAGTAACTCACCCGCTGTTCAGACGATAATTTTGATAGGTCGCCGCCAATCACAACTTGTTCTATCGCCTGACTGTCAATCGTTGTTGCTAAATTTTTTTCCATTCTGTGCTCCTCTAAGGTAAACTATTTTTAGTTGCCCACACTGCGAAGCCCGCAATGAGGATTGATATAACCGCCGGCCAGATACCGCTGCACGCCAGCATGATAAATAAACCGATTCCGTAACATATCCAGCCAAATGTTTTGATCATCGCACCACCGCCATATACCCGCCGGCGTCCACTAATACTTTGTGGCAGTCTAAGCAGTAAAAGTAATCCTCAACCTCGTCATGCTCGCCCCATGAATATTTGAACTCGATATTCTTATGGCTGCATTGCCTCTGATTGCGAATGTCCTTCAGATAAACATCGCCTGAGTCCATCCAGCATGGCCCGCCGTGTGACTGTTCAAAGAATGGCGTAAATCCGATAACCTCAACCCGGTGATAAGCCTCGCCCCGCCGGTCATAGTGAAGCCGGCCAACCCGCACCTTGAACCACTCATTATTGATTCTTGCCTCTGCTAAAGTTACTGACTCAACCATCTCAGCTCTCCCTAATTTGACGCTTACTTTCCGGAATGTAGGTGTAAATCTGGTGACCGTCATTAGTCTGCCCGTCATACTTCATAAAGCCGACTGACGTTAAGTGTTCCAAGTAGCTTGAAAACTCGTGCAAATCAAAATGCTCGCCAGTCTCTTTACACACCCGGCGGCATAAAGTCATCGAATCCACTTTGCCCATCTCTGCGATGTCGCAATTTACTAAATTCCACCAGCCTCTAAATCGGTTCATCATGCCCTCCAATTATGCCCTAAACAACTGATCGTACTTTTTAGCCTGGTCTTTAATCCACTGATTGATAATCACTGATAACATATCACTGATTGATATGCCATCATCATCAGCCAGCCGCTTGACCTGATCCCGGTCTGATACCCTTATTCTTGTCATTACAGTTTTTTCTTTTTTGGGATGTGCCATATATAACTCCTTTCGTTATATATAGTATACACTATTGTTTACTTAATTCAAGAGATTTACCTTAACAAATTCAGATATTTACCTTAAAGAATTCGTGAGATAACATACCTGGCGTGTCATGCGTGGCGTGTGCTTCGATAATTAGACTGAGACTAATTATTGCAGTTGTGATATAATGAGGTTGTCTCTGCTCTGCGTAAGCATCAGACCAGTCCCCCCGTTCGCTTCGGTGGACGGGTGCAGCCGGTAGAAATACCGGCTTGCATTTTAGAATAATAGTACAGAACTGCAATTCAAATGCCGATATGGACAAGTCCATTCATTATGGATATTATCATGCGCTAAAAATGCGGATTATCGTGCATGATCAGCCTGTCATGTATTAAATATTGGCTTTTATGGGCATGATGTAAATAAGGAATTCCTTATTTACATTTTCGATTGTCAATAAATATAATGACAAAAAGAAATAAGTTAGCAGGTTTGATAGCATAATGCAATCATACCCACCTTATCGCTAAGGCAAGCATGATTATAATAATTGTGATTAGTAAAAGTTATTGAGATATATTCTACGATTGAAAATATAGGCTGTTTTTGCGAGTTTACTGCGCAAGCCTAATAAATACCCGCTGCGCTTTCAGAATGTCTTTATTGCTTCTAACACCTGTCGCTTTGCTAATTTTATTCTTGCGGAAACACGATCCCCTGATAAATATTGACGACCGGCGAAATAACTTTTGGCGCGTGCGTTACCTGTTCCAGTCTTATCGAATTATTGTAAAGCGTGATATAAACACCACCTAACGGCTTTGGCACGCCTCCCCGTGTGACTTCCCAACCTGTGCTGCCATCCGCATAAGCCTGTTTATAACCAGGCGTTCTTACGTGGTGTTGAATATCGAAGTATAAATTGCCCTTATTACTCAATCGTTCTCTTGCGATTGGAATATATAACTGGTTGTGAGAATGACCGTTTATAACAATGTCAGCATCAGGTAAATATACGGCTTGTCTGTTGGTTTGAATTGCCCCCCTTGTTACTGGCGCTTCACCGCCGGCGCCGTGAAAGTATTTTAGTTTTATTGAACCTTGCGGCACGCCATTTACCTCAGACATGAACCTGATCCAGCCGCCATAACCACCTTTATGTATCGAGTATCCCATCATGCTGAACCGCTCGATCAATCTGTCTATCATGCTCGTGCCGGCATATTTTAGCACACTCAATTCATGATTACCGTCCGCAATTAGCATGATGTTTTTAGCAAATGGCTCCAGTATTCTGGCCACGTCTGCTATAACAAAATCGTAATAATCCTCCCGCCGGTACTCCGGCCGTAATTCGTCCATGTTCCGCCGTGGGTCGAATCTTCCCTGTATGGCATCGAACAGGTCGCCCAGGATCACTATCTTTGCGTTTTTACTAACCGCATCTTTGAGGTCATTTACTAAGTAGTCTCTGTCGCAATAAACGCTGTCAATATGTAAATCTGAGGTGACAAAATATTTTGTTTCTGTGTATCTCTCTACCACCTCACTATATACAACGCCTCGCGTGCTGTTGCTTGTTTTGCTGTATATAATTTGCGTGTTTTTCCGTGAGACTCGCCTTTTTGATTTTGTCAAATGATTCCCCTTTATGATGCTGCAGTTAGATTTTCTTTGACCGAAAATGGCAGAATTTCCGAATAATACTTACCCCCGCCCATTTCTACATAACCCTGTAAATACCAGGTGCCGGCCACACTGATGTCATTAGCTACTGCAACGTATTGGATAATCCCGTCCGTGCCGTCTGTATAAAATGCCGCCGTTTTAGCAACCCGTGTGCCGTCACCCTTCTGGAATAGAATTTCCTTTTTGGTTGCAGTGTTTACTGGCACCACTGTCACGTCATCACTTTTGACAATAGTTACCCTAAATATTGTTCCTACGTCTCCTACGTGAATTACTGTGCCGCTATCGCTCATTTTGTCTCCAGTTCTGAATAGGTATTAGTAATGACCTGATTCAATATTGCAATCATTTCCAGCGTTAAGTTCATTCGTAGTGAAAACCTCAGTATTTCCGCATAACGGATTAACTCTGCTGGCGCTACTGGCCATGTCAGCGTTGGAAACGTGCGTATCGGGAAACTACCCGCTGGAAATGTGCCGCCTGTTGGTTGTGAAAGTTGCGTCATAGTTACACCGTCAATACAACTGTTCTGTTCCCGTCTTCATCAACTGTCTCAACAATAACGCTTGTCGTTGTCCCGTCCAGGCTATCATAGGTGATTGTGTCTGTATTACCACCTGCAGCCGTGCCGTGTAGTTTAGCTGCGAATAGTGCCAATAATTGCCTCATGGTGTAAGTACCAACTACCACCTCGTCCAGAATTGCGTCAACTCCAGAAGCTGAAAGTGCTGCGCCGGTAATGGCGCTTACATCTGCCTTATACTGATCTGCATTATCAAGATCTGCCTGGATTGCAGCCATCCTTGCGTCATATTCATTAGCCGGTGCTGGGCTTGCTGGAATAAGATCAGTTTTTAGCTTAATCGCATCTGCTTTCCCATCCACCGTTGCCAGATTTGCCGCAGTCGCAAGCCCTGAGACATCCGCCTTATACTGAGCCGTGTTATCCAAATCCGCTTGAATCGCCGCCATCCTTACGTCATACTCATTGGCTGGTGCAGGAGAAGCCGGTATCAAATCAGTCTTTGCCTTAATCGCTGTGACGTTCGCGTCGCTGTTCGTTGCAACTGTAAACCCAAATGTGCTTAATGTTCTGGTCACATAGCCCCAAATATCTTCTACCAGTGTTCCAAATGATGACAACGTTCTGGTTGCATAACCCCATACTGCCGCCGGTACTCCAGCAATTGCCGCTGGGATCTCGGTCGTTGTGTCGGTCGCAATCACATCGATCTTGTCCTCAACATCTTGCAAATCAGCCTTTAGTGCCAGGTTTGCCTGTAGTTTTGTCACCGCCGTTGCATCCACGCCCGTGCCAGTCAGCCAGTTTTCAGTTATTGCTGGAAGGTTGGTCAAAGTCGTGACCGTACCGCCGTTGGCTGCGATAGACTGCCCCGCCGTCAAGTCCACTGTCTGATTAACTTTAGTCCCGTTGGTTGTCGGTAATCCACCGTTAGCCGCTGGCGCTGCATCAGGCAGGCTGTTCACCGTTCCGGTAGGAGATCCAACATTGAAAAACTTCTTGAACGCCGCCGCAATCTGTCCCGCCGTTTCAGTCAGTGCCGTGCCGAGTATCTGCGCAAGGTTTGCTTTGACAACGCCGCTTGTAAAGTCAAGTTGCCCCGCCCCTGTTCCTGCACTTATTTTGACCGCATTAGTTACGTCTGTCACGGTTGCCACAGTCTGAGCGGCGGCGATGACAACCCCATCCGTGCCTGTGTCTGCGAGAATAGCCGCCGTGTCACTTTTCACCGCCGGTAAATCCGTGTCGTGAATATCGGTCAGCATCGTTTCAAGACCATCAACCAGCGTTTCAATGTCGCTTACGATAAACGTGTCCGCCTGTTCGCTTGCCACAATGCCCGCCGTTGCAATCGTGGCAATCGTGGCAGTGATGTACATATCCACCCGCTGCCCTGCTGTCAAACTCGGCAGTGTGACTGCGAATTTATACGGGTTTGACCCCGTGATAGTCACTTCTGCTGCATTAGCAACCCCGTCAACATAAAGCACGCCAGCGGGACCCGTTGAAGGTGTTGCCAATGCCCCTGTAGCGTCAAGAGTTGTAAACGTCCCCGCCCATGCTGTTCCCGTTTTTACTGTCATACTGCCACCTTCCCTGTTGCTGGTGTAATTGATACCGCTGTACTGTTAGCCATCACCACGCCTTTCAGCGGCACAATCTTTACTGCGCCTGTCTTTGTTCCTGAACCGTTCCAGAATAAAAGTAGCATAGTTGTTACCTCATAGTGCATTCATGGCGGCGGTGAGTGCGGCGACTTGATTATCTATAAGGGTGTTGTAATAAATGGCTGCCGCCGCCACCCAAACATCATTTGGGATGGCTTCATCATTTCTCCTACCGCCAATACCAATACCATATGTTCCACCTGGTAGTGAACCAGCAGTCGGTGTTCCATATTTTGTATTATTTATGTATGTTTGTTCATTTGTAAGACAGGCTACTCCGTCTAAAACTAATACCCCATTAACTCTTGTAGACCCGCCATTTAAAAAAGCAAGTTTATTAACGGCATTCAAGTGATAAATCATGTGATAATTTACCCCAGAATACGACCCAAATATATAAGTAGTGGAATTCTCATTCTCTCTTTTGAATTTAACAATTAGAGACCAGTAGCCTCCACAAACTAATTGTGTATTAAGTCTATGGGTTGTGTCGTCCGCAAAAAACCAGCCGTCAGCAGTAAGTGTTGGCTCAACTGCGCCGCCAGCAATACAATCATACGTTCCCGGATTAGCCAGATTTACCTTGCTCGCCTCATAACTGCTCGCCCCCTTCGCCTGATACGCCGCAATACAAGCAGACGCCGGAATGCCACCCGCCAACCACCACGGCTTGTCCTGAACTGCCGCTATATATCGGCTTCTCATGGTTAGTTCCTCAATACGCCCAATTTAATCTGCAAATGTCCCGAAGCATAAGTCGGTGCGCCCCTCGCAATGCCAGCCATCCAGATTGAACCGCCCGTGCCAGCTTTCATGGGTAGCCCGATACCGTAAACGCAAGCCATCGTGGATGTTCCCAAGTCATAGAAACTGCCCGCCCCGACCTGTACCCTGCCAATGACGGTCAGCACTTCGGTGTCGTCAATGTCGGGTGCGCTGTTCTCGGTTCCCAAACTGGTGTTGGCATTGAAAAATATCAGGTCAATACCAATCGCCTGATCGTCAACGCAAGAGATTGTCACGCTTTGCAGGATACTCGTTACATCGGCTGCAGTCGCAAACCCTGCCACTTCCTGCGTTGCAAAAGCCACATCGCCTTCAGACAGCGCATTAGTGTCCGGCGTAGCATCAATGGTGATTACATCATCCAGCGCCTTGACTGGTATTGCGTTAGCCGTTGCGCTAACCGGCAGTGTTGCCCCGTCACCGCCTACATCAAGTTTGATTTTCTGAAAATAGACGCTTGAAACGTCATCAGCGGCAATATTCGTGCCGCTTCCCGCCGTAATTGCTACATTGTCTGCCATTAGTTACTCCTTATAATTGCCCGCTTGAATACGGGTAGCCCGATTTCAGATTCTTTGTATGCAGCCCAGTTGCTCATTCTACAAACTCCAGATATTTATTGCCGTACATTCCAGCAACACACCATTGACTCCAGCCGCAACGAACCCACACAATACCGGCAATTACTTTCTGCTCCAGTACTTCAATCATCGTCCCCGCTGGCGCCGTTGCCCAGACATTATTTCCGAATACGTGACTCTTGCGAATATTCAGGTTCACAAGCAATTTCGCCTTAGTCGCTGTTTCAAGCTCAACCGGCGGCATACTTTCAAGCAACGGCAAAATATCAATCGCTCCGTAAACATAACCACCAGGCACTTGCGGCGCTCCACTTGTAAGCCTGTACTCAGCGTGCAAGTGCGGCCCCGTTGACATGCCAGAACACGGGTCGCTTGTTGATCCACCCGATAAACCGATCTCCTGTCCTGCTTTTACAACCTCGCCGACACTAACCCCCAATCCTGATAGGTGACCGTAAATGCTAATCCCTTCCGGGTGTTGTATCCTGACCTGCCTGCCGTAGCCTGTTTTCTCTTGCCTTGCTTCAGCAATAATAACAGTACCGTCCTGCATAGCGTAAACCGGCGTCCCTACGATGCAAGCCCAGTCAACCCCGTTATGACCTTTGCTGGTCGGATACCATGCCGGATTAGCGCCGAATACCTGACTGATAGGATAGCCGTCAGGTAACGGCTTAATAAGTTTGGCCGGGTAGGTCGGTAAACCCACCGACCCAGTCCCGACCCATGCTTGAAAATCTGCAGCAGTGCCGTTGAACTTATTAGCGTCAAGGTTGCCGTCATAACCTGGTAATCTCACAGAAGAGGAATACTGCCATAGCCAATAAGAAGTCCAACCCTTCGGTATTGTCGGCAGCCCGCTGGTGTATTGTGCAATCCACAACTTCTTGTGACCAAATAAACCTGCCGAGCTTCCCATGATTGGCACCCAACACCAATTCCCTGTGTAAATGTCGTGTGGTGCGATTTCGGCGTCCACCGTTTGCAGATATTCGATAACCCTGCCTGCTGTCAGATTATCGGCTCCGGATTCTAATTCAACGTCAGCCCAATAACCTAACTTAAAAGTCTTGCCGTCTGTCATCCTTTTATGCGTGTCAACCTGTGACCTCAGCGTCATGTATTCTGTTATAAAGTGATAACATCCTACCGGCTTTCCACGTGAAGTTAACTCTTGATAGTGTCTGTTGAAGGCAGTATCTTCACGATTGCCGTATGCAGTTCGCAGAATAAACCCGTCAGCAGCATAAGCTAATTTGTTATAGTCAATCTTGTCCGGCTGTTGCCAGTAACTTATATCAACGATCAATGTCAAAATGCCACCTCCACGATAATAAAGCCAACCAGGCACAGGATCATCGCCGTCAAACCTATGAGCGCCCAGCCAATGCAGATTACATCATCATCAATATATTCATATTTCTTCATCCGATTATTAGCCCCCGTGCCGTTCTTGCCGGTGTTTGATATTCGATTGTCGGCGGTGTGAAGTTAGCCGTCCATCGCCGGATACCTTTTGAGAATCTGAATTCGTCTATCCAGCCGTTGAAATATCGGTTTGCTCCGTTTGAACCAACCCGAAAAACGCTTGTCAAGTTAGCCGGCGCTCCGGTGTCAACTGTTTGTCGAATTTTTGTTCCATTCTTGAATACCGCTGTATCATCGGTTGAATCATCGTGCGTGACCGCTATGTGATACCAGGTGTCGGCATCAAATTGTCCTGTCGGACTTGTTACCGCAATGGTATAAGCCGAGCCGGTGTAATATCTGCAAACCAATGAACCGGCGGCGTTTATCAGTACCTCAAAAAATTTATCCCCAGCCGTCTCGTTCTGGTGACAAATCGTACAATCAGAACCAGTCGCCGCCAGCCTAACCCAACAATCAATCGTCCAATCGCCCGTGCCAATGTAGAAGTCGTCACTATCCGGCGTATCAACCCAATCGCTATTACCATCCAATAGCAGTGAAGCGCCGCCGAATTTATACTGCGCTGTGTCAATCTGAGCCGTGCCTCTGCGTGTCCATGTTTTACCAGACTCATCAGTTATCGTGGTGCTGGCATCAGCGCCTGAGAAGTGCATTAGCACTTTTGAGTAGCTATCATCTGCAGCCATTATGCTACACCCGCCCGCTTGCCTGTCAAAGATAAAGTAACTAAAGTACAAGTCGTTACCGAGTCCACATTGAACGCCAGCCAATCACCCTTTGCCAGCGCCACCGTCCAACCCGTCAGATCTGTGTCCTCAGCCTTTGCGGCGCTTGATAATGTCGGTGGTGCGCTGGCCGTGATCGTGTCGGCATCAGTCGGCGGGAAATTAGCGTAAGTGTCCTTCCATACGTCAATAACAATGCTGCCGCTTTCTTTGCTTACCACCCGCGCCGCTTCAATCGTCATGGCAAACGGCATTTCAACGTAACACTGAACGCCTGTTAGAATTTCATTGACTCCGTTACCCAGCATTACCTCAATCGCCACATCATCATCAATCCAGGCAACCCCGTTTGTCGCTGCGCTGTTGGCTACTAATTTCTGTGCGTTGCTGCCTACCGTCAAGGCTGTGGCTGCGCTAACCCCCGTGCCTACGTAAATATCGCCCTTAGCTGCAATGGCGCCGCCTATCAAGTTAGCGACCGTGATTTTCTTTGTCGCTGGTGAACCGCCTGGATCGTCAACAATGACCGCCATATCGGTGCCGATTGCCGCTGTGAGTTCTGTTAGTGCTGTTATCTTTTTATCAGCCATAATTTATCCCCTATGCCGCTGGTGAATAACCAAGCCACAAATCCATTAGTACAATGTCAGACGTTATAGTATCTCCCTCAGCGCCTGGCGTTCTGACAAAATATAAACCGCCTGTTCTGCCTGCTGCCAGACCGCCGGTATTTGTTATTGATATTGATTGTGTTCCAAATACTTCACCAATTCCAGTCAAAGAATAAGCGTATAACGAATCAGTGTTTGTTCCAAGCATTATTTCTTTAGCGCCACCAAGCGGCGAAAATTCAAGCGCCCCGATGTATGCTATAAATACAGCCGTTGAACCCATTAAGACGTTGTTACCATCATTCCAGGCGTTATAGTACAGCACCGGCGAGCCGCCGTAATCTGGTGGTACGTGGAAGTTGAATGCCACGCCAGTCGTGCCACTATTGGGAAATGTAATGCCCTGATATGGAAATGTCGTCAAGCCGCTTGAACCAATGCCGTCATCTTTAGCAACGCCAATCGTGGCACTTGTCAAAAACCCGCCCATTGTGCCGCTGTCATAATAGGCGGTGCTCAACGGTATCGGTATATAGCGGGTGTCTTGAAAGTGCTTCAAGTTATCCCTGACGTGCGTATTCATCAGTGCCGCCGTTACCAGTTCGTAACTCGTCCAGGTTCTTGGTGTCGTCCAGGCCATTTGTTTATCTCCTAATTCTTGTGGTCAAATCTAACTCGCTGCGTCCATCCACGCCTAACTGCCAGCCGTAGATGTTGCTCGGCATGAGGTGCCAGGTGAATAGCACATGCTGGTTATCCAAAATAGAAAACTCGTACCCGTTTATGATGTAGTAGCTGTCTATCCCCGTGACTGTTTCGCTAACATAAACGCCATCGCTAATCTCAAGTTGTAAAAATGCCCACATATGCTTGGCACTCAAGTTCGCTGCCATTTGTGCCGTTTCTGGCACTGATCCAATGCCTGAATAGTTGCTGCAGATAAATTCAGCGCCTTCTTTTGCTACTTCAAAATCATCCTGATATTTCATGTCAATCGTGCGGTTGTAAATGCCAACAGCCGCCTGGCTGGTTTCGTCCTCTGCGCTGTACTCGATCGGATCGTAGGTATAAATACCCTTGCCCCTTGCTTGCAGTTTAGTAATATAACCATCTGTTTCGCCGGTATTCTCCAGCGTGTAAACTGCCCCGTTTGTGCCGTAAGTTACCGTAACTGATAAATCAGCCGTCAAGTCATCCCCTGTGCCATCGTCTTCGCTGTTCATCGTGTAATCAGTTGTGGCGACTGGCGTTTCCATTGAACGGCTTGTTACTCTTGCCCCGCCGCCAGTCGGGTCTTTGAACGTAACCCGATATTCTTCTCTTGTCTCGCCAGCGTCAAGCGAAAGCGGTTTTTGCAGGCTGAATAAAATCTGGTTTTCGCTGTCCTCTTGTCGTGGATAAACTTTAGCCGTCACGCGGTTTACATAATGGTTGTTATAGGTGGTTTTCATTGCCATGTGCGACTCGGCAATAGCCCAAGCCGATTGCAGCTCGTCCAGGTGCAGCTTGTCCTCGTCCTCTTGCAGCAGATAACCCCCGTCTTCCATTAGCAGATAACCGCTTTCGGATGTGTTGATTATCAGTTCTGTTAGTAATGGATTTTCAAAGCGTGCTGATTTACTTTCGGCTTTAAGTATCTCGTCATGCGTCCAGCTGTGCGTGATGTAGATATAGCCCATTTCAGATAACGCCAGCGCCCCGAATTCCTGCATCAGCCTTGTTTTCGGTCTGACTAAATCAAACACAGCGGCGTATGTATAATCGCCTGTGTCGTAATCCTCATACTCTGGTTTGATTGGCATATCCGCTACCAGCAGCGTCATAATTTCGGATAGCGTTTTGTTCGTTGTAAATTGTGGAAGTTCTACCTCATACTTGGCTGTGGCATCCATAAAATCTGTGACTGTAACAGCCGTTTTTCTTGTGCCTAACTCGCCTGGTATAACATTGATACCGTTTGCCGGAATGCGCCCGGTAAACTTGCATTTCTCACGCCCGTCATAAGTCATCATCAAACGCACAGGCAATCCAATATCAAAGCCCGTCCTGCAATTAGCATTACTCGGCGCATAGTAGCCTAACAGCCCGGCGCTGTTGCTGGCGCTGTTATTCAGCATGAAACTCATCGTTCCCGTGTTAGCTACTCGCTGCAGCGGGTCGGATGATAGCACGCCCTGCTTGACATCAATCGGCGCTATGACATCGGCGCTAACGTCCGTCCAGGTTTCCCCGTCCAGCATCATCTCTATTTTAATTGCGTCAAAATACTCAGCCATTGGCTTTATCCTGGCATCATCATAATTGCGTCTCTAACCGCCATTGCTATATCCTGCGCTGTGGCTGGCTGTTGTGTCGATAGCATGGCGATAATCGTCTCAAAGCGCTTGTCTGTCTCAAACTTTTGTGGTGGTGTTTGAACGGTGACATTTTCGCCTGATCTTGTGAATATTGGGAATGAGTCTGAATTATAGCCAGCTGGCACAGTTCCTTCACCGCCGTGCGCTGTGCCAATCATGCCTGGTCGTGTGCCGGTATTTGCTGGCTGGTTGAACGCCACGCCACCGCCAGGAGGACTGCCGGTTTCGTTCCAATCAATCTCAAAGGATAACTTGCGCTCCATCCCCAATAGAATAGCCCAGCGCTCGTTTACAGTTTGAATCCACCCAGCCGCCGGCTCCAGTTGCCCGTTCAAATCCGTCATTTCTTCTTTGTAATCTTGTGTCTTTTGTCTGAGCGGTGACAATATTTTGTCGTTTTGTTCTTTGAATAAACCGTTGATAATATCAATATCAGCCTTGCCATCTTTGGCACCGCTATATACTTCCGCCATAATTGTTGCTGTATCCTGAAGCGGTATATTTCCAGCGGCAACATTCGCTAAATATGTTTCCATGTTTGTCGCTAATGCCCGTGATGTTTCATCAGCTAACCCGCCCCAGTCTGCAATGTCGGTCATTACCGCTAATTTTGTTTCACCTGATAACCTTTCAATCTTCCCAATTTCTTCCAGCAGCGTACTTGCCATCTGCGCTTGCGTGGCGTCCTTCAGCGATATTGCCAAATTGTTGTTATCAATCGCCGCCTGAGCTGCAGCAGCGCCGGCATCTTCTAATAAACTTTTGTAAATCTGATACCCGTTTGATACCTTCTCAAGGTTTACCCAGTGTTCCCCAAGCGCCTTGCCTGCGTCCTTGTTAGCGTTTGCCAACGCCTCTGTTGCTGCCGGCAACGCCTCATAAGTATCAATCATCAGGTAGTTTTCGTCAATAATCCGTGTCCTGGCTTGATTACCCACCAGGTAGGTTTGCGTCAATTCACCTTCGGAATTGATAACCAGATTATTGGCATCAGCATATTCACGCAGCGCCGTGATGATTTCCTGCCGTGTTGCACCGCTGGCTTTGATTGCGTCTGTTTCCGCTTTTATAGCGTTTGTTGCTTCAATCGTCCCAAACATCCATTGATTGAGTACGCCGATAATGCCGCCCATCGGTTCAGCTAAATTTTTCTTGAATGCATCGCCCGCGTTTTTGGTATTGGCTGCGAACTTCTCAAAGTTGCCAGCGGCGTCAAGTGTCAAACCCCCAACCGCTTCAAGCTGTGCCGCGCCTTCAGTCAGTACGCTATTCAATAGCGCCTGTGTCTTTTCGGCTTCTGTTAGCTGTTCAGCAGTCTTGCCGATTGACTCGGCATAATTTTTGTTTGTTTCTGTGGCGTTGATTACAATACCCAAGTTATCAAGGATTAGCGGACTGCCACGCCCAATACCCGTTACAATGTCATTGAATGCTTGCGTGGTATCCAGCCCCATTGCCCGTGCTTTGCTTGCGGCAATTTCCATAAGCTGTGCTAACTGCTGCGAGTCGCTTGATACGCCCAGCATCATTGCACGGCTGGCGGCTCCCATTATGTCCATGTCGGATACCATACCAAGTGACGCCCTGCTAACCGCCGAAACAACCTCATCCATATTGGAGCCGAGAGACGCCGCTAAATTGCCAGACGCCTCTTCAAGCCGTAGTAATGACGCCCCCTCTTGCCCCAAGTCAAAGGCTTGTTTAGCCGCCATACCAAAGGCTGCAGCAGCACCCGCCGCCATGCTCAACGTGCCAACCATTCCCTTAAGACTGGCGCCCATTCCGCCGATTGATTTCTCAGAACCGCCAGCGGACTTATCCATATCTGATAAGGATTTATTGACGTTCTGTATTTCCTTAGAGGCTTTATCAACCGCTTGTATAACTATCTGTACTGCATTACCCGCCATATGCGTACCCCGCTGCCTCGTCTAACAGTCTGTTCAGTCCTGGATTATCAGCCGCCCATTTCGCCCAATTGCCAGACGCTGTTTTCTGTTGGTATGCGTTGATTACCGTCTCGGCAATTTCCATACAGCGCATTTCACACGCCCCCAGTTGTCGCCCATAAACCGCATTAGCTCCGAACTTGTTTACCAGTCTGACCGCTTCTAACTCCATCGGTGGTGGGTCGCCCTCAGCTATGTAAGCATAAGCACGACCCATCACTCGTTTTTTTCCTCATCCTCTTCGCTGATAACCGCCCCGATTTCACCCGCCAGCCAGGCTATCAAACGCCCTGCTGACATTCTTGGTGTCGCTGGAAAGGTTTCTACTGTCGGCTTTTCCGGCACGCCTGCGATATGCCATGCTTCAATACATTGCAGTATTGCAGGTAGCATTACCTCAGTCACAATGTCGTCATAACCTACGGTGATCGCCGTTAGCTTGTCCCTCTGTTCTGACGCTGCCTGAACCGCCTTCGACCATGCCATATACTGCGGAAAGGTCAACGGGTCTGAAAGTTCTACCGTGCCGGAAAATCGTTTGACTGGTGAGGTTAGAATTTTAGTCATAGATTATGTCTCAGCGGTTGTTCCCCAAGCTGGTGCATCACTGCCAGGATTGCAGCGGAATTTTGCGCTGTACTTTCCAGCAGACGGGTCAACGGTGTATTCTAAGCACAAGAAGCCCGTAGGCGTTGAAGCGGTCAAGCCGAATTGAGGTTCGCCAGATTCCCATGCGTGTCTGATACCCATTTGCACGTCAAGCGATAATGGCGTAACCCCGCCCGCAATGGCGCTCAAAACGGTGTGTGAACCTGATAGAGTTCCAACCGCCTGCGCTGTCGTGGTATCAAACGGCCCGGTGATGGTAATTGTGCAATCCGGCGTTTCTGGTAATACGCCTCTAACCTTATCTTGAAAAGCGGTCAGGTCTAACTCTGGATAAGTCAAACCAACGCCGTTGATCGAGTCAACCGGAATTGTGCGCAAAGTTCCGGAGCTGTCGTGCACATTGAAACTAACCCAATTGCTTGTGGTTCTTCCTGTATTAGCTGTCATTTATTTTTACTCCCTTATCCCCTTACAAATGCCAACGCAAAAGTCACGCTGGTGATTGTGTCCAATGCCACCTGGAAACGTAAGTATTGTTTCACTGTGGCGTTTGTCGCTAATTGAACAATGCCGGCGCAAGGTATCGCAGTATGCGCTATTGCCCCGCTTGTGGCTCCTGATAATGCCCCGTAGGTCTCGCCGTCCTCGCTGTCGTCTATGCTGATCGTGGCGTTGCCTGTTCCTGCTACCGCTGTTATTTGATACATGAGATAACCGCCAGCGGTTGTGCCTGTCCCGTTGTTATGGACGTTTGTCTCATTGGTGTTAGCCTCTGTCTCAGCGCCCAGCGGGTGAAGCAATACCCCCCACGGTTTGTCATATTTTAGCCCCTTTGAGACGTCATTGCTTGAAAACGTGATACTCACCGTTGACATAATCTCGCCTGGCTCTACCATGTAGCCCGTTTGCGGAAACTGTCCCATGTAAACGGGATTTCCGTATGTCGGCGCTGCGCTCATGCCGATTGGTATCATTACATCACGGGTGACACCTGAGGTTGATTGTAAAGCGTGCAGCCCCGTTATCGCTGTTGAGTCAAATAGCCCGTTCAGCGTGCCGCATCCCATCGTTGCCTTGCCAGGTAATGTCCCAGCTACCGGCCAGTTCAGGCACGTCATTGACTCCTCTTCAAAAGTCCACGTTAGCGGCCCTATACTGCGAGTATTGCCGCTGATGTCATACCCGCCGGCATAGACCCTCATGTACTTACTAACTGTTCTGGTCATAGCCCTCCTTAGTTTACAAATTCTGTGACTGACAGTTCAAACTGGCAGCCATGAAAACGATTACCTGCTGGATCACCAACCGGCCCCACATTTACCGGCGTTAGCGGTATCAGTTCGATTGTTCCCGTCAAGGCGTCTGCTAAAATCAAGGCGTCAAGGATTGCGAATACATTCTTGACAAGCCCGTCATAAACGTCAAACAAGCCCCGCCCTGTGCCAATCGGTGCGTGCAGGTAGGTATAAGTTAGCGTATAAGTCACCGTCTTTTTAGCCTGTGCTGCAGCCCCATAACTGTCACGCTCAACTGAAAACCCGCTGATAAAATTCACCGGCTCCGGGTAAAGTATTGGACACATTCTTACGTCCACCGCTTCTGGTATTTCGTGGGTGTCTCGGATTATGACGCCCTTGATAGACAAGTCCGCAATAGCCCGTGTTATGGTTTGGATTGCCAGCGTCATTATATGTGCCTCTTGTAGCGCCTGATGATTGATAGCGCCCCGCCTGGTATGTCCTGCGGTGTTATGACCACGCCCGCCGCTGTGACGGTTGCTACGCCTGTCGTGTTTTCCCCCGTCCTGCGCTTATACGCTGATAAGGCTATTTCCAAGCACGCTTGCCTGATATCATCCGGCGTTGTCGCTGCATACCCCCAAGTCCCTGCAATGCTGATAACCCCCTCTGTGTCACCGCTGCTGTTGCCAGTCCAGTTATAAATGGACGTGGTTTTCATTATCAGTGAATGCTTTGGAGTGCTATTGCGCGGTATCAATGAGTAGTAAGTCGAAGTGATTACCGTATCATCGCCATTCGTTAAAGTTGTGACGGTTAGCAAATCCTCGTCTAACTCAATTTCTCTACCGGCTGGCACGTCAAAATAACGGGTTTCAGTCTTTGGATAAAACCAGCGCCCTGCCAGGTTGTCAATTAGCCTGCTTGAACCTTCGATGATATTTTCAATGGCCGCATCATCATCAGCGTCATGCGTGGTTATAGTGAGGTGCTTCTTGAATTCATCCAGCGTGCAATAACCGTTGCTGATTGTCATTAGTCCTCTAAGTAGTACAGAGTCACATAGCCGGTTTTACTGTTACCGCCTGACGCTATAACAACCTTTGGCGTTCCATTGAGTACCGGCAAGCATCTATCCCCGCCTGAGGTGCCAGTCAACGCTGCCCCGTCTGCTACGGCATGGACTAAATCACGGGGATAATAAAAGGTATCAGCAGTGCCTGCGTTGGCTTTTGTTAGCAGTGCTTTAGTGCTTGCCCCCTCGCAAGTGACTGTGACGGTTGCCCCTGTGTCTATGGTGCCTGGTCGGTATTCAATGGCGTATAACCGCCCAAAAATGCTGCGTTCCCCGCTGGTTGTCGCTGCGCCGGTTGAGGCGTGTGTAACTAATTTCATTGTGATCGTTCGCATTTATGCCTCTTTAGTGTTTTTTAGTTCGTTTTGTGATTACCTTCGGCTTATCCGGTGCAGCTTCTTTGATTTCCTCAGCCTTCGGCTCAATGCTTATCACGATATGACGCTTGATAAAATCCTCTGCGATGGCGTCATCCAGTACAACCTCAGCACCTTCAAGGTGTCTGAATTCGCTTGTCTCTGGGCCGTGATAATCTCGTAAAAACTTTACTTTCATAGTTTACCTTTTGAGGCGGGTGATTAAGCCCGCCTCGTTAGTCATTAACTTATAGCGATGCGTTAGCAGGAATGATCAGACCGGTTGCGTCTGAAGCAGCAGCGTGATTTTGCAGCATCATCTTTGCACCAGCTACGATTGCGCCCGCACCTGCTGCACCTTTGGCGTTTCCAGTCACAACAGTATTATTGTGGACGTAGAATTTGCCTGAAGATTCTTTGATACATTCTTTGGTTGTATTGATTGTGTTTTCAAGAATGCGCCCAGCCCGTACAGCACAGGTTGCAGTTGATAATACTTCTACGCCAACTTCACCGCCTTCAATGATGTTCCCCTGAATAAGCAGAGAGTTACTTTCTCCAGCGCCAATTTCGATTACCGAGTCAGCGAACGGCCCCATGAACAGGCAGTCCTTGATTGTCAGCGATTCAACTGCTACGGCGATTATTGCGCCGCTTGCGGCCGCTGTTGAGGTGGCGTCAAAAGTGCAGCCTTCAAAAGTAAGGCCTGAAGTCGTGGTAGGAATTGTGAAAATATCCCCACCAGCCGCCGGTGCTTTGAAAATCATATTGATAAACCGGCAGCCCATATAGGCGCCTGAACCGATTACATGATTTCCGATAATCCTGGCACCCCGTAGATGGTCAACAGACCCGACCCCGATAATGTCAGTTTTCTGCGCGAGCGCGGTAAAGTCCTCACCGTCAGCATCAGCCGTTTGGTCAGCCCGAACATAGATCACGTTGCGAGCCGCCCAGCCGTAAGCGCCGGAAGCAATATCAGCGTGTGAAAGTGCCATAGCTTTCGTGAGGGTCTTCAAGGCGTTATCCCATGAATCGCCCTCGTTGCCATCGCTGCCGCAGTTGCAATCCACATAAAATACACGGTTTGCTCCGACCCCATAATTCAACGCGGCGCTGCCGTCTTTCAGGTCACGCAGGCTTGACTTCTTCTTCCGTAAAACATAAGTGTTTCCCATTTTCTATTCTCCTTTGCCTCCGGAGGGGAGGTTTTACCCTCCCCTACCATCAGGCTATCGTATTGGATTAGATCAAACTATGACTCCGTAAGTTATTGCCGACGCTTCGGTGTCCCTCTGCTTCAAGCCAACTCTCATCATGGCTACAATCTCGGTGCTGTCTGAGGCTGCGAATCTGGTTGTTTCCAGTTTCATGTGCCGCATCCACCCCAATTTCCACTGATCCCAGCGGACTGCCAGGATCGCACCGTAAAGGTTATTGGCGGCTGTGGTGGTGTTCACCTTGCCGGCGCTGTCGGCTTTGCGAACTGAGCTCATGAAGTGCATCGCGCCGCTCACGTCTACGTTGTAACCGAAGATTCTTGCCAGCTTGCCGTTCTCGATGGTTGCCCCTGAGTACACATCACGGGTCAAAACTTCTGGTAATGCAATCGCTTTCCAGTTGGTATTCGGGTCGATGATGAATGAAACTTTGGTATTATCCAGCGCATTGATTCCAGCGCCGCCCATCAGCTTCAAGGTCTCAAGAAAGTCATCAATAGTCAAGGCCCCGCCAGCACGTGAATTGGCTGTGTTGGTGACCAGGCATGACTTGCGGAAGCCGTCAAAAATCAGGTAATGCCCGCCGGTAACCTCAGCGCCGCCAATGTTGTTAATGTTTTTACTGTCGGTTGTTTCGGTGTCGCCGTCAATAATGGCTGACTCAAGGTATTCCTGCCCTGAAACAGTCAACTGCTGGCGTAACTGTGCGGCAAATGGGATCATGCTTGACTCTTCCAACTCGCCGGTATAGAACACACGTGCGCCCAACTTACCAAGCGTCA